>ENA-OQAS01001580-OQAS01001580.1-human-gut-metagenome-genome-assembly--contig:-NODE-1580-length-10457-cov-2.559439_pt1 | contig 10457 bp, 15 predicted proteins | sample MGYA00242733_ERZ504523 | MGnify/ENA primary metagenome ERZ504523 (study PRJEB26092, sample SAMD00036239) | human gut metagenome | host: Homo sapiens | study: EMG produced TPA metagenomics assembly of...
GTTCGTCGCCGCAGCGTCCGCTGACGCTGATCGGTTCTGACCGATCAATAGCCACAGGAGCCCCTCACCAACCGTGAGGGGCCTCCTCGTATATGTTATGCGCCATGGTCTCGCCCCCCCCGGCGCTGCGCGTCACCTCCCGCCAGCGGGAGGATATTTGGCGAGGGTGCCGAAAACGCGAGAAGCCCCTTGCGGGGGCTTCTTCATGACTTAATCAAGTGTCACACGCGGGTCAGCTTCTTGTGCAGGCGGTGCGGGCGTGCCGCGTCCTCGCCGAGGCGGGCGACGCGATTCTCCTGGTAGGCCTGGAAGTTGCCCTCGAACCAGTACCACTTGGCCGGGTTCTCGTCATCGCCTCCCACGCCAGGATGTGCGTGGCGATGCGGTCGAGGAACCAACGATCGTGAGAGATGACCACGGCGCAGCGGGGAAGCCGAGCAGCGCGTTTTCAAGGGATTCCAGCGTCTCGACGTCCAGATCGTTGGTGGGCTCGTCGAGCAGCAGCAGGTTACCGCCCTGCTTCAGGGTCAGGGCCAGGTTCAGTCGGTTGCGCTCACCGCCGGAGAGTACGCCGGTCAGCTTCTGCTGGTCGGAGCCCTTGAATCCGAAGCTCGCCACATAGGCGCGGTCGGCACTTCGACGCCGGCCACCTCGATGAAGTCGAGTCCGCCGGAGACAGCTCCCACAGGTTCTTGTTCGGGTCGAGGCCTTCACGGTTCTGGTCGACATAGCTGATTTTCACGGTGTCGCCGATCTTCAGCTCGCCGGATGTCAGCGGCTCTAGGCCGACGATGGTCTTGAACAGCGTGGACTTGCCGACGCCGTTCGGACCTATCACGCCGACGATGCCGTTGCGCGGCAGCGTGAAGGACAGGTCGTCGATGAGCACGCGGTCGCCGAAAGCCTTGTGCAGGTGCTCGGCCTCCAGCACCACGGAGCCCAGACGCGGGCCGGCCGGAATCTGGATTTCGGAGAAGTCGAGCTTCTTGTTGTTGCGTGCCTCGTTCTCCATCTGGTCGTAACGCTCCAGACGCGCCTTGTTCTTGGCCTGACGGGCCTTGGGCGAGCTGCGCACCCATTCGAGCTCGTTCTTGAGGCGCTTGGCGAGCTTGGCGTCCTTGGCGCCTTGGATCTCCAGACGCTTCGCCTTCGTCTCCAGGTACGTGGAGTAGTTGCCTTGTACGGGTACAGGTGGCCGCGGTCGACCTCGCAGATCCATTCGGCCACGTTGTCCATGAAGTAACGGTCGTGGGTGACGGCGATGACGGCGCCCTTGTACTGGTGCAGGAACTGCTCCAGCCACAGAATCGACTCAGCGTCGAGGTGGTTGGTGGGCTCGTCGAGCAGCAGCAGGTCGGGGGCTTCGAGCAGCAGCTTGCACAACGCCACACGGCGACGCTCGCCACCGGAGCACACGGAGACCGGGGTGTCCATGTCGGGGCACTGCAGCGCGTCCATGGCCTGTTCGAGCTGTGAGTCGAGATCCCAGCCGTTGGCCGCGTCGATCTCGGTCTGCAGCTTGCCCATCTCGTCCATCAGCGCGTCGAAATCGGCGTCCGGGTTGGACATCTCCTCGCCGATGGCGTTGAAACGCGCGACCTTCTCGGCGATCGGGCCGAACGCATCTTGATGTTCTCGCCCACGGTCTTGGTGTCGTCCAGCGGCGGCTCCTGCTGAAGGATGCCGACCGTGAAGCCCGGTGTGATGTAGGCTTCGCCATTGCTGACGGTCTCCAGTCCGGCCATGATCTTCAGCAGCGTCGACTTGCCCATGCCGTTCGGGCCGACCACGCCGATCTTCGCGCCCGGCAGGAAGCTCAGGGTCACGTCGTCGAGGATCACACGGTCGCCGTACGCCTTGCGAGCCTTGATCATCTGATATACGAATTCTGCCATATAATACCTAACCATTCACTAAACGTTGAAGTTCCAACGTTGCGGGACCTGATCCGGTAATGACACAACCGGTTTCGGGGGGTGTCCCGAACGGCAGTCATTCGTGTCATCCGCCCGGTCGTTTCCGTGTCGCCACGGCCGTTCCGGTCCACGCAAAAGCACCTTGTGGATTATCCCATACGCCATCGTCATGCGCAACAGCGCGAACGCGCGCATGCGGCGTGTCCCGACGCCGCCAGAATGAGTCCACGGGGGGGGAATGTCATGAGGCGTTTCGGAAAGGCCATGGCGGCGTTGGCCGTGGCCGCATGCACATTGTTCGGGGGGCGTCGCCACTGCGAACGCGGCGGATGTCACGAATAAGGACAATCCGATCACGTTGTCCAACGTGAGGGTGTCAGATGTGGGAGCGCAGACGGCGAACGTGTCGTTCGACTACAAGATCGACCCTGCGCAGGTGGACGAGATCAAGGACGTGTGCTTCTCTATCGAGGTGCAGCGTATCACCGACATCACCCCGATAGAGAAGGCGCACTCAAGTGCGAATACCATCGGGGGTACTGGATTCCCATATGCAGCACGGACGTTTCCGATGATGAGCTGACCGCAGCTCGTACGACAGCATCTATGGCTTCCATGGCGATAAGGAGTACAAGGGCGTCTTTAACGACAATGACCTATCGACTGATGGGAGCAAGGTGGCTTTCAAGGCCTCTGGCCAATGGTTCGCCAGGTATTTCAACAAGAACTCCTGGAATGGCAAGGCCTCCGGCAGTTTTGATTTCCCATTGATTGGCTTGACTCCCAACACCGCGTATACGAACAACGCAAAGGGTTCTGATTTTCCTTCGTACCCCTATCAGGAAGTCGTTCAGGACACGTCGAACGAATTGCTGCGTAATGGCGTGCATGTGAAGACCCCGGTGGATATCCGGCAAGTCGCGCTGTACGCGCAGCCCATCTACAAGGATTCCAATACCAAGGTGAGCCACTGGGTGGAGGACAACGAGAACGCGTTGAAGTTCGTCCCTGATTTCACGACGAAGTCCGTCGCGGCTGCGAAGCCTGCTGAGACGTTGCTGATAAGACTGACGTGAAGGCTGAGGTTGCCGGTGGCAAGGTCGAGTCGGGCAAAACCGCCCGCGTGTACATCGATAACCTGAAGGATGAGGCGAAGGGCAAGCCGTCCGACAGCAACAAACCGGCTGCAACCAGGCCGTCTGCAAGTGACAGGAAGGCCGATTCCAAGAACGATGGCAAGAAGCAGGGGTTGGCCAGACCGGCGTTGACGTGCGGTCGTGGCCGGTGCGCTGGTCGCCCTGGCCGTGCTGGGTGCCGGTTTTACAGCGGTGAGGAGGATCCGCTGCTAAACACGTAGCCGGTTTGCCGAACCACTGACATCAGGGGTGGGCATGTCCTTTCATGGCATGCCCACCCTTTCGTCGTATGCGGGCTGAGTGTTTTATGCAAGCGTCTGTTGGAAACGATGCGGGAGATGGCGGTTATTTTGCTTGTTTGCGGCGTAACGCTTTGAGGTAGTTCTGTTTGAATGAGCGCCAGTCTCCGAACATTTTGTGATCGGTTTCGGTGTTTTCTCCGGCTTTGAATTTCAGCGCGGTCAATTCGATGGTGCACATGAGATCGGCTGCTTGTTCGAGGCGGTAGTCTTTAGGGTCGGCTTTGCGGTAGATGACCGCTTCCTTGGAGAGTGCATAGCCGATGGATGCCTTCAACGCGTTGGTAACGACCTGCTGTCCGTTGTCGTAATAGATCTTGATGGTGTCGTACGACTGGAATCTGTCGAGGTGTGTCAGCAGATAGTTCGCCAGGTCTCGCCGCAGCTGAGCCTCGAAACGACGTTTGTCGTTGTCGAACTCGCTTTTGCGGTGTGCGAACGTCACGTAGGTGAAGGGCAGATTCCGTGCGAGGGTGAAGAACGCGACGAACAGGCGCTTGCGGTCGGCCATGCTGAGGGTCTCGTAGTCGGCGTGCCCATTGAGCAATGGTCCTGCGTGGAAGGGAATGTCTGGCAGTGAGGCATCCGCGAGGTGTTGCTCATAGCGTTCGATGTGGGGCATGACCGGTTCTGACTGGTCATGGAACACGAGCGTGATGAGATAGTACTTGGAGAGTTTGCCCCATTCGCCGGACTCGTCGACCATGATGCTCAACTCGCGCATCGCCGGCCTCCCCGGATGAAAAAGAAGTGCCGGGGGAATACCCCCGGCGGCTTGGAGCCTTCCTTATTGCTAAGAGAAAGCAAGCCTAGTTTACTGGTCTTGTGTGATGATGTCAATCCGTTCTCTGGATTCAAGGGAGGCGGTGATGGTCACGGGTGGGCCAACGATGGTTTCTGGTCTGGGGTGAAACGATGAGGTTTCTGATTTTGATTGAAGCTTGTTTCGGTTTCGCCGTTGGTTCGGGGATTGGTCTGTTGAGTAGACTGTGCCCGTGGCTGAATGGGATAGGTATGCATTTATGCTTACTGTGTTGACGTGAATCAGCGGAGCTGCGGGCCAGGACATGTGTCTAGTGTCATCCGTTCCGAACGCAGTGAATTGCATGATCATCTGAATGGAATCCGACTGATTGATGACACAACAGGTGACACAGTCTTGACACAAAACGCTCGGGAACCACCGGGTTGGTTCCTGACACACTTTTGTGTCAGCGGACACGCCAAGGAAACGTTGAAATAGCAACGATCACGAAGCTGACCCATCTGAACAATAAACTCTGCCATGGTATGCAGTTACTCCTTAAAGGGGGTTGGGATTCCGCCGTTTTCTGGTCTGTGCTTTTGGTCCGCGCATGCCGGCCGTTCCATGCGGTGCCCGTCCGCATGTCGGTCGCGGGCATGCCAAACCACCGCATATCATGGTATTGGAAGGGCTGGAGTGGGGCGTGGCGCCCAAATCAGGGGAAATAATGGCCGTCAGGATAGATGATGGTCGTATGGAATCGGAGTGGTTGGAATCAGTATGGCCGCACGAGAAATCTCATGGGAGTGCGGCGGGGGCGCCACGTTCATCATCTGCCCGTTCATCGTTTGCACGTTCATCCCCGGAGAGAGCGCCGGTATTTGGATATTGTGCATCGTGATTTCACGGCTCGTTCGAGTGGCCATTGCGAGAAGGCGACCATATGGCCGTGGGACGATTCGAGGTCGATAATGCGCGCATACGTCTGGCCGGTGCCAGGCCTGTCCCGGACAAGACCTCGGAACGGGTCATCGAGGACGCGGATCTGTTCGACCAGGTGTTTCCTCACCCGACGGTCGCCGTGGATCTCAGCGTCGAATGGATCGTGTACGATCCCGACGGCCGGCTTCTCGATAAGTGATTCGGTCCGTCTGCAGTGTGCCGACGAACCCATGAGCGGGCTCGTCGGCGGGCTGATATGTCAGTGGTTTTCGACGGGTGGGCGTGATTAGTGGGTTTCGCCCATGATGTCGGTGGCATCCTCCTCGACGCTCACTGCGGCTTCGATCGCGGCCTCGATGGCCTTGGCCATTGTCGCGATTTCCATGGTGGGCGTGCCGTTCGGCTTGCCCACTCCCTGCGCGGTCGCGTACGGCACGTGGATGAAGCCGCCCTTGACTCCGGGGGAACTGCGGTCGAGCAGGTACAGCACGTTGTACATGATGCTGTTGCACACGTAGGTGCCAGCCGTGTACGACATGAGCGCCGGGATGCCGCTCGCGTTGATGCGCTTGACCATGGCCTTGACCGGCAGCGTGGCGAAATACGCGGTGTCGCCGTCCTCGCGCAGCGGGTGTCGAACGGCTGCTCGCCGTCGTTGTCGGGGATGCGGGCTTCGGCCAGATTGATCGCGACCTTCTCCACGGTCACGGCCGAACGGCTCCGGCCTGACCGATGCACAGCACGTAATCGGGCTTCTCGCGTTCGATGGCCTCCTCGACCACCATGGCGCTGCGCGTGAACACGGTCGGAATCTCCAATTTGACGACGCTCACGCCCGCGATGGACTCGGGCAGCAGCTTGACCGCTTCGAATGCGGGATTGACCGGCTCGCCGCCGAACGGATCGAATCCGGTGACCAGGATCTTGCTCATAATGGCTCCTTTTCTTGGAATATATGGATGGAATACGGTGTCACTGGGCGATGAGCATGTACACGATCTGCACGACGATCATCACCATCGCCGGCAGCACCTGCTTCTTGATTACGCCCATGCGGTCCTTCATGTCGAGCATCGCAACGGGCACGATGTTGAAGTTGGCCGCCATCGGCGTGCACGAATGGCGCGCCGATGCCCACGGTCATCACGGTGATCGCGGCGAACGCGTTGCCCATGATCATCGTGAACAGCATCATGCCCACGCCGAACACGATGATGCCGATCGTGACGTTGCCCTTGGGAATGATGCCGCCGACGAGCGCAGTCGCCACGGCGGACACGATGATGATCAGGATCGCATCGAGCTTGAGGGCGAACCCTATGATCACGATGACGATTCCCAGCAACACGAGATAATTCGGTTCCATATGGAAATCCTTCCTGCACTGTACACGCATGAGGTCGTGGCGGTGTGCCCGAGGCGTGTGAATAGGACAAATCTACGATTATAGGGCATCGCACATGCCGGGGGAAGAGACGGTGGTGGATGGCCACCGGCGTAAGTGGTACGGCCGCAGGTTCCGCGGTATAGTGACGGGTCTCAGCGCATCGTCGAGAAGACGATGACTGGTGGGGAAGGCCGGAATGAATTTCGGCATGACGTTGGCGTCGTTGCCGGCGCTGCTGGCGGCGGCCATTGTGGGAGAAGCAGGGCAAGACGGGCGTGTTCGTCGCTCCGGCGGACAGGGGAGCGACGAAGTGGTGTCCGAAGCCGAATCGATGCGGCGGTACCTGACGGAAAGCCGCCATGTTCCCGCCGACGCGGTGCTCATGGAGGACCGTTCCACCACGACCATGGAGAATCTTCGTTTTTCGAAGGGGATCATGGATGCGCGCAGCGGCGTGCAATCGGTCCCCGGGCGCCGGGGCCTCGCCTACCGTTGCGCGCTGGTCGCCAGCGATTACCATGTGTTCCGAGCCAGCGAATACGCGCATCATATCGGGCTGAAGGCGGATGGGGGCGGCAGCCATACGCGTGGCTACTACTGGCCCACGGCGTTCATCCGGGAGTTCATAGCCGTTACCAAGGCGCATTTGTGCCGTACTGTGCGCTCGCCCGGCCGGGCATTGACCGGTTGCCGTGTGCGACCGGTCTTTATCGGGCGCTTGGCCGCGACACGCCCATGGTCGAGTAGTCCTGTATTATATTCTCTTGTGCCTGATGACGGCACGAACGGCCCCGTAGCTCAGTTGGTTAGAGCGCCGCCCTGTCACGGCGGAGGTCACCGGTTCAAGTCCGGCCGGGGTCGCTTTTTCTTTTTGCTCAGCTTTTTCTCCGCATTGCGGCTGATCCCATCTTCAATTACGGGTCATGGAACGGGAGTATCATCAAATCAAACCCGGGGCGGCACAAGGAGCGATGGCGATGACGGGACTGGATGAAGCGCGTCCGACGCGACGCAATAACGAGCGCACGGTCGCAGGGTGCCATCGCATGATGCGCCGCGCCGATCGCGAGGTGACCGATTGCGAACAGATCGAGGGAATCATCGCCGCATGCCGTATCGTGCATGTGGGCTATGCGGATGCCGAGGGACTGACGATCGTGCCGCTGAATTTCGGATACGAATGGCAGCGGCGCGAGGGAGCCGGCACCGGCGACGAACTGGCCGGATTGACCTGTACATCCACTCGGCGTCGATCGGCCGCAAACTCGACGCGATCCGGGCTGCGGGAAACGCGTTGGATGTGGCGTTCTCGATGGAGACTGATTGTGAGGTCATCGCCGGCCGCACCCCGTGCAACTGGGGCGAGGCGTTCAAGTCGGTGATCGGCAACGGCGTGGCCAGCGTGATCGACGACCTGGACGAGTGCCGCAAAGGGCTGCGGCTGCTGATGGGGCAGCAGGCGGGCATGCCGGATATCGAGTTCACCGATCAGCAGGTGCGCAGCGTCACGGTATGGAAGATCGAAGTGCGCCATCTCACCGCGAAGATCCACGCCAAGCCTGAGCCGCGGAACGCGCGGCGTCAAGCTGCCGGTGAGTGACACTGCCAAGTTGCCGGCCGTGGTTGCTGCCAATGGGCTGTTCCGCGGCGTCACTGTGCGCGGTACGTCACGCTGCGAGGGCACACGCAGCGTGACGGTACCCGGAAAGCATTGGAAAACAGGGATTTTCTTGATGTGTCACTGTGCGTGAGGGCGCGCACGGTGACGGTACCCTCGCACAGTGACGCAATAACCCACGCACGGTGACGGCGCACAGCCAAGGCACAGGCGCGGGATATGCGCGAATGGGCCTGTGAACCTCCGACAGCAGCCTTTACCTCACGTCGAACGTGCGGCGGAGCCAGTCGAAGGCGAGCCGCGGCCAGATCTGCACTGCCGGCACGACGTTGTTGAGGTCACCCTCGCCCGGCGAGCCGGCACGCGCGGTGTCCACGGTGGCGAGCGACAGTCCATGCCCGCTGCGGGAACAGGTGCGCCTCGATACTGACCCCGGCGTCACGGCACGCCTGGATCATCAACAGTGAATTCTCCACAGGAACGGCCTGATCGGTGATGGTGTGCCAGATGAACACCGGCGGCATGGTCGCGTCGACATGCTTCTCGATCGACAGCAGCTCCAGCAGCGACGCATCGTCTTTGCCGTCACCCAGCAGGTTGTCGAAACTGCCGCGGTGCGCGAACCGGCCAGACGTGATTACCGGATAGCACAACAGCAGCGCGTCCGGGCGCACGGCAGCCGGATCATATCCGGCGTCGCGCAGCTCGGCATCGCTGGAAACCGTCGTCAGGTTCGCGGCGAGATGACCACCGGCCGAAAACCCGATGGCCGCCACGCGCCCGGCATCCACATGCCATTCGTCGGCATGCCCGCGAATCATCGACATCGCTTCGGCCATCTCCAGCAACGCCACCGGGTACCGGCTTGGCACGCAGGAGTATTTCAGTACGAACGCCTGATAGCCGGCCGCGAGGAATTGCAGCGCGACCGGTTCGGATTCACGGTCGGATCCGATAGCGTACCCGCCGCCGGGAATGATCAGGATCGCCGGCCGGCGCCGGTCCGGATCCATCTCCGGGCTGTTGTCGATCACATAGCCGACGAGTTCGGCCCGCGAGCCGTCGATGCCGTCGATGACCTGGGTGAAATGCTGCATGGTCTCCCTTTCCTGTCGTCGCTCGGTCTGGCGCGAGCGAGGATTCGCCGCGTCCTCTACCAGCATGATACGCGCACGACACGCGGATGCGACTTATGCGGATTTGCAAATCGTGCTACGGTGACGGCTGTTTCAAAACCGCATGACATTCGTCGAATCGGCTCGCCCGATGCCAGTCATGCGGTTTTCGTTGCCGTCGCAGGTCCGGACGTAGGGACTTCTCGACGTGTACGCAGGGCCCGGCCGTGCGCGCCGCTCGCTCGACGGTGACGGGAAGAGTACAAGAGAGGTCATGTTGTCCGCGATCCAGACAACTTCGAAAGAAACAACCCTGCAAGAACACGCGGCCGCAGAACACGGCTCTGCACATGATATTCCCGCCGAATCCCCGAAATTCAGGCATCCGCACAAGGTGATGCTGGGACTGTACATCGGCGCGTTCCTGGGCATGCTGTCGGAAACGTCGATGAACATCGCGCTGCCCGATCTGATGGACGAGTTCTCCGTGCCATCCGGCACCGCCCAATGGATGGTCGTCGGCTATATGCTGGCCGTCGGCGTGGCGCTGCCGTGCGTCGGCTTCCTGCTCAAATGGGTCAAGGCCAAGACGCTGGTCATGGTGGCGTCAACTGACCGTTAGTTGCGCGCCGCCGAGGCGTCCGAATGCAGCGTCCAGCGGATGGATGCTGCGCACTCCAGGAATCCCTCGTCGTGAGAGACGAGCAGCAGCGCGCCGGGGTATCCGGCCAGCGCGTGGGCCAGCGCCTGAATCGAATGCAGATCCAGATGGTTGGTCGGCTCGTCCATCACGATCAGATGCGGGTGATCTCGCAATCCCAAGCACAGCAGCAGCTTGCGCAATTCGCCCGGCGACGGGTTGCCACCGGCGAGGAGGCGGCTTGGGTCGACGTTGAGCTGCGCGAATGCCGACAATACATCACCGCGGTCGGTGGGCGTCAACGCCGTGAGCCGGCGCATCGCCTCCCGGGCATCCTGATCCGTCGTGTTCTGCGTGATCGTCAGCCGGGGGAGCGGGATGCCGGAATACTGCTCCCGCATCGCGATCGTGCGCAGCAGCGTGCGGACCAGCGTGGTCTTGCCGGTGCCGTTCGGCCCGCTGATGCCGATCCGGTCATGCGGTCCGACGGTCAGCATCGGTATCTTCAGGCCCGCTGTCTCCGATATCGCTGCCGCGCCGACTCCATCCGGCGATTGCGGCGCGTACGGGATGATCTGGGGCTCCAGCCGCACAAGCTCCCGTCGGTTGCTTGATTCGGCATCCATCCAGATGTCTCCGTCATAGCGCTTCGTGGCGGT
>ENA-OQAS01001581-OQAS01001581.1-human-gut-metagenome-genome-assembly--contig:-NODE-1581-length-10453-cov-2.481890_pt1 | contig 10453 bp, 14 predicted proteins | sample MGYA00242733_ERZ504523 | MGnify/ENA primary metagenome ERZ504523 (study PRJEB26092, sample SAMD00036239) | human gut metagenome | host: Homo sapiens | study: EMG produced TPA metagenomics assembly of...
ATAGCAAATGTGCTTAAAAAAGTTATAAAGTATATGAAATCAATAAATCCACCGTAATTATATTTCGTGCAAATATTTTATGGGCTTTTATTATACCTGAAATATATATTAATTTACATCAATTTTATCAATTTATACTACAATATTTACAGTCCTGTAATAAACTTCAATGACATAAAGAACAGATATAAAAATGTTCTATAACATATTTTAATTGAAAAATGGGAGGAAAATATGCCATCAACATATGCACATTATAGAATGGGGCAGCAGGTACGTTCTATGCTTGACGGTAATGAGAAAAAGATAGTTGAGAAATATCCTCAATTATATCTTATTGGATTACATGGACCAGATATTTTGTTTTATTATAAGCCATTAAAGTCTAATTCAATTAACAGTATTGGGTATGAATTGCACAAACATTCAGGTAAGGAATTTTTTGAAAGAGCAAGAAAAGTAATATCAGAAAAGAAAGACAGAGAGCCATATCTGGCTTACACATACGGTGTTCTTAATCATTTTGCACTTGATGTAAGCAGTCATGGTTATATTGAACAAAAAATAAATGAAAGCGGAATATCGCATGCAGAGATAGAAGTGGAATTTGACAGAGAACTTATGATTATGGATAAGAAAAATCCAATAACACAGTCGCTGGTAAGGCATATTATTCCGTCAGAGGAGAATGCAAAGGTAATAAGTGAATTTTATCCAGGTACAACTATGCAGGACGTGAAAAAGGCACTTGAAGGAATGATTTCCTACAACAATCTGCTTGTTGCACCATCGCATATAAAACGCTGGTTTATATATCTTTTACTTAAGGTATCAGGCAATTATAAGGAAATGCACGGCTTGATTGTGAATTACCATAAGAATAAGGCGTGCAATGACAGCACGGTGAAATTGTTATCGTTATACAGACACGCGAAGAACACGGCATATCAGTCAATTATTAAATTCGACGGATTTTTAAATAATGATTGTGAGCTGGATAAAGCATTTAATTATAGCTTTGGTTCGGTTCTTATAGAAGGTTGTGATAATAATCAGAAACAGTGTATATCGGATAATATTCAGAGTGTGGAAAGCTTTATAAGGAAAGAGGTGCAGTATGAGGGGTAAAAGCAATAACAGATTTAAGCTTACAACTAATGAAAAAGGCTGGATATTATATGATGTTGGTAATTCGGCATTTATTCTTATGGTGTCTACGATATTACCTATATATTTTAATTATCTTGCAGAAAATGCAGGAATATCATCAGTAGATTATCTTGCATACTGGGGATATGCAGCTTCTATTGTGACACTGATTGTAGCAGTGTTAGGACCGGTGCTTGGAACGCTCGCAGATACGAAAGGTTTTAAAAAGCCTATATTCTCAGGTTGTGTAATAGCTGGCTGTCTTGCGTGTGTGGCAATGGGCATTACAGGTTCGTGGATATCATTTCTTGTTGTATTTATTATTGCTAAGGTATGTTTTTCATCAAGTCTTGTATTTTATGATTCGATGTTGTCAGATGTTACAACTGATGAAAGAATGGATATTGTATCGTCAAATGGATACGCTTACGGATATGCAGGAAGCTGTATTCCATTTATTATAAGCCTTATCTTTGTATTAGGATACAATAAAATAGGAATTTCTCTGAGTGCGGCAATGCTCATATCATTTGTAATAGTAGCTTTATGGTGGTTCTTAATGACAGTTCCGCTTATTAAGAATTATAAGCAGATTAATTATGTTGAAAGAAAGCCACACGCAGTAAAGGAAAGCTTTGTAAGAATTAAGGATACACTCTGTGGAGTTGTAAAGCAGAAGAAAATATTCTTGTTCCTTGTAGCATTTTTCTTCTATATTGATGGCGTGTATACAATAATAGATATGGCAACAGCTTATGGTTCAGCACTTGGACTCAATTCAACTGGTCTGCTTCTGGCTCTGCTTGTTACACAGCTTGTAGCATTTCCATTTGCTATTATATTCGGAAGGCTTGCCTCAAAATACAGCACAGGACGTCTTATAACTGCCTGCATAATAGCGTACATAGGAATTACAGTATTTGCAGTATTTATGAAAAGCCAGTGGCAGTTCTGGGTATTAGCTATATTTGTTGGTATGTTTCAGGGCGGCATACAGGCGTTGTCACGTTCTTATTTTGCAAAGATAATACCGGCTGAAAGGTCAGGAGAATATTTCGGACTTATGGATATATGCGGAAAAGGAGCTTCTTTTTTGGGAACATTGGTTGTAGGTGCGGCTTCTCAGATATTTGGAAGCATTAATATCGGTGTGTCTATGATAGTGTTATTGTTTACGGCAGGGCTTGTGTTATTTATAATGACAGATAAGCTTGACAGCAAAGAGGCAGATTTGGATATAGAAAATGGTATGATTGCCAATAACAGCTTTGCAGAAGGTAAGGCAGTTAATAATTAACAGTTAAATATATCAAATAATGCATTACTGTTTACAGTGAGTATGTTAAAAGTTATACTGTGGTTATATGGTTAAATATTTAATCTGATAGCACAGATACTATTAATAATATGAACTGTAAACAGTTTTTTTAAATTAACAACAGATACATTGATTAAATAAGGAGGGAGGAAAGTTATGCAGAGCAGAAAAGAAGCACTGGACTATGGCTTGGCATTTCCTGATACATATGTAGAAACACCTTTTCGCGATACTAACTGGCAGTTAGTGAGGGTTAAATGCAGCAAGAAGGCTTTTTTATGGATATATGAGAAAGACGGATACGTTAATCTTAATGTGAAGGCAGATAAAGAATGGAGAGATTACTGGAGAAGTGCTTTCAAATCGGTAATTCCCGGATGGCACCAGAACAAGGAGAACTGGAACACAATAATTCTTGATGGTTTAGTGCCAGATGATGCTATTAAGACAATGATTAAGGAAAGCTACGAGCTTGTTACTGATAATCCAACAAAAAGGATATATGAAGCGGTAAAGAAAATACCTAAGGGCTGTGTTGCGACCTATGGACAGATAGCGGAGCTTGCTGGTAATAAAGGAATGGCAAGAGCAGTAGGTAATGCACTTCATAGAAATCCTGACCCAGATAATATACCATGTTACAGGGTTGTTAATTCCAAGGGAGAACTGTCGGGTGCATTTGCATTTGGCGGTGCAGGACAACAGGAGCAGCTGCTTAAGGCAGAAGGGATTGAAGTAGTTAATGGGAAAGTTGACCTTAAAGTGTATAGTATGAAATTCTAAACAATATGTCAGATTATATGCAGAAGCACAGAAAGTAATTATACATTATTGATATAAAAAAATAGTGTATAACTGCACAATAATGCACACAATCTAGGTAATATACTATTAACATATGATAAAAGTATGTTATACTGATAAGGCAGTACAATATATGTTTGTTACTGTGGAAAGATTAAATATCCGGTAATTGGAAGAAAGAGCAGATTATGAAAGAATTAAGCGAGAGAACGAAAGATTTTACAGATTCTGTTATAAGAAGAATGACAAGAATAGCCAATAAATATGGTGCAGTGAATTTATCACAGGGCTTTCCAGATTTTAACCCACCTAAGCAGATAACAGACAGACTGTCAGAGGTTGCAAGTGAAGGACCTCATCAGTATGCTTTGACTTGGGGAGCTAAGAATTTCAGAGATGCAATAGCTGCCAAATATGAACATTTTTCAGGAATTAAGGTTGACCCTGAATCAGAGATTGTAGTTACATGTGGAAGTACAGAGGCTATGATGGCGACAATGTTAAGCATTACCAATCCTAAGGATAAGGTAGTAATCTTCTCACCATTTACGAGAATTATGGTGCAGATACTATTCTTTCAGGAGCAGAACCGATATATGTTCCACTTGTTCCACCAGATTTTACATTTAGCATTGAGCAGTTAGAAAATGCTTTTAAACAGGGAGCGAAAGCACTTATCCTGTGCAATCCGTCAAATCCTTGTGGAAAGGTATTTACATTCGAGGAATTAACTGCAATAGCAGATGTCGTAAAGAAATATGATGCCTATGTTGTGACAGATGAAGTGTATGAGCATATTGTGTACGCACCTAACAAACATATATATATGCAGGCACTTGACGGAATGAGAGAAAGAACTATCGTATGTAATTCATTGTCAAAGACATATTCTATTACAGGCTGGAGACTTGGATATGTAATTGCTAATCCTGAAATAATCGACAGGGTTAAGAAGGTACACGATTTTCTTACAGTAGGTGCGGCCGCACCACTTATGGAAGCCGCAACAGTTGGATTGAAATTCGATGACAAGTATTATGATGAACTTGCGGCACATTATGCACATATGAAAGAGGTATTTGTCGGCGGTTTAGAAAAGCTTGGTTTAAAATATACAGACCCACAGGTGCTTATTATGTGCTTGTTGATGTGAGTGAATTTGGAGTAAAAGATGATGTGAAGTTCTGTGAATGGCTGGCACAGTATGTAGGGGTTGCGGCAGTACCGGGTTCAAGCTTCTTTAGGGAAGATGTAAATAATCTTATAAGATTTCATTTTGCCAAGCAGGACGATACACTTAATGAAGCGATTAATCGTCTTGCTGGCTTAAGAAAGGCTGTAGCTGAAGCTGGAGATGTTGAGTGGAGATAATCAATCGTGAGGGATATCGTGAAAACGTCCATCTAGTTCTTCGGTTTTAACTATATTTATAAAGGCGTGAGGATCAGCACTTCGTATAAGCGGTATAAGCTGTCTTGTTGCCTCTGAATGAATTACAGAGTAAAGAAGTGTCTTTTCCCTGCTTCATAACAGCCAACTCCCTTGAATAGAGTAGCATCGTGATGAGTAGTTTCTTTAATAATCTGGTATATTTCATCAGACTTGTCTGAGATAATAAAAAGAGTTTCCTTCTTGTAACGCTTATATAGCCACTGGATAACCTGAGTACTACAGAACTGGTATATGATTGAGTAAAGAGCGATTGACCAGCCAAACATAGCACCGGCAACAGCAAGCATTACAACATTTCCAAGCAGAATATAGTTCCAGGCATCTATTCCTTTTTCGTGTGATAAGAATATGCTTATAAAATCTGTACCACCGGTTGTTGCACCAGCGTTAAGGCATAAGCTTATTGCAAATCCATTGATAATTCCACCAAACACGCTTATCAAAAGCACGTCATTAGTGAATACATAAGGTGGAAGAATATCCACAAATATACTTGATAAAAATATAACTATAATTGAGTAAATGGTAAATTTCTTTCCGATGTATTTGAATGCAATATAAGTAGGAAAAAGATTAAGTGCAATATTAAATATACTGAAAGGTATAGTTATATGTAAGAACTTAATGATTATTTCCTGTAAAAGCAGGGAAAGTCCTGAAAATCCTCCAGGGAAAAGTCCTGCAGTCTTAGCAAAACAGCGCAAATTCCACGCATATAATATTGATGCAAATGTAATAATAAAAAGCCTGAACACCTGATAGAACTTAGGGTGTTTAGCTTCGAATGACTGAAACATAGAACCTCCTTATAAATAATTAGTATTATGAAAAACAGGCTATATAATAGCACATTATAATTAAAGCTTCCATAGTAATTATTAATCTTTTAGCGCATTTTATTGAATTATATAAATAATAGAGTTATCATAATTATATTAATCAAAATAATTGTAATGGTTAAAATAATTTAATTGATTAATATAGTTAAAATAATTGTATTGATTAAAGTAATTATATTAATCAGATAGTAAGTAAAGATACAGACGAGGCAGGTAAAAGATATTGAAGATAAGAGATATTATAGACAGGGAACAGGAAACATTATCAATGGAGGTATTCCCACCAAAGAAAGACACGGATTTTGAGATGGTTAAGGAGGCAGCTTTACATATAGCCTCATTGAAACCAAGCTTTATGAGCGTTACATATGGAGCGGGAGGAAGCACTAAGGGCAATACAATTAAACTTGCAAGTGAAATCCAGAAGCAGTATCAGGTTCCAGCAATGGCACATCTTACTTGTGTATGTGCAACTAAAGAAAGCATTAATACAGCTTTAACAGAGATGAAGCAGGCTGGAATTGAAAATATTCTTGCACTCCGCGGAGATATTCCTAAAGATTATGACGGAGAAGTATTTACAGAATTTCAACACGCTTCACAGCTTGTAGAACTGATTAAAAAGACAGGTGATTTCTGTGTTGGTGGTGCGTGTTATCCAGAAGTACACCCAGATTCCAAGAATAAGTTTGATGATATTAATGGTCTTAAGGAAAAGGTTAAGGCAGGCTGTGAATTTCTTACAACACAGATGTTCTTTGATAATAACATTTTCTTTTAACTTTATGTACAGGGTAAGGGAAGCTGGCATACATATTCCAATAATACCGGGAATTATGCCTATTACCAAGAGAGCACAGGTTAAGAATGCTGTTAAATTATCAGGCTGCAATGTGCCGGAAAGATTTAAGAATATTATTGATAAATATGGTGATACAGAAAATGCTATGAAACAGGCGGGGGTTATATATGCCTCAGACCAGATTATAGACCTGCTGGCTAATGGTGTTAAGAATATTCATATATATTCAATGAATAAGCTGAGATTGCAAAAGGAATTCAGGATAATCTTAAAGGAATAATTCTGTAATATGAATTCACAAGTTGTTGAAAAGTATCATTAGTCAGGGAAGATGAGAATATAAGTTATATTACGCCGACAAGAAATCCGTTGTCGTGTACAGTTGTAATTGTAGAAACCGGACATAATATATGGCTTTATGATACAGGAAGCCATTCTGATATACCGGCAATGATTAATTCTTATAATCAGGCTGAAAAAAATATTAATATAGTTCTGTCACATTTTCACCCAGACCATATAAAAAATGTGTCTGATATACATTTTATGAATATGTATCAGGGAAAGAATACATTAAGATATACAGGAACGGGTGAGATTGTTACAGATGATTTGTATATAGATGATGATATAATGCTTCATATATTTCCAATAGCTTCAAGCCACGCAAAGGGGTGTCTTGCGTTGGAGGTTAAAGACATATGTTATGTTGGTGATGCACTTTATCCGGCAACAGGTCCGCAATTCAGAAGATATAACGCTGGACTTCTGCTTGAACAGTTAAGGCAGATAGAAAGCTGTAATGTTAAGTATATTTCACTCAGTCATAGAACACATTTTAAATATTCCAAAAGAGCGGTTGTAAGATGGTTGAAAGCAATATATAAGCTTCGTGGAGCGAATGAGGCTTATATATATCTGTAAAAAGTTGTCAGATAATGTTTACAAATAGATAATATAATTGTACAATATTATACATAACGAGCATATATATGCAAAAGGATATGTGCAAATTGTATATATAGTAGAATATTCGTGAATAGAATGGAGGATTATTATGGGACGTTTAGACGGTAAAGTTGCAGTTATTACAGGTGGTAACTCTGGTGTTGGAGCAGCTACAGCGAAGTTATTTGCAAAAGAGGGAGCTACAGTTGTTATCACAGCAAGAAGAGAGGCGGCATTAAAGGAAGTTGCTGATGAGATTACAGCGGCAGGTGGTGAAGTATATGCTGTATCAACAGATATATCAAAGCCTGAAGACCCAGAGGCACTTATGCAGAAGGTAATGGATAAGTATGGAAAGATAGATATACTTGTTAATAATGCAGGTATTCTTGAGCAGGGACTTAAGCCAATCGACAGATTTCTTGATGAAGATATGGATAGAATTATTGAAACTAATGAAAAAGGAACTATGCGTTGTATGAAAGCTGCTTCTAAGAGAATGAAGAGCGGTGCATCAATTGTAAATGTAGCTTCTGTAGCAGGTGAGAAGGGCTGTGGAGGAGCTGCATATGTAGCTTCTAAGGCGGCAGTTATAGGACTTACCAAGCATACAGCATTAAGATTTCAGAAAGACGGAATTCGTTGTAATGCCATATGTCCAGGCAATATAATTACACCTATGACTATGGGAACAGACCCAGCGTCACTTGACCCGGATATGATAGGTGCTATGATGAACCATAGTGATATTAAAGCACCATCTTGTACAGCAGAGGATGTTGCTAATGTTATTATATTCTTTGCAAGCGATGAAGCCAAAGCAATAACAGGCCAGATTATAGTAACAGATTATGGTGCAATGCTTTAATTATTAAGAACAGGATTTTTAAGCCTGATAAGAGAAATTAATTAAAATAATATTTTATATGCATAATAAGAGATATTGATTAGCGTATCAATATCTCTTTTTTAATGAAATATTATAAAATATCCCAACTGGATAATTTGGTTTTGACATATTATCGTCATAATTTATGCTATAATGTGCGTAAGCATGAGCCGTGCAGGATAAAAGAATAAAAAAAGAACTGTGCTTGCACAAAGTACTTTTTATTTTTTATCCTATAGGCGACGCCCGACAGTGTAAGAAAGCATAGATTTCTTACACTTGCACGTGGAGTATATAATTTATAATATTATATGCTTAAAAATAAGAAATTAAGAAATATTAGAAACAGGAGTCTCACAGAATGAGTAAAATAAAATTAGGCTGTCACGTTGGAATGGCAGGAAAAGAAATGTTCTTAGCATCAGCTAAGGAAGCCGCTTCATATGGAGCTAATGTATTTATGTTATACACAGGTGCACCACAGAACACCAGACGTAAAGATATATCAGAGCTTAACATAGAAGCTGGCTGGGAATATGCAAGACAGCACGGAATTGAGGAAATCGTGGTACACGCTCCTTATATAATTAATCTTGCGAATACTGTTAAGCCAGAGACATATGAGCTAGCAGTTGAATTCCTTGAAAAAGAGATAATCCGTACAGCGGCAATGAGAAGCCGCATTATGGTGCTTCATCCGGGAAGTCACGTTAATGCAGGGGTGGAAGCAGGAATTGCACAGGTTATAAAAGGTCTTAATACAGTGCTTAACCAGAATGATGACGACGTTTATATTGCCCTTGAAACTATGGCAGGAAAAGGCAGCGAAGTTGGGCGTACATTTGAAGAACTAAAAGCAATATATGATGGTGTTGATAAGAAAGACAGATTAAGAGTATGCTTTGATACTTGTCACGTTAATGATGCAGGATATGATATTGTCAATCATTATGATGAAGTATTTGAAGAATTTGATAAGGTAATCGGTCTTGACCAGATAGCGGTATTTCATATTAATGACAGTATGAATCCATTGGGAGCACACAAGGACAGACATGCCAATATTGATAAAGGAAGTATCGGGTATGAAACACTTCACAGACTTGTACACGATGAAAGATTTATTGATGTGCCAAAGATATTAGAGACACCTTGGCTTGCCGAGGAAGGTTCAGACAAGAAGACAAAGCCACCATATAAAGAAGAAATAGAGTGGCTTCTTAAATAGTACCTCTTATAATAATTGTAGGGATAATGCAGAAAATAGTATTTGAAATAATAATATAGAAATGAGGCACAGTAATGTTATACAGGATGATAATACATATAATAACCTGAGAGAAAAGTCATTCTTGCAGTGGCTTGATGATTGCAGTAAGCACGAGGATATAGCTGTAAGAGGCGGCGTTAAGCTTGCTTATGAGTATGTAGAGATGCTTAACAATGAGATTAAAAGGCTCAAGGAACAGAATGAGTTAAAGAATGAATATTTAAAGAAAATATCAGGAAAGAAATAAAGAATTATGATAGCAATTGTAACAATTGATGATAATAACGGAATGATGTTTAATAAACGCAGACAGAGCAAGGATATCAGGCTTATTGAGAAGATTCTTGATATTGCAGGAACTAATAGAATATGGGTGTCTGAGTACAGCAGTCAGTTATTTGATACTTCTAAAGATAATATTATCGTGGATAATTCATATACAGAGGCACAGGCGCAAGATTACTGTTTTGTGGAAAATGTTGATATAAATGAGTTACAGGATAAGATAAGTAAGATTTATGTGTATAAGTGGAATAGAAAATATCCGTCAGACGTTACATTTCCGGCAGCAATGCTTGATAATTACCAATTGGAAAATGTATCGGAATTTGAGGGTAATTCCCACGATAAAATAACAGAAGAAATATATATAAGGAGTAAGGTGTAATTATTGTGAAGTTATGTTAAATAGAATATTGTCAAGTAAAGAAAAAATTAATACGTCAAATAAGCGTCTATGTAAGGTACTGTCTGCATTAATTCTTGTCTTATCATTAGTATTAAGCTTAGCAGGCTGTTCAGGTGCTGATATTGCAGACAGCATTAACCCGTCACACAATGAGAGTACAACTGTACAGACTGATAAGGCAGGTGGCAGTAATTCCTCCAATAAGAATAATTCCGCAGATAAGAATGATACATTAGCGGCGGGAACGGATAGTGCGGACTGGCGTGCTACATTACCAGAATACAGTGACAGTCC
>ENA-OQAS01001582-OQAS01001582.1-human-gut-metagenome-genome-assembly--contig:-NODE-1582-length-10448-cov-1.698576_pt1 | contig 10448 bp, 6 predicted proteins | sample MGYA00242733_ERZ504523 | MGnify/ENA primary metagenome ERZ504523 (study PRJEB26092, sample SAMD00036239) | human gut metagenome | host: Homo sapiens | study: EMG produced TPA metagenomics assembly of...
TAGGAAATTTCCATATGATCCGCATCCCGCACCACTCATTGTTGATGACAAAGCCTAGTTGTTTCGTGAAATAAGTCGGGGTAAACTGTACCATACCGAAGGGATAGGTAGCCCCCGGATACAAATATCCGGAAGCCCACCCATTACCTTGAGTCCCTATCAGGGTATTGGTCTTAGAAACGAGATTTGACGCATTTACCAAACCTCCACACAACAAGAAAACATAGCTAACCACACATATTCGCCTTAAAAGCTGTTTACATTTAAACATGGTAATAGATCCTTTTTATTATTTAGCCTTTTATACTATATACCCTTCAATAGAATAAAACACTTACGGCGTAATAATTAAAAAACAGCTATTAACATAAGTCAACAAAAAGGGAATCATATGATTCCTATTCCGCAGGCAGCGATAGCGTGTGTTTTCCACTTTCCAACAGGATCGAACCCGCCGATATTTCTACATTATTCCCATCTAACACACAATTCGATACGTTAAATGGAGCGATAAAGGTCGCCATACTATTCGCCGGTATCTCCAGATCGAGGGAAAGCGATCGGTTCTCCATAGTCCAAGACACACGTGCCGTACCGTAAGGGGTCTCTCTCGCCGCCCTCGCCCACGTCACGCCATTCGGTATCTGAGGTTTGATAAAGAAATGTTTATAGCCCGGCTCATCCTCATCCGGCAAGATCCCTCCGACCGCCTGACAGAACCAAGCGCCAATGCCATTGAAACAATTATGAACCTTACTACGTTCTCCCGACCAGTATTCCCAAGTCGTAGAAGCCCCTTGATCGATCATATATAGATATCCCGGCAGCTCTCTCTTTTTCAGCATGGAATAGAGAAAATCGGCCTCTCCGTCCTTTATCGCCCAATCGGTCAAGATCGTAACACCCACCAAGCCGGAACCGATATGCCCTTTGCAATTCTCCAATGTCTCTCGATATAAACCTTCCTTTACCTCGGGCATATGCTGTTCATCTGTCACGCCGACCAACATCGGATAAATCCGATCGATCTGGGAGCTGTAGCGTACTGTTTCTTCTCCGGATCATAGAAAGTCTTCTGGATAAGCTCGTTCAATCGTTGGCGACGCTCTTTATACTTAGCGGCATCCTCCGCTTTCCCCAATACCTTCGCGATCTTCTCCATCGTAGTGAGGCAATCGCTTATAAAGCAGTTACTAACCAGATCTACCGATGACTGCGCCGTATAATCGACACCCGCCGGAGCCAACCAATCCCCTAAATACCATGCCCGATAATCCGTATCCGGCCAACGTTTCAGCAATCCATCGACCGTATACGCATCCACATAACGCAACCAATGTCGCATAACCGGATAATATCGCTCGATCAGACGGCTATCCCCATAATTCAAATAAGTCTGCCACGATCCCGTGATAATAAAGCCACACCAATACGGACCACCTCCCGCCGGGTATGGATTCGGTACGCAATGCGGCATACCCCCATCCTCACGGATGCAATCCTGCCACATCTGCATCCAGTTCATATACACGGAAGAGCCCTCATACAATGTCTGGAAACTCTTACAAGAGGCATTTCCATCCCCACCGTATCCCATACGCTCATAATGCGGGCAGTCTACGATATAACCACTGAAAGCTAGGTTCTTGAAAGTATATTTGATCATCGCATAGATAGCATTCAAGTCCGGATCCGAGCACTCGAAAGACGAGGCATCCTTATAATCCGTATGAATCAGATAGCCAGTTACCTCCTCGGGAGCTTTCGCCAAACCGGATATCCTTATATATTGAAACGCATGGTGGTTAAATTTATTTCGGAATACCTCTTTGCCTTGTCCGGAACCGATATACCAATCCTCATACTGTCCGTTCTCCTCTTGTGGCTTGAAATCTTCGTTTTCATTTAACCAATCCGTATATTCCATACGGACCCGGTGGCCTTCCGGTAATTTTGGGAAACTCAGCTCAACCCAACCATTTAACGCCTTTCCCATATCTACGAGCCAAATACTGTCTCCTATTTGTTTGATTCCTTTGGGACGGATAATCTCTTGTATTCGATTAGGCTCACACATCTGGGGACTTACCTCTATCCCGGGTACCTCCACCTCCAACACCGGCTTCCAATCCAGTTCGTCGAGCGTAGCCGTTGTCAAATCCGGCAACGCTTCCGCCCATCCACACATTCACCCCCGAATTGATGGGGATACCAAGTACCGGTACCGGTCTCACCATACATACTTCCCCGGCCTTCCCAAGAGCTATCCGTAACGAGTAGCGTACTTGTAGTGCCATTTCTTTGAATCTCGTCCAATTGCAGTTTAACCAACGGCCCATCATGAACGGCATTAAAAGTAGCTTTTCTGTACCAACCACGGCCCAACCAGACCCATAAATCGTTTGTCCCCTGTTTCGCATACGACGTAAGATCATACGTCACGGACAAGGATCTTTTGTTTAGTTGAGACACCGCAGGCGAAAGAACATCTTCTGATACCTTCTTCCCATTTAAATAGATCTCATGATACCCTAAGGAGTTTACATGAAGGAGTAATGTGGCATCACGGTCTTGAAGCTCGAACTTCTTCCTTAACATCGGATTCTTCTCATCCGGCATCCCTATATATTTCCCTTGCCATTCCGCTTTATCCAAAAGCCCGATCCCAAAGCGATTGACCGGACTCCAGTCCGAGGATTCCCCCTTATCATCCATACCCGGACTTTCCAATAGGCCAGCACACTAGATCGCAACTCTTTCCCTCGATAAGGGACCATCACGGAAGCGGACGATTCCACCTTACCTGAATTCCATAGATCGGCTTTGCCTTGAGCCAGCAAGGAACTATCCGTGGCTACTTGTATCTCAAAATACGCTTGCCGCATAGTTTGCCCGTCTGTCTCGATTTCCCAGCTAAAATGGGGATGGGTATTGTCGATCGCAACCGGATTCTCCAAGTTCTCACAACGAAGATCTTTTAAGATGATCCTCCGTCCGGATTCACAGCCCGACATCAGTAACAATAGGGTCACAAAGTAGATAGATATACATTTCATGATAAATAGATTGACATTACGCATGAATATACTTCTAATGGCTTACGATACTTATATCCCCGGTAAATATTAAGATTTATTAAACAAGAAAGGCGAGCCACTCGCAAATGACTCGCCTTCCTATGATTCCTCAAGAATGGCTAGAAGCGGATCTTGTAGGATTGGTTTTCGATACGGATGATATAGGAACCTTGCGGGATGGTTATCATCGTCTCACCAATTGGTAAGGTTATCGCCTTATACAATTGACCGCCGAATGTCATTATATAAGCCGTACTCACATGAGCGGACTGGATATGCAATACCCCGTTTGATCCCCAAATTTTCAAGGCATTGGATTCTACCTCCGCATTGCCTACGGTGGTGTTTTTTACGATCCCGGTAATAGATATTGTTATATCAGAGTTGATATTCTTGATCTCATACTTGCCATCAGAGGTCGGCTCGATCAGCTTATCTCCTACCTTTACCATAGGGGTAGATTGATCGTAGTCCGTATCGAGCGTAAGGGAGAACGAGAAGCTACCGCCCGCTTCCACGGAATAAGTTCCAGCGAGAGGACTCAAGGCGGCGCCTTCAACGGATGGAAGGGTCACACTAAAGGTCACTGTTGGATCCGGTGTGGAAGAGGCAATGCTTACCTCTGAATAAGCGGTCAGAGTAGAATTTACAGCATTTACCGTATTCGAGACAAGACAACGATACTTCCCGGCCTCGGAGACCTCCAGTTGCGCATCTTCATTCGTACTTAAGACATCCGAACGAAGAGAGGAGAGAGCCTTCGTCCGCTGTACTTCCGGCTTCACTTGCTTCCAGTTATTATTTTCGCTGTCAAATTTCTCCCATATATAGGAAAGATTCGCCTCTCCCTCAGCTGACGCTTCGACTTTTAGGAGCGTGGAGGAACTATCTCTATCCTAGGCGCTTTCTCCGGTCGTTGGGCAATAGTAAGGCCAGCAGGCCCCGTTACGGCATCTAACAGACCGGTTTCATCGATGAAGACACCCTCATTTTCCACCAACGCATCCAACAGGGTATTTTCGCCGGGTAGTAACCGTGTGCTTCCTTGGTTCAATACTTTCCCTAAGTTATTATTGCCATCCAACGTGATCTCGATATTGGATGTCTCGGCAATGGTAACACTCTGTGACGTAGAACTTCCGGAACCAACAATCAAGCTTTTAAACGTGATGCCGGTAACCTTTCCATCCTCAGTATCTATTTTCAAGGATTTAACTCTTGTTAATTCCTCGTCGTTTCCGATGACTCCATTGAACTTACTACCTGTCGTACTGCCGTCCGTATAGGTAGAATCTTTTCCGATTGTAATATCAGTGTCCTTATCTGGCAATAAGGCTCCTATCGCTTTAGCTTTGATAGTCAAGTTCCCTTTTACCGTAGCGATAGTGACCTTGCCCGTTTTTGCGTCATACTCGCAAGCTCCAGACCTGTAGGATACCATACCTCGATCGAGTCCGGCAAAAAACTACCGCTATCCGGAACTAAAATGAAAGACACGGACCTCCCGGATATAGCTATTTCCGGTTGGAAGGGCTTTACGGTAAGTCCTGTCAACTCAAAGTCCACATCGAAATATTTATCACCTTCTTCCAAGATATAAGGAAAACCTAGCCAATCCCAAGTAGCGGTATGATAAGCGGCAAGGGCCCCTTTGCACGTAGATTCTACATTTGTTTTTATCCAAGATATTGAATGAGCCATTAACGGTTGAAGGTGGCGTAGAACGTTGAATGTGAATCTCGTCAGCTTGCGCGTCAAGGAAACTCTCTGTTCCTACTTCCTCCACACTACTCGGGATCGTTATGGATTCATGATACGACCGCTGAACGCCTTAGGCCCTATACCGGTAACAGTATAATTATTCCCTTCATATTCCAAAGAAGAGGGGATTACGTACGATCTACCTTTCGTATAGGCATCCTCTTTTACACCCGCAACCTCGACAGCCGCATCCCTAGTAATCCGATAGGTAAGGTCACCAAGGACAAAAGGATCCCCACTAATTTCCTAGCCTTCGCAGTGATCGTCACGTCGCCGGTAACGGTTTCTATAGTCAAGGTATCTTTACCGAATGTACCATAGAAGAATTCCTTCGACATAGGATCCAGTTTCTTGCCTCCCATGGTGACGGTGATGTCTCCTATGCCTAATACATAGCCACTCTCGGGCGTGAGTCTCGCTTCCAGTCGGGAGCATCAACCACCAAGTCGGGGCCATAATAAGCGACTCCCTCAAATCCGGTACGGGTGATGGAGTATGTGCCCTCCTCCTTATGTTCTTAAAGTCCTTCCAGACATAGGCGGCTTTGTAGGCAGCGGAAGCCCCGGCAGGTACAAAGATGACACATGCGTCTTTATCCACTCCTTCAAAGCGTCCTCATCAGAATATTTCTGGGTTCAGGACTTATACAATGAATCTCTTTTAAGGCGGTACACCCAGAGAATGCTCTCCGATCAATACCAGTGTTTCCTTCTAGAGTAAGCTTTTCGAGTGAGGTTTGATTTTTAAACGCATCAGCACGATATATTCTACCTTATAAGAATTAGAGCCGACAGTCACCACTTCCGGTATGGTCACTTCTTTCTGGGGAGTATCTAGGAAGCCATGACAAAATGCGTTTACTTGAGTAGTACTCATGCTATAAGAAATTCCAGACAATACATTTTCCGTATGAGTAGAGACTTGTATAACGACATCTTTATTCACTTCCTCACCCGGGATAGTTATTACGCTAGGTTCAAAAGATTTAAATCCGGGTTCCAGCGTAATATTCACGGTCAAGGATTGCCCTCGAGCTATTGAATCCGGCGCATCAGTAGACGCTACTCCATAACCCACAACATAAACCGGATATTTCTTGGGAAGCGGCTCCTCCAAAATTTCCTTAAACTGATTCCAAGGGGTACTGGCGCATAATCAGCCTTACTGCCAGCCGGTACGTAAAGCGTGATTCCACTCAATCTTTCTCTCCGAAACGCCCTCCATTATATGGTAATTTTTGGGGTCTATAGCTTTCGCATGAATCTCAGTCAAACCAGCCTGTATGGAAAACGCATATGGATTGATAAAATACTTGTTGTTCGGCAATGTTATTGATGTTATATTAGCATATCTATTATAGGCACCGGAATAACTATTCAAACTATAGTGCTTTCCTTTTGCGGTTACCACGCTCTTTAATACTATGCTTGATGAAGTCGGTTGAGTTTGTGAAGGAGGAAGCATAGCGCTGCATTCCTCAAGCATATACCTCTCCTCTCCAATCATTATTTCCGTATGCTCAACAACCTCAATTAAGATCGTTCCAGTAATATTCTTCGCCACATTAGCATTTTGAGAATCATCCCATGAGAAATCCCTAAAATTCTTCCCTGCTTGTGATATAGCAAGACGATAAGCACCTGTTGATGTTGCTATTTTAAAAGTAAAACTACCTCCATCCTCAACCTCTGACGGACAATCAATCGTGACATTACCATAAGTATTAGTATATATCTTGTGCATCACTTTCGTATTTTCCTGCCCCCAAGCAAGATACACACCACACAAAAGGGCTATCACCACCAGCGACAGCCGTAAACCGATTCGTAGTAAATTTTGTTTTCATAAGCGATATAATTTAAAGTGAATAATAGTCTTAACATTCGTTCACGGGTATGCTCATAGCTTCCCGTCTATGACCGGTGAGAGAGCCTAGGCCATGAACCATGAGAGAGCCTCGTCTATGAGGGGTGAGAGCCTAGGCTTTATCAGCCCTCATAGATGAGGCTCTCTGCCTTATCAGATCTCGTCCGGGCTTTCACTATCGCCTCCGCCTCCGGCACCTACCGTCAGGAGGATGGGGAACTTATAGGTACGAGGGTCTTTCACCAAGCCGTAATTCGCCCCCGCCTGCGTAGTGACGCTCAGCCAGTACTGCCCCTCGCGAGTTGCGGGATCTGGATGATGATCTCGCTCTTGGTGTTACGTACGATAAGGGAGACTTTTGTTGGCGTGGCGCCCTCCTCGTCCTTGGTGAAGTAGACGCCTACAGATGGATCATCCCCCTTGATAAGCAGCGTGCTGCCGAAGATGATAGCCGGAGCGTTTGGAGTGATATGGAGGTTCTTCTCGTTCGTGGTAGAATCCGTGAGGCTCTCGATCATCGGGCCCACGGTAGCTACGTCGGCGTTCACGTAGATGTTTTCTAGCGCCTTCAGGAGGGTGGCGCTGGGGGTGAACATTACGGTGATCTTATTCTCCGTAGAGCGGAAGTCTGATTTCTTTCCGTCGAACGAGCCGTTGATAGTGAGCAGCCATTGCCCGAACTTGTTCACCACGCAACGGCCTTGGGCGAGGGCCTCGATCATCTCGTCGTAGGAGAGGTCGAGGATGTTGGTGATCGTCTCCGGACGATACTCGGTACGTTTCTTCACGATGCGGTTCGAGATGTCTGAGGTTCGCGTGGTTCCGGTAATGCGGATCTTTCCGGTGAAATCGCCGGTTTTCTCGGTTAACACGTTGTCGTACAGATCTACGGTCAAGATGGTCTTTTCTTCTGCCATGATGTTTTTTGTCTTTAATGCCCCGTGGTAGTGGGGCGTTACCTTTTAATAATGTTTATCACCCTTATTCGCGAAATAAGGGGAGGAGATATCGCACGTCCAACATAAACTAAAAAAACACGCATAACCACTATTTTTAACCGCATATCCACGATATATGCGCAATAAGCATAAATTTGGATTAATTAGAGGATACGATATCTGTATCCCCTTCAATTCCTATTTCTTAATAAATAGATAAAAGTGATTGTTTATCAATAATATTTTTTACATTTGCCAAGCCTTCCGTTGAAAATAGCCTATTATAGGTAATTTTTATGCTGAATAGCTCTTCCCCTTATTTCGCGAATAAGGGTATCACCCAGCCGCCAAAAGCAAATCCACCTCTTCCGTCACCCTAGCGTTCGCACGATTCAATTCTGACTGTTCCAAAGAGGCCAGATAAAAACGTGTTGTTTTTCCGAGGTATGCCCCAACGCTTGGCTAATGATCGATAAAGGGACTTGTTTCCGCAAGGCGTTCGTTGCCCATGTATGGCGGAAAACATACGAGGTCAGATGAATGGGACGAGATAGCGCACGACCGATCTTCTTCAACGAGTTATTATACGAACGCAGTATCGCCTTGTATTCCTCATGCCCTACCTCTCTACCCGGAGATAAAATAGGGAAAAGGTACGGGGAAGAAGCGTCCGCATACTTATTAATCAACCGCCGCATCCCCGCTGTTATCCCGACACGGATTAAGGTCCCCGTCTTCTTACGCCGATATACGATCTCCTCGCCATACAGGTTCGCCGTAGTCAAGCGAGCCATATCCGCGAAAGGCATGCCGCAAGATAAATAGGCGAACGTACAATAGTCGATCACGCACGCCAAATCCGGCTCCTCAGACTTCAAGGTCACGATCTCCCGGAGCGACTCGTTTCCCAACGCCCTAGATCCGGCTCTTTCCCGCTTCAAGTTCAAGTACGCGAAAGGCGATACGACGCAAGCCGGCAACAGACCATCCGGCAAGCTTGGTTATAAATCGAGCGAAAGTTGCTGAGGTATGTATTCACGGTATTCACTCGCAAACCGGCGGATTGCAGGTAAGCGACAAAACGGCTTATTAAGCCCGGGGTTATCTCCGGGAAAAGAAGGTTTCTCCTACCCAGAAAGGCGCAGATCCAATTACGGGTAGTCCTATATAAATCGGCGGTGTTATGTTTCCCCGCTAAACGTTTCTCCCAGATGCGTTCGGTGGCATAGGTATAAAATGTGATGCCCGCCTTGCCCAAGCGGTTATTCTTTCTTTTGCTCATATCTCCTTTTGATGATTAAACGTATTATTATCTACCATCAAAAATAGCATAAAAACAAGATCAAGCCAAGTCCATCTCGCTCGTGAATCAAGTCGGTCATCACGTAGAAGTCGGCGTAGCCTTGTTGGCTTTATACTCCGGATAAATAATAGTAGCTACGGGGAATCTTTATAGATTAATGTTATCCAACTTAAAAGAGGAAGGGATTATCCCACATAAGTCGGAGATAATCCCTTTCTACCGGAATAAAGTACTTTTAGAAAGAGACGTCTACAGGGACGACCTCACTATAATTAACCTTACCGTTTGTCGTTACACCAACACGGATATACATCTTATTTCCGTTTCCTTTCATGATGGCCTGCTTATCCTTATTGTTGAAACTCGCACTTTCACTTAAGCCGATCTCTTGGGTTAATATCGTATTCAGGATATCCTTATCGGACACGTTCGTATAATCAACAGTCACCAATTCCTCCGAGTTACCGGACATCTTATCGATATAAGGCTGATATGCCAAGCCAAAAAAGCATTCTCTATCTTATAGTCATCCTTGCTACGAGTGATCGTATAAGATACCTTCAACTTCTTGTTCTCGAATACAGCGTTGTTTACCTTGATTCGGGCGTAGGGAATCACCTTGATATCTTGATCCGTCAGTCCACCAGCGTTCAGATCAACCACCATCGTATCCACCGGATAGAAATTAGTCTGCTCCAGCGTCAAGATATATTGCTTACTGAACATCCACGAGTTCTCGTAAGTCCCATCGATCTTGGGATACGTGATAACCGGAAGCTGCGAGTAATCATCACCCGTAGAATAATAACGGTCACGCTCATACATACGTATCTGGATACTGCTGGTACCCTGTACCGGCATCGGGACAACCTCGGAGGTTTCCGCATCGATAAAGCGGCCTTTGATACCGGAATTAGGCTCATCATAATTATCATCCTCACAGGAGCAAAGAGCAAGAAGCCGCCAAGACAATCGCTATATTATATATGATCTTTTTCATGATTCTTTTTCCTTTCATTAATTAGAAACCGGGATTATTAGGAGCCAACATCGGGTTACTACCCATATCGCTATCCTTGATCTTTATGTAATAGTTACGTTCCAAGAATACCTTATTAGGTTTCGGAGCCTTACCAGTCGTAAAGATATATTTACCTTCCCCCCAGATATACCATGGATAAAGCGCCATGGTCGGGAAATCAGCCATTTTGATATGCGCGATATGCCAACGCTTTAAATCCCAATGACGATGATTCTCATACGCCAACTCTACACGGCGCTCATTACGGATACGATCCAATGAAACCTCCCCGGCAGAAAGCGTACGGATGCCCGCTCTCTCACGAACCATATTCAATGCGGTAGCGGCATCGCCCGTCTTGCCTAATTCCATAGCGGCTTCCGCCTTGTTCAAATACATCTCGGCCAGACGGAACACCGGCCATGGAGCATCTGATTTATTCCCGGAGATATCCATCACTCCCTCGTCTGAGAACTTCTTCG
>ENA-OQAS01001583-OQAS01001583.1-human-gut-metagenome-genome-assembly--contig:-NODE-1583-length-10445-cov-2.008529_pt1 | contig 10445 bp, 12 predicted proteins | sample MGYA00242733_ERZ504523 | MGnify/ENA primary metagenome ERZ504523 (study PRJEB26092, sample SAMD00036239) | human gut metagenome | host: Homo sapiens | study: EMG produced TPA metagenomics assembly of...
GTGAGTTCTTGGATGGCCTAGTCGATAAGGTCTATGAGTCGGTAACCAGAAAGTCGTCGAGCATTTAGGCGGCATCTATAATTTCTTGGAGCATAAGAAAATGGATAGCTTGCGTGAATTGGAACGTTCTACTGGGACGAGTACTTCCATGTCGGTACCGGTGAGGCTCAGGTATCCCATAACAAGCTCTCCTATGAGGCAAGGAAGGAACTGAGTAAAGTGATTAAGAAAGCGGAGAAAGCTGTTGCCGAGGCCGAGCCCGTATCTCGGAGCTTGAGAATGGCATTGCCGTTATCGAGGCGAAGCTGGCTACGCCGGAAGGTGCCTCCGACGCTTCTCTCTACGGTGAATATTCTGCCCTAAAAAAGAACTTTCCGATGCGATGGATCTATGGACCGAACGGACAATGGAGTTGGAAGAGTTGAATACGCAGGATTCATGAAAAGGCTGCTAGCCAGTGAAAGGCAGCTTATCTGATCTTTTTGATTCAAATACTCCTGTTTTCGTGACAAGTGCTTGCCGTTGATGATGCGAAATAGCGGAAGAGAGAGTGCGAGAGCTGGCTTTTAAAAGGGAGAATATCCCTTTTCCCATGCGTGATAGCCGCATTGGGCTACGCCAGTACTGCCATCGGCCGACGCATATGCCGCCGTTGGGCATCGTGACTACTCAAGAATAGGGTTATGACTACTTGTGAATAGGCATTCTTACCCTGCTAGAACCGTATTGTAACCCTATAAATGATACCAATCTCTCCCTTTGATATGAATTAGGATGAATTGATTTCGCTAGAATAAAAGGCTGTTTTGGGGTATGGTGTTGGCCATTAGTTGATTACTGAAATTTTCTTTCGGATTTAGAGGCGAGCTGTACTTAGGGCCCGGAATATTCGATTCTCCGGAGGTTCGGATTACAAAGTGTCATTTTGATTATTCTTTGAAAATAACCTCTAATAGCTTACTCGTTTTAAAAGAAGTCCTTAACTTTGCTATCCAAAGAAACGCGAAGCTTAAAACACATATCATGTTAACACAGATCATTAATGGAAAGATTCTTACCCCGCAAGGCTGGCTGAAAGACGGCTCGGTATTGATAAGCGACGGGAAGATTTTAGAAGTGACAAACTGCGACTTAGCGGTAGTGGGGCAACCTTGATAGACGCCAAAGGTATGTACTCGTCCCCGGAGCGTGGAAATCACGTGACGGAGGTGGAGCCGTGATTTTATGGAAGGCACCGAGGAAGCTTTCCATGCGGCGGTGGCCACACACATGAAACACGGTACTACCAGTATCTTCCCCACCTTATCCTCTTCTACCATCCCGATGATCCGTGCCGCCGCCGAGACACCGAGAAACTGATGGCCGAGAAAGATAGCCCGGTTCTGGGGCTTCACTTAGAAGGACATTATTTCAATATGAAAATGGCTGGTGGACAAATCCCTGAGAACATCAAGAATCCCGATCCCGAGGAATATATCCCTTTGCTGGAGGAAACGCATTGTATCAAGCGCTGGGATGCCGCTCCGGAACTTCCGGGAGCGATGCAGTTTGGTAAATATATCACCTCGAAAGGCGTGCTCGCTCGGTAGGGCATACCCAAGCCGAGTTTGAGGATATCCTGACCGCTTATGAGGTAGGTTATACCCACGCCACCCATTTCTATAACGCCATGCCGGGCTTCCATAAACGCCGCGAGTATAAGTATGAGGGAACGGTGGAAAGTATCTATCTACTCGATGATATGACCGTCGAGGTCGTGGCCGATGGTATCCATGTGCCGCCTACGATCCTTCGTCTGGTCTATAAGATAAAAGGTGTGGAACGCACTTGTCTGATCACGGATGCCTTGGCTTGCGCTGCCAGTGATAGCCAAGTCGCTTTCGATCCCCGTGTCATCATCGAGGATGGCGTGTGTAAGTTGGCCGACCGCTCGGCTTGGCGGGTAGTGTCGCCACGATGGACCGCCTGATCCGTACGATGGTGCAGAAGGCCGAGATCCCCTTGGAGGATGCCGTGCGTATGGCCTCGGAGACTCCCGCCCGTATCATGGGCGTATCCGATCGCAAGGGAACGTTGCAGCGGGGCAAAGACGCCGATATCGTCTTGTTGGACCGTGACTTGAATGTCCGTGCGGTCTGGGCGATGGGTAAGTTGGTTGAAGGTACGAATAAACTATTCTAAGCAAGAACGATTATGTTGACACAGATTATAAATGGCCATATCCTTACGCCGCAAGGATGGATGAAGGATGGTTCCGTATTGATTAGCGACGGGAAGATATTGGAGGTTACAAATAGCGATTTAGCGGTGATTGGCGCCAAGGTGGTGGATGCGAAAGGAATGTCGATCGTTCCCGGTTTCGTGGCGATGAATATCCATGGCGGTGGGGGCTTCGACTTCTCCGAATGTACGGAAGAGGCTTTCCACGGTGCGGTAGCTGCCCATCAGAAGCATGGGGCCACGACGATATTCCCTACCGTGTTGGCTCCGGAAATCGGGGTGATCGATAAGGCGGTGGCCGTATGCGAGGAGATGATGAGGAAAAAAGACGGCCCTATCTTGGGATTGCATATCGAGGGACCGTATCTGAATCCGAAGATGGCGGCGAGCCTGTTTATCGATAAGGAGAATCCCGCCGACCCGAAAGAATATAAAGAGATATTGGAACGCACGGATTGCATCAAGCGCTGGGATTCCAGCCCGGAGATACCGGGTGCGCTTGAGTTCGCCCAATACTTGAAGTCGAGGGGAATCCTATCCGCTATCTCGCATACGGAAGCGGAGTTTGATGATATTAAGACCGCTTACAATGCCGGTTTCACGCATGCGGCTCATTTCTATAACGCCATGCCTGGTTTCCATAAGCGTCGTGAATATAAGTACGAGGGAACGGTGGAAAGTGTTTTCTTGATGGACGATATGACGGTAGAGGTGATTGCTGACGGGCGTCATTTACCCTCTACGATCCTCCGATTGGTCTATAAGCTGAAAGGAGTGGAACGTACTTGCTTGGTTACGGACGCTCTCTCATGCGCAGCCAACGAGGGTAAGCCGTTATCCGATCCCCGCATTATCATTGAGGATGGCGTATGCAAGTTGGCGGATCATTCTTCATTGGTGGGAAGTATCGCCACGATGGACGTACTGGTACGTACGATGGTGCAGAAGGCTGACATTCCTTTGGCCGATGCAGTCCGTATGGCTTCCGAGACTCCGGCCCGCCTGATGGGGTAAGCGATCGCACCGGAACCTTGCAAAGAGGGAAGGATGCGGATATCGTGATCTTGGATCGTAAGTTGAACGTGCGTGCGGTATGGAGCATGGGAACTTAGTTCCAGAGACAAATACATTGGTCTAAACACGTTAATAATAAAGAGAGGGGCTGTCTTGGCTGGCCGGGACGGTCCTTTTTTATTTTTAGGCGATATAGATCAAACCTTTCGGCTAATAAATTTGTTCTATCAACGTATGGCGAAATCAGTACTTATTTCATATATTTGTGATTCAAGTAAGATTGTAATACTAAATCAATAATTAAACATGAAAACGAACCTTAGTTCTCAAATTACTCTGACGCGTATACCGTTGCGGTATTATCGCCCGGAAAATGCTTTCGAGCATTCAGTTTTAACCCGTTTGGAAAAGATTCCGACAAACATTTATGAATCGGCCGAGGAAGGTTCTTTCGCTATCGCTAAAGAGATAGCAACACAAATCCGTAAAAAACAAGATATCGGTAAGCCCTTCGTGATCGCTTTACCCGGCGGACGTTCTCCGCTAAGCGTTTACAAGGAGTTGATCCGTATGCATAAAGAGGAGAAATTAAGTTTTCGCAACGTGATCGCTTTCGTGGAATATGAGTTCTATCCATTGGCTAATCCCAGCGCCGGAAATCTGGCTCGCTTAAAAGAGGAGTTATTCGATCAGGTCGATATCGATCCTGCGAATATCTATTGCCCGGACGGAAGCATGCCGAAAGACGCTATCCTAGATTTCTGTCGCCAGTATGAGGAGACGATCCAATCCGTGGGAGGTATCGATTGCATGTTGCTAGGTATCGGTAACTCCAGCAATATCATGTTCAACGTGGGTGGAACGACGATCAGCTCGCGTACCCGTATGGTCTTGTTGGAAGGCGCTTCTCGCAAGGAGGCTGCCCGTACGTTCCCTTCGCAGGAGAATGTCCCGGCAGGTATCATCACGATGGGTATCTCTACGATGATGAACGCCCGCAGCGTGATCTTGATGGCTTGGGGCGAGGATAAGGCTAGCATTGTCGCTAAGACCGTTGAGGGCAAGGTTAGCGATGCCGTTCCTTCCAGCTATTTGCAGAATCATCCGAACGCCAAGGTCGTGATCGATCTTTCCGCCGCTTACGACTTGACTCGTATCAGCCATCCTTGGTTGGTGACTAGCTGCGAGTGGGATAATAAGTTGATCGCCGTGCGATCGTTTGGTTGTGTCAGTTGACGGACAAACCGATCTTGAAATTGACAAACAAGGATTATAGCGAGCACGGATTGGGTGAGCTATTGGCGTTATATGGTTCCGCTTACAACGTAAATATCAAGATATTCAATGATATCCAGCATACGATTACCGGATGGCCGGGTGGCAAGCCGAACGCCGACGATTCCAATCGTCCGGAGCGTGCTAACCCGTATCCGAAGAAAGTGATCGTATTCAGTCCGCACCCGGATGATGACGTGATCTCCATGGGCGGAACCTTGCGTCGTTTGTGCGACCAGCATCATGATGTGCATGTGGCTTACGAGACTTCCGGTAATATTGCCGTAGGCGACGAGGAGGTAATCCGTTATTGCGAGTATTTGCGTGATGTATGTGAGAAATACTCTCCCGACTCGGCCGTGAAGGATAAGGCGAACGAGATCATCAACTACCTGCGTTACGAGAAGGTGGAGAACGGCGAGCCGGAGCGGAAGGATGTCCTCTTTATGAAAGGAACGATCCGTCGGGAGGAGGCCCGTCACGGTTGCCGCTACTCGGGCGTGAAGGACGATCATGTTCATTTCTTGGATCTTCCGTTCTACGAGACCGGATTAGTGAAAAGAATGATTTGAGTGAGGTCGACAAGGATATCGTAAAGGCCTGTTGCTCGAGATCAAGCCGGATCAAATGTTTGTCGCCGGTGACTTGGCTGACCCGCACGGAACCCACAAGGTTTGTCTGGATGCCGTACTGGCCGCTATCGACGAGGTGAAAGACGAGGAATGGATGAAGAACTGCGTGTATGGATGTATCGCGGCGCATGCAGAATGGGAAATGGACCATATTGAGATGGCCGTACCTATCAGTCCGGAGGAGTTGCGCTTCAAACGTAACGCTATTTTGAAGCATCAATCGCAGGCCGAGAGCGCTCCGTATCTGGGTGACGACGAGCGTTTGTTCTGGCAGCGTGCCGAAGATCGCAACCGTGCTACCGCAGAGTTGTATCGCCAATTAGGTTTGGCTTCTTATGAGGCGATCGAGGCGTTTGTACAATATATCCCGTTGAGATAATATCTAGCGATAGAATAATCTGAAAGCCCTATCTGATTAAGTTCGGATAGGGCTTTTTGTTTTTGTGTTATTTTTTTCGTGTGGGCGTAAGTAGATCTGTTTCTATGATCGTATATAGATAAAGGAGAAGCCTTGAACTGTCTAATATAATACAAGAAATGTCCACATTGAGCATGAAAGACTATATTATTAAGAACCATGAGTTGGATAAATTTAAATTATTATATCTGGAGAATGCCCCCAGACTGATCTTTTATGCCTCGAAATATGTGGATAGCGATACGGCGGAAGATTTAGTGCATGATATATTCATCAAGATCTGGCAAAAGAAAGAGATTTATTCCGTGGAAGAAGGCTTGAAGACATACCTATTCCGTTCCGTTCAAAATGCTTGCCTCGATTACCTAAAGCATAAATCAATAGAAATGACTTATGCGGATGAGGTTGCTCGTAGACTAAAGATAGAGGAGATAGATTATTATAATCAGTCGGATGCGGCGGAGCTGGAGAAAGAGCGTCTGGACTCCGTTTACCGGGAAATAGCCAAGTTACCGGACAGATGCCGAGAGGTTTTTACGTTGGCTTATGTGGACGGGAAGAAATCAGTGGAGATCGCAGGAATGCTAAATATCTCTCAACGTACGGTAGAGGCGCAACTCTATAAAGGATTGAAGATCATACGGAATGTGTTGGCGCTTCTGGCACTGGTTTTATTTTTTAGATGAAAATACGGTAGAATACGTAAGTAAAAAGAGGAAACCGGTCGTATATATTATAAATGAAACAGAAAATGGATCTAATAATTCGATAGAAGAACTGATCATACGCTATTTGCAGAACGAGATTCAAGAGGATGAACTTCGAGTGTTGGATGCTTGGATTCATGAGAGTGACGCTAATAAAGCCCACTTCTTTGAGCTTAAGGGGCTTTTTGACACTCGGAAAGAAGTGGCGTTCTTGAACCATTATTCCGTGGAGCGTAGTTGGGAGCGAATGGCTGGAAAGCTGGATGCGATCTCTGGCGTATCTGTGAAATCCAAGGTCCTTGGCAAACAGTTCTGGCTTTCATTCTTGAGATATGCGGCGATTATCGTAATCGCTATGGGAATAGGTGTGGGTATGAATCAATGGATAAGCAATCGTTTATATGCCGGCGATATGGAATATAACGAGATCGTAGTGGAAAAAGGCGGACGTGCGAACACGCTATTGCTATCCGACGGCAGTAAGATCATACTCAATGCCTCCACCCGTTTTAAATACCCCACCTCTTTTAATGGAGATGAGCGTGTGTTCATCTGGAGGGTGAGGCCTATTTCGAGGTTGCGAAGAATCATTCGAAACCTTTCATCGTAAAACTAAAGAACCAACAAATCACGGTACTCGGAACCTCATTCAATATACAGGCTTTCAACGATGATCGCTTTAGCGTCACCACCTTATTAAGTGGTAGTATCCTGTTGGAATCTTTTGACGCTCAAGGACGGAAAATGAGTAGCATGAAGCTAAAGCCGAATCAACAAGCCCGGTCGGATAACCGGACCGGCTCTATTTTCTTGTCAGAGACAGATGCCTCGATCTCGAACGCTTGGGTAGGAGGGAAATATCGTTTCAAGGATGAGACCTTAGTCTCTATCGTAAAACGTCTGGAGAATTACTATGGGGTAAATATCCGCTTGGCGCATGACAGTCTGCGGAACATCCGCTACACAGGAACCTTCTCCTTGGATCAAGGTATACAAGAGGTGCTAGATATTATTAACTCGGAGAAACAATTCACTTTCACGAAAGACGGAAAAGATATCCTGATATCGGCGAGGAGCAAATAACAAAATAATAGATGTATAACCTTAAACATTCGAATTGCCTATGACAAATACCTGATCACAAAAAAGAATCGGGACTGACACCACTCACCCCCGATTCTTAGACGTTCATTATTCGTTTAATCACCTTTATCGCTGTCCTCTAAAAAGTAGCGAGCAAGGTAAGTCATTAATAAAAAATAATTACAAACTTATGGAAAAAGTCTGGAATAGCGATGAGCTATTGCCTAAAAAAATTAAATCAATCATGAAGATCACATTGCTTTTTTTAATACTGGGTATATTGCATGTCTCGGCGGATACCTATGCGCAAAAAGCTCAAGTTACGGTAGAAGTAAAGAACGGGACGTTCTATGATGTCGTCTCGGAGATTGAGAAACAGACCGAGTTCATGTTTTTCTATAAGAGCGAGGATATCGATAATAGTAAGCAGGTGGATATACAGGTGAAGAATCGCCAAGTCACCGACGTGTTGAATGAGTTGTTGAAAAACACGAACTTGACCTACCGCATATCAGGTAAGCACATCACGATCTTGAAGAAAGACGCCGTACAGCAACAAAAGAAAAAGATCTCCGGTATCGTTACGGATCCGGATGGCATACCGGTTATCGGGGCCAATGTCGTGATAAAGGGTACGACGGTCGGTACGGTTACGGATCTGGATGGAAAGTTTAGCTTGGATGCGGCTAATAACGATATCCTGTCATTTTCCTATATCGGCTATGCGGAGCAAGAGATCGAGGTCGGGAATCGTACACTGTTTAACGTGAAGTTGGCCGAGGATTATAAGGCGCTTGAAGAGGTCGTTGTCGTTGGATATGGTACGATGTTGAAACGAAACTTGTCAACATCAGTGGGTTCCGTAGACTCGGAGAAGTTATTGGAGCGTCCGAATGCCACGAACGTATTCCAAGGATTGGCCGGAAAGGTGGCTGGTGTTAATATCGCCTTGAATTCTGGTGCGCCGGGTGGTAGTCCTGCGATAAAAATCCGTGGTATCGGTTCTTTGAATTCTTCTAATACACCGCTATATGTGGTCGATGGTGTGGTTGGCGTGGATCCGGACCAGATTGATCCGAATATTGTCCAGTCTATCGATATCTTGAAAGACGCTACTTCCTCTTCTATTTATGGTGCGAGAGGTGCGAATGGCGTTGTGGTGATAACAACAAAGGAAGGTAAGAAAAATACGACGAATATCTCGTATAATACAGTTCTGTCAGCAGGAACGTTAGCTCGTAAAGTCGATGTCTTAAATGCGGAAGAGGCTTTGGATGTATTCAAGCGTGCTTATGAGGCTCAACCGGGACGTATCGCTCCCCATCTGGATCCGAGCAATATGTTTACGCATAAGAATGACCTGTTCAATCCGGACGGGACTCCGAAATATGATACGGATTGGCAGGATGCCGTGACTCGTACGGCTTTTTCTCATCAGCATTCACTTAGTTTCTCTGGAGGAAGCGATAGCTGACCGCTGTGGCGAATGTAAGTTACAAAGATAATCAAGGTATAATGTTGGAGACCTATAAACGTCAGTTAAACGCATTTATCAATGTCGGATGGGATTTGAAAGAATGGTTCCATTTACAGGCCATGTTGAATGTTGGATCTAGTAATGCCCGAAACTCGGAGAATGCGATCTCTCGGTATACATTGGAAGCATTACCGTTCCTTCCGGTTCAATATGAGGATGGTACCTATTCCCGTAAAGGAGATTATCCAGGTGCGGAAGATACGGAGAATCCCGTGAGGATTTTAAAGGAACGTAAGAATATCGATAAGAATCAGTACACGTTGGCTAACGTGATTGGTACGTTTAAGATTACCTCTTGGTTAAAGTTAACGACTAGCTTCAGCCGCCAGGATGGTTCTTATATCAATTCATCTTATAACCCGAGTACCTTATTCGGCTATGGAGATACTCAAAAGGGTAAAGCGGAGAAAGCACATCGAAATACGATGTCGTGGACGAATGAGGACTACTTGACTTTTGATAAAAGCTGGAATAAGCATAACTTGAATGTCGTAGCGGGAGCCAGTTGGTATTACTCAAAAACAGAGAAAAGCGAGCTAGGGGCCGAGAATTTCTTCGATGATTATTTTGAGTACAATAATATGGGAGTCGGCACCGTACGTTCTAAGGTTGGCTCAGACTATACGGATAATAAAATGAATTCTTACTATGCCCGTATCAACTATAATTTTGACAATCGTTACTTATTGGGCGCTTCTTTCCGTGAGGATGGTTCTTCTCGTTTTGGCTTGAATAACCAATATGGTTTCTTTCCTTCATTCTCGGCCGCTTGGCGTGTATCCAATGAGAATTTCTTCGAGAACGCAAAAAAGGTGATTGATGATATGAAGTCCGTTTGAGCTACGGTACGGTGGGTAACGCGGAAATCGGTGATTATGCGTCTATGGCACGTTATGAGAATAAACGCCTTCCTTTTGGCAAGGATATGACGACGATCGTTACGTTGAAAAGTATGGCAAATCCGGATTTACGCTGGGAGAAATCCAGACAACTTGATGCGGGTATCGATTTGAGTTTCTTTAATGGGCGTATCGAGTTTATGGCGGATTATTATCATAAGATTACGACTGATTTATTGTATGAGCTACAATTGCCTTCTAACTCGGGATATGAGAAAACTATGACAAATCTGGGTAAGATCCGTAATCAAGGTCTTGAGATGAGCTTGAATACACGCAATATCCAAAGCCGTGATTTCTTATGGACTACCTCTTGGAATTATACGATGAACCGATCGATGGTACTGGATATAAATGATAATATCATTGGTAAATGGGGAGGACGTATTGAAGAGGGACATCCTTTAAATGCCCTTTACGGCTATGTTCGCCTAGGTACATGGGGAACCGATGAGGCGGAAGAAGCCGCTAAATATAATAAGAAACCCGGCGATATCAAGTATTGGGACAAAAATGGTAATGGAATGAAGGATGGTGAAGACCAAGACTATATCGGAAATGGCGCTCCTAAATTCGAGATGAATATGACAAATACATTCTCGTGGAAAGGCTTCACGTTTATGTTTGATTTACAATGGGTGTATGGTAATAAGTTGATTA
>ENA-OQAS01001584-OQAS01001584.1-human-gut-metagenome-genome-assembly--contig:-NODE-1584-length-10437-cov-1.470708_pt1 | contig 10437 bp, 14 predicted proteins | sample MGYA00242733_ERZ504523 | MGnify/ENA primary metagenome ERZ504523 (study PRJEB26092, sample SAMD00036239) | human gut metagenome | host: Homo sapiens | study: EMG produced TPA metagenomics assembly of...
GTTGCCCGCTTCCATATAAGTGGCACGCATACGGGGGATAGGCGTCTGACGGAAAGACTCCCGGCGGCCATTGCCCGTAGAGGGGATGCCGTAATGTTTTGCGCTGATACGATCGTGCAGATAACTGGTCAAGACTCCCTCCCGTACGATATAGGTTTTTGTCCGTCCACACCCTCGTCATCGATATTGACCGAGCCCCGGTTGAAAGGAATCGTGCCGTCGTCCACCACGTTGATATGCTCGTTGCAAACTTCTTGTTCAGCTGATCGGAGAAAATAGAGGTGTTCTTACGGTTGAAATCCGCCTCGAAAGCATGGCCGATCGCCTCGTGCAATAAGATGCCAGAGCCACCGGCACCCATGACAACAGGCATTTCCCCGCCTTTTGCTTGATCGCCTGAAATAAGATAGAGGTCTTATCCACTGCCTCTTGGGCAAGCTCGTTGATCAGGTCGTCCGTCAGGAATTCCGCTCCCATACGAAAAGCCCGTGCGGCGTACGAGTTCTCGATCTTCCCGTTATCCTCCATGATGCAGACGGCGCTCAAGGCGCTCATCGGGCGATAATCGTAATAAATCTGCTTCCGAGTTACAGAATAAGATATGAGAGGTCGTGTCTCCCAAAGAGGCCATCACCTTGGTGACCCGCTTGTCCTTTGCGAATATCTGATCGTTCAGTTTCTGCAAGAAAGGCATCTTGTCATTAATGGCTATCTCGTCCCAAGGTGTTTGTACGTTATAGAAATTGTTCGTACACGCTTTTTCCGTCAGGTTTATTGCGGTGGTGTTCGCCGATCCGGTGGCGATCCGTGCGGCCGTGCGAGCCGCCTTCAGCATCTCGTCTAAGGTAACGTTCTCTACGTAGGCGTATCCCGTTTGGTCACCAGCCAAGACTCGTACGCCCATCCCAAAATCGATGTTGGATGAGGCACGGTTTACGGCACCATCCTGCAACCCCACGTTGTTCCTGTATGAATGCTCGAAAAACAAATCGGCATAATCCCCGCCTTTCTCCAAGGCTGCCGCCAATACCTTCCTCAAATCCCCCTCACTCACCTTGAAATAATTCATAGCGAATGAAATACCGGCTGCTTTATCCCCCTCACTACCGGTGCAACTTCCTAGTAAGGAAGGAGCCGCTAATGTTCCAAGCATAACCATACCTCCTGTTTTAATGAAATCACGTCTGTTAATATTCATGTTGTTGTTGTTTAGCCCAATCCATCACGTTTGCGGGTGGACGTTGATTCAATAATTCTTTTTTCATAAAGTCCATGTAAGGAGCTACATGCTTGAAGAATTTCTTGTATCCCTTACATAGATAATTTAGTCCCGGCTCTCCATTCGGCGTATGGAGAAACCGGTTTTTCGGGCACTCTCCATGGCAAGCGAAAAGATATTCGCATTCCTTGCATTGCGTAGGGAGCTTATCTTCTTTATCCGTTCCAAACTTTTGTTGTACCGGACTGTACATCATCTCCGTTAATGTCTTTGTTTGGATATTCCCGAGTTTGTATTCCGGGAATACGAAATGGTCGCAAGCATATACGTCGCCATTGAACTCCATTACCCCGGCGTGACCGCAATGGCGAGCCAAGGAGCAGACCCGGGTTGTTCGCCTACCCAGTTCGCCAAGGTGGAATCGAATAATTGGATGTAGAACTTGCCGACATCCTCTTTTAGCCACTCGTCGAACAAGGCGCAAAGGAAATCCCCCATTCTCGCTATCTACCGAGAACGGAGCTAGCTCGATCGCTGCGTCTTGCTCCTCGGGAGAAGATAGCTTGGTGCCTTCCTTGTGCCGGCCGATACGCTCCACGATCGGGGCGAATTGGATGAAACGGCAATCCAGTTCCTTGAAGAAATTATAGAATTCCAGCGGATAATCCACGTTATAATCATTCACGACGGCCATGGCGTTATACTCTACCCATGTTTTTTCAGCAACTCGATTCCCTTCATCACCTTATAGAAAGAGGGGAGTCCCTGCCGGTTCCTACGGTATTCGTCGTGGAACTCTTGTGGGCCATCGATAGATACACCCACCAAGAAATTATTTTCCTTGAAAATTGGCACCACTCATCATTCAATAGGGTACCATTGGTTTGGATACAGTTATCTATTTGCCGTCCTCCCGCATACTTACGCTGCAACTCCAAAGGCTTTTTTATAGAAGCTGATCGGCCGCATCAGCGTCTCGCCTCCATGCCATGTAAACAAGACTTCTTGCATGGTTTGGCATTCCATGTATTCCTTGATGAACTTCTCGAGTATCTGATCTGTCATGATGTGATTCTTTACATCCGGATAGAACTTGCTTTTCTCAAGGTAATAACAATACTCGCATGCCAAATTACAAACAGAACCAATCGGTTTCAACATGATGTAGACCGGCTTAGCGAAAGGGGAAATATAGGAACTATTCATGGTATATTATTAGATGTTACATTTCTATTTCAACTCGAACTCGCTAAGTACAATTTTTTGTTTTAGTTCGCTGAACGTTTGATCGGACTTAGTCAGTGTACGGAAGGTATATTTATCCCCGTATGTGGAAAGTACCTTTTCCATCTCATTTTCTCCGATCAAGAAATAACCTTTGGCGGGTGTTTCTTTATCGAAGTCATGGAAGATATTTCCCATATAGAAGTTTAACCCGTACAGATTCCGATAAATCCGAAGGTTATTTACGACATATACATTCTTTTTATTCAATGGATATTCTTTCAGGATACGTTCAGCGAAAACACGGCAAGAATCCCCTTCACGAATACCTCTCATAATGACACCATCAATTAATAAATTAACCGAGAATGTCAAGGCTATCGTAGCGTAGAGAATCTTGATATTTATTTTCTTGAACATCTGGTAATAGACCGTTCCTAATATCAATAGATTTATGAAGATAATACAGATCGTAAGCGTGCTGGGATGAACCAATACTTTTGATACCATTCGTACCATGTCCAAGGTCGATGCGTTTTGTGTATATTGACCGACGATACCAACAGGATCAATAATACCGAATACCGTAAGCAAGATCGCTATCATGACGACACTTACTACGGAAGCTAAAAAGGCAGCGAATACCCGAGTTACTTTCGTACGGTATTCTGTAATATATAAGGCATACTGAGCCAAGAACAAGGCAATGAACGGATAAGCCGGCATTAAATATACGCTTCGTTTACTGGAAGGGATCGAATAGAAGAAAAGGATGCCGATTAAAGCAACCAAACTAAATAAACGAACTTTTTCCATGGAGCGGATACGTTTCCACGTATTCTTTAAGATCTCTTTAATAGGTTGCTCAGGCTTGCTAAGTTTCAGCCCGAATAAAGAGAAGAAAAAGAAAATAGTCCAAGGTATAAAGCCTGCCGCCAACGTCATGAAATTGTACCAAACACCATTCTCATGCCCCAGATCATAGGAAATTTCAGGAGTGTTTAGGTGTAAGAAACGAGCGAAATTCTCCGCTAATACGACATTAAGGAACTCATCTCCCCCCTGCTTCCATGCGGCGGTATACCACAACATCGGTAGGAATAAAGAGGAAATTCCCGCATATAATAAAGTCTTGAATATGGTGAGATAACTGTATTGACCTAACATTAATAGATAAATGCCGAATACGAATAGGGGCAATACTACGCCTACCGGTCCTTTGGTCAGAACGGCGCATCCTAATAATAAAGGTATGAATATGGGAAGTCCTTTCAGCTCTAATTTATCTTCCCATCGATATAGCTGGAAAAGCCTATGACGATGAAAGTAGTGAGCAACATATCCACCCGAGTCGTCATGGCCGCCCGATGTATCTCTACGCAGGTGACCAATAGGAGGGTCGCTATGAATGCCTCCTGAAACTTACGATTCGTTTACCGAAAAAGACCAATACGAACCCGATCAAGGTAATAAAGGCTAAAGCCGATGGCAAGCGGGAGGTGAACTCGGAAACATATCCCTGTGGATAGGAGAAAGCAGCCATTAACCAATGCGCCATCGGTGGCTTAAAAGCGAACTCGTTGGCGTAGGATTGTGGCAAGACCCAATTGCCCGTCTCGAGCATGGAGATCGCTACGGCCGCTTCCCGGGGTTCCCCTTTGGTGGAGAAGTCGCCGAGGCCGATCCAAGGTAACACAGATATAATACAGATTACTACCATCATGGTTACCGGCTTTTGCAAGTAAAGATATTGAAGTGTAGGTGTACGCATATGACAATTAATATATAGGCTTTGGCCCATTAATGTTATAAAACAGTTTGCAAAAGAACAATTTTTTATGGACTTTCCCCGCATTTTTAGAAACTTTTTATGTGCCAATGAATGTTTGATAGCCTTTCGTATCGCTTCCGCATCCTCCTTGTTTTCCTTTAATATGGAGAGAATCAGGTTTAAATAACTCTCTTTGTTACTGATACCGCAGATCGCGCATAGGCGGCTCTGTGGTAACATCCCTTTTTGATTATAAACACGGAGGATGCTTTTGTAGTTCTCCGTCTCTATATAAGACTCGAACTCTTCTTTTATGTTTTTGTATATTTCTTCCACATGGATGTTCAGACGGATACTCTCTACATGTTCGGTTAATTGCTCCACCGTCGTTATCTTGCGATCAACGGTAGTCTCCAGTTTTTTACGGACTTGATGTTTGGCATGAAGGATTACTTGCGAGTCCAGTTCTTTTTTGGAAAAGACGTACTACGTTTTCTTTCACTTGCTTGAAAACATCGTCCGGATCTTTCATCAACCGTTTGGCGACCGTCTTGATCACATCCTCTATCATCAATAGGTTCTCCACTTCCGCTACGTCCGGTACATAAATATGTTGTTCCCGTAGATAGTTTATTTCTCCTTGTGTACGCCTATCACGATCTACGATACCTTTGCTATCTAATGTATGGAAGTCTTTCAGTTGGCCGAACGCTTTGGTTGTCTCGATTACTTTTTGGCAACCACCCATCGGTTTCACCAAATAATCGGGGAATATGAAGGGGTAAAGCTTACTGTCGATACTGTTCGTGTCGGTCCCTTCGATAAACAAGATCGGTTTCCGGCTGCCAAGTATTTCCATATATACTTCTTCCGGGAAACTTTCATTACTCTCGATCAACTCGTAATCCCATACGGAATGATCCGCGTCGTAAGAACGAATCCAGATCCGTTTGCTGTCGGAGCGGGAGGTGGCGAAATCAATGTCATGTGTGAGATAAACAAACGTACAGTCCGGACGTATCGCCTCAATCTCGTCCCAAAGCTGGTTCTTTATGGAGTTGTGGAGAAGGGTTTCCGGCTCTTCGATCACGAGCAAGGCGTTCGGGCATGCGCATAATGCGGCCCCAATCAAGTAGAACACCAGTTTCTCGCTATCGCTCATGCGTCCGGCGGTGTAGGAATTTGAATCACGCCCCGTGGATACAAGCTCGATAAATCCCGACTTTCGTATCAGACGATTATGCGGAAACATCTTTTCCCAGATCGCTTGTATAATATCTATCTTGGTGATCGGAGGATCTACTTCGTTATTAGTCTTGCAGGCTTCCTTGAAATTGACTGCCGCCTCGAACTCCTCGCTCTGGAGTTGCAAAATCAGTTTCTCGTATTCAGAAATACGTGGCATGAACAGTCGTTCTTTGATCATAGACTGTAAACGTGCGAATTCATTGGAGGCCGATAATTTAGATTCGTCATCGCTGATGAATAAGGCATGTATACCGGATATTCTTTTCGCTTGACCCGCATATCTCTCCAATAAATCTCTGCCAAAAGAGCTTTTTCCCGCACCGTTCGCTCCGATCACGACTAATATCTTCGTGTCTAGCATGATGGGATGTGTCACATTAACTTTCGTTGGGAGTGTTAGTTCCATACATGTTATTGATTAGGTTTTCAAAGATAAGCTTTTTCTTTGAAGTTCGCACGAGACCTAAAAAATAAAGTGCCTTTTCCGAAACATCCTTAAAGACGGGAAAGCACTTTTATTAAAACCTTAGCAGAGTTTTTTCTTATTTGCTCTTCTCCAAGATAACGCGAGCGAGGCGAGTTGTATTTGCATTAATGTATTAACATCCTCGTTCTCGAAATTGATGTCAGCTACTTTTAAACTTCTTTTGGAAACTACCGGAGCCGATTTAGCAGCCATTAATTCTTGTACTAATTCATCTACTTGCTCTTTGATTTTCTCTGCCTTTTTTGAATAATCTACTGTACGTGCCATAGTTCTTTTGATATTTTATTTTATGAATACTATCGCAAAGATAATTACATTTTTATAATACACATAATAAAACGTAAATATTCTGTGCTATTTTTACGAAAAGTCCGAGCTGCAATATTTTCGCAGCCCGGATAGGTAATTATCGAGATGAATGTGTGTTATGCTTTTGTCGTATTCGTCTCGGATACGTCATTTTTTACTTCCCAATGGAACGGTTCGAATTCAGTGTTCGGATCTACCCAAGATGCTTTCTTAGACGCATAGATAATAAACGGTGCCGCAACGACAACAATTACACCGATGAAGAGAACGGCGAACCAAACCGTATTATTTCCTGTAGAAATCTGGCTAGGAGGAATGAAACTTAATACGAACGCTAATAAGGAACCACAGAATCCTAAACCTCCGATTAACCACATCAACCATTGCCACCTTTTCCGATACGGAAAGGACGACCTGCCTTTTTCATCTTATAACGTAATGCGATCGCTCCGGAGAACATCAACATATACATTATTAAATATAAGATCACCGTAAGCTGTGATAAGATCTGATAAAAGCTTTGTACGGATGGCATTACCACGAATAATAAGCTAAGAAGTGTAACAGCCGCTCCTTGGATATAAAGGATGTTTTTCTGTACGCCGATCTTATTGGTCTTCTGGAAGAACGGGGGCAGATAACCTGCTTTACCAACTGCGAATATACCTTTGGAAGGACCAGCGACCCATGTCAATACTCCTGCTAATACGCCAAATGCCAAAGCGATAGCGATAATTGGGGATAAACCATGAGGCATGAATGTACTTGAAGTAATTGTCGAATCCCACTAATAAACTTTGCGTAAGATTGATGTCTTTCTCTGGGATAATAATACCCAACGCAAAAGTTCCTAGTACGAAGATTACAACGTGATCAAGGCACCGATAAATACAGCTTTCGGATAGTTTTTAGAAGGATTGTCAACGTCTTTCACGTGAATACCGCCCATTTCCATACCTGCGTAAAAAGGAAGATACTTGCGGCTAAGACTAAGTTGTCGAATTTACTGAAGTCGGGGAAGAAGTTACTGTGGAAATCCATATTGGAATGCCCGCCAGTCGCTAGGTATACGATACCTAAAATGATGAGTAACGCCGCTGGATGATAGTACCTACCATACCTCCGATTTTCGCTACTTTTCCAACCCAACTCAATCCCTTTAGTGAGATAAATGTAGCCAGCCAATAAATAATTAACACGATCGCTAATGTGTAGTATTTGTTATTCGCCAGTAGCATATCTTCGGGATGATCCATACCGATGAAGCGATGGATACGGCTCCAAAAGTTAATACTGTCGGATACCAGATCGTACTTTCAATCCATTGAACCCAGATAGCCAGAAAGCCTAGACGTTTTCCATAGGCCTCACCTACCCAACGGAATACACCACCTTGTTTGTCTTGGAACATTGCCGCTAATTCCGCTGCCACCAAAGAGGTCGGGATTAAGAATACGATTGCCGCGAATAAGTAATAGAAAGCCGAACTTAGTCCGTATACGGCTTCTGCTGGCAGTCCGCGTAAAGATACTACTGCCGTCACGTTCATGATTGCTAGGGTAAACACACCTAGCTTTACTGTCTTGTTGATATTTGCCATAGATTTATGTTTTAAAAATGAGAATTACTTCTCTCGTTTAAGTCTGAGTTTATAACAGCGAATCAAAGAAGATGTTTTGTTTTTGCTACGTAAAACTTGGTTAATTAACACATTTCGCTGTTTAAACAAATGGTATATGAGGTTTGTTGTCATAAACCAAAATGAAAAGGATTATAATTAAATAAATAGTAACGCTTATGAAAATGGCCGTATTTGATTTCGCATTGAGAAAGAAGGGAGTATATGGTGTGTTACATATCATTATACTATTGTTGTCGCTGTTCTTGGTTATCAGTATCTCCATCGATACATTTAAGAATATTCCCTTTACACGCAAACTTCTTATAAGAAGATTCAATTATGGATCTGTTTGTTTTTCTTTTCGATTTTGTTTTGGAATTTTTCCTGTTCGAAAGATAAATTACGTTATTTGCGAACGCACTTTATTTTCTTGCTCGTAGCGATCCCTTACCAAAATATAATAGAATATTATCATATTATCACCTCACCCGAGCTTAGTTATTTCTTACGTTTCGTTCCTTTGGTACGGGGTGGGTATGCGTTGGCGATCGTGGTGGGATGGTTGTCGTACAATAAGGCGTCGGGCTTGTTTGTCTCTTACTTGACGATGTTGCTGGCCACGGTTTATTTCTCAAGTCTTATATTTTTTGTCTTGGAGCACAAGGTGAACCCGTTGGTGGCTAATTATGGGGACGCTCTATGGTGGGCGTTATGGATGTGACAACGGTTGGCTCTAACATATCCGCTATTACGGTTACGGGGCGAGTCCTTTCGGTCGTATTGGCTGCTTTGGGCATGATGATGTTTCCAATATTTACGGTATATGTGACAAGCCTTGTCCAAAAAAGTAACGAGGAGAAAAAAAGGTTTTATGAGAACATGCAGGCTCCTTCTCCCCAGCCAGAGGTGAAGGATAAATAGAAACTCTAGTTCCTACAGTGGATACTGCGAGGTCTTCCCGTAGGGAACAAACAGGCTGGAGGAAGTGGCGGAGATTACACTATGATTTGCTGGAAAGTTTGATTGGCTTCTGTTTTTTTCGTATCTTTACGGCCCCTAAAACCAGATAGGTAAAAGATGATAAAAGATAAGCAGGCATTGGAAGGCGGGCGCATATCCATACTTGGCGCACGTGTCATAATCTGAAGAATATAGATGTAGAGATTCCGAGGAATAAGTTGACGGTGATTACCGGCATGAGTGGTAGCGGCAAGTCCTCATTGGCGTTCGATACGATTTTCGCCGAGGGACAAAGGCGGTATGTGGAGACATTCTCGGCTTACGCCCGGAATTTCTTAGGGAATATGGAGAGACCCGATGTGGATAAGATAACGGGCCTGAGTCCGGTTATCTCCATTGAGCAAAAGACAACCAATAAGAATCCTCGTTCCACTGTCGGTACGACTACCGAGATCTATGACTTTTTCCGTTTGCTTTACGCTAGGGCGGGAGAGGCCTATTCCTATTTGAGCGGGGAGAAGATGGTGAAATATACCGAGGATCAAGTCTTACGGCTGATCTTGGATGAGTACAACGGGAAAAAACGTATCTCTTGGCTCCGTTGGTCCGTAATCGTAAGGGGCACTATAAGGAACTTTTCGAGCAGATACGTAAAAAAGGATATCTGAACGTCCGTGTCGATGGCGAGTTGAAAGAGATCTTCCATGGGATGAAGCTGGATCGTTATAAGATGCACAGCATCGAGGTAGTGATCGATAAGATGATTGTCTCCGAGGCAGACGAGCGTCGTTTGAAAGAGAGCTTGAAGATCGCATGAAGCAAGGCGATGGCCTTGTGCTGATACTGGATGCCGAGACTAACGAGGTTCGCCATTATAGTCGTCGCTTGATGGACCGGTGACCGGATTGTCTTACAGTGAGCCGGCTCCGCATAATTTCTCGTTCAACTCCCCTCAAGGAGCGTGTCCGAAATGTAAAGGCTTAGGACAGGTCAATTTGTTGGATATGGACAAGATCGTTCCCGATCCATCCTTAAGTATATATAGCGGTGGCATCGTCGCTTTGGGTAAGTATAAGAATTCGTTGATATTTTGGCAGATCGAGGCGCTTTGCCAAAAGCATGGCGTGACGATCAAGACGCCTATACGGGATATTCCCGAGGAGGCGATGGACGAGATCATGAATGGTACGGATGAGCGGTTGCAGATCAAGAATGACTCGTTAGGATCGTCTAACTATTTCTTGTCGTATGAGGGAGTCGCCAAGTATATCTTGATGCAACAGGAGAGCGAGGCATCCGCCTCGGCGCAGAAATGGGCGGGACAATTCATCAAGATGGCCACTTGTCCGGAATGTAACGGCTGGCGGTTGAATAAGGAGGCGTTGAGCTACCGGATAGCGGGAAAGAATATCGCCGAGTTGTCGGCCATGGATATCTCGGAATTATACGAGTGGCTGGAGGGTATCGAGGAGAAGCTGGACCGAAACAGCTTCGGATCGCTACGGAGATATTGAAGGAGATACGCTCCCGCCTGCGCTTCTTGCTGGATGTGGGATTGGATTATCTTCCATGAACCGGGGTTCCGCTACCTTGTCTGG
>ENA-OQAS01001585-OQAS01001585.1-human-gut-metagenome-genome-assembly--contig:-NODE-1585-length-10434-cov-1.631416_pt1 | contig 10434 bp, 15 predicted proteins | sample MGYA00242733_ERZ504523 | MGnify/ENA primary metagenome ERZ504523 (study PRJEB26092, sample SAMD00036239) | human gut metagenome | host: Homo sapiens | study: EMG produced TPA metagenomics assembly of...
CAATCCATAAAGTTTAAACTCACCATTGCCACATTCTTCAATTTTGTTACAAATGGCAGTGATTCCATTATGAAAAAAGAAGAAGTCACCACATTTATTCGGATCGTTTATGGTTTTCTTGATCTTTTTATTTACGGTATTGTTAATGCCTAAACTCTGTCGTACATTTTTCTGGAACAAAGATCCATCTTTAATGCCAGGGAGTTTTATACATTCTTTCAGAGGCATGGCTGCAACTATTACGCTTGTCGCCCCTAATTCTGTCGTCATATATTTACCAGCTTCAAGCTTGATAGTATGGTTTAAAGTTGGATTCGTTTGTTCAATAACACAACTATAAGCATCTTCAAACTTGTTTATCAACTACGGAGAATTGTGTACTATAATTCAATTCAGCATCATCTTCCTCTGATAATTTGGTTTGGAATGAATGTATATCATCCATAGCCGCATCCGTAAAGATAGATGTTGTTATTAATTCAAAACATACGCAGTAAGAGTCATCTTCTAATGCTGTTGCTATTTCTGATATTTTAGTCTTTAATTTAGAATTAGCATTTTCCTGTAATTGAGCTAAGTTACTAAACTGGCTCCAAGCAGATATAACTTCTCTCACAGGAGTTGCATCAACAGATTCACCAAGGTAGTATTTCCCTTGTACAATATATATTTTTTGCTCGTCTTCATCAATGTATACGGCATCAATTTGTTTATCATTGGCTCCGTCTGTGATGGCATCTTTAGCTTGTCTTTGATCCAGAAGATGTATATTCCGCATATACCACGCAACGAAACGTTGACCATCATTTGGAAAATTATTTTTATAATAATCTTGCGTAATTTCGTTTTTTATGATTTCAAGTACATTTGCCATAATTATATTCATTTATTCGTAATCTTCGCCTTGTATTCCTAATTCTCCTTTGCTCATGGCATTGGCAATATCTATTTTCAGTTCTTCGTCATAATCTTTACTGGTCAAAAAGCTATTGACGATGCGTAGCAGCAATCTTGGTCGATGTTCGATGCTGCCACGTGATAAATGATAGATTCCAATGTACGCATACAGATACAAGCGTGCCAATAGTAATTATTTTTGTGTAAGAAGTACGCACCCAAAGTCAGTGCAATACGCTTGTTCCCATCATTGAAGAAGTGCCCGGAACAAAATCTATACATCAAATAGGTCAGTTTGTCGGCAAAGGTAGGATAGTATAAATCGTTTTGCACAAAATCCAATGTAGCACGAATACCGCCTTCATCACGCACTCCTTCAAAGCCACCATCACTGGCATCAATCATTTTGCCATAGATGTTTAGGGCTTCATCGTAATCTATGTAATAATTCCCTTACTCATCCTCTGCTTGTTTTAAGCGTTTAAGCACATCTTTATTGTCCGCTAAGATACGGTCAAAATCAATAGACTGGTCGCCGATGAATCGTTCAAACTCTTCTGGAGTAACAGCTTGCAGATAATCTGCTATATTACCATGATACGCATCCCGAAAGCTGAAATCTCTTGAAGCCATTTTTGTTCTGGCGTCATTTAGATAAGGTTTCTGCATGGGATGTTCGGCAAGTTCATTCACAATGCGCTCTACCTCGTCAATGGTAAGTTTTCTGCCGCCATTTTCCTTGAATCGTTCACTGATAGCAGCACCCACTCCGTTTTCAAAAGAAGAGATAACCAATAGAACCTCTGAATACAACGTGTGTCGAACATTGTCTTTTGAATCCAACTTTAATACTTCTCGGTATTCTTTAGCATTCTCTTTGAATACAGCTTTGTAGATAAAATCTGTAATCTGAGAATATTTGTATGTAGGATGCCCATCCACATATTGATTGATGGCAGAAGTAAGATTTTTCCGATAGTTTTCTTCTGTGATTGCGGCAGGAAGATAATTCACATCTCTACGATTAATATATTTTGTTCCTCCACCTGTCTTTTCATTGATGGTAGTAATCACAAAATCCAAGATAAGGCTACGGACTTTTTTAGCTTTCTCACTCTCTGTAAGCAGCATACCTATATTCAAGAAAGAGCGGAAATTAAATAATCCGAGTTGCGTTGTTTTTGCTCGCCTCATTAATAAGGTGAGCAAATTCTAACTTAAACTCTTTCAATTGTTTACCCTTACATAAAATATATCCATTATGTTTCAGCTCATCAGAATTTGATTGCAGGTAACGATCTATTGTAGATGTGTCAACTTGATAAAAGTCGGCAACCATTTTTTTTTGTAAAGCGGTATTCTCCCTCAAAGAGCATTCCTTCTATATCAAGATGCTCTTGTACTTTACTGACCGCAAAACGATTGTTAAGTACATTCTGCCGTTCTATGTTTGAGATGGTCAAATCTTTCATATCACTTCACTATTATCAGTTACACGATTTTATGTCTATGCCGAGAATTTTTTGAATCTCATGAAAGGGTTTTGTCTATTTCATGGTCGAGTGCAGCACGTTTCTCAAAATACTGTTTGAGCAGTTCTGCCGGAGGGAGTATTTCTTCTTCCTCTTTCGGGAACTTGCACTGGTCGAAGTTGCAATCCAAATCAATCAACTGTTGGGCAGTGAACACACGGCTCTTTTCTCCCACTTCATCATTGATAATTTCTTTCCTGTCTTTCCACCATTCCTGAATAGGTAGGGTATGCTCCACCTTCATTGGTTTGGTCTTTGAGAAGTGCTTGTAGCCTTCCGGCATATCCAAGCGATAGAACCATGTCTCTTTGGTCTTGAATCCTTCTTCGCAGCCCTCTGCTTCTTCATTATTAAAGAAAAGAATGTTGGTTGCAATAGAGGTATATGGGGAGAATATCGAACCCGGTAAACGGATGATGGTATGCAGATTGAACTTGCGGAGTAAATTTTCTTTAAGTGCAATTTTGCTCCATCCGTACCAAACAAGAAACCATCTGGGATAATCACACCGCATCTACACTAGCTTTGAGGCGGTACATGATAAGGGCTATAAACAAATCCGCTGTTTCACTTGAACGGTACTGCACCGGAAAATTGCTTTTTACACTATCTTCTGTGCTACCACCATACGGAGGATTCATACCGATAACATCCACTTTATCGCTTTCCTTGAAATCAGTGATATTTGTTCCAAGCGAATCACAGTTAGCTATATTGGGAGCTTCAATATCATGGAGTAACAGATTTGTTATACTCAAAAGATAAGGTAGCGGTTTCCATTCTTGTCCCACGACTGCATTTTGCAGTTTTTCTCCATCTTCGGCAGAACTGACGCTCTTACTCATATAATTGAGAGCAGAGGTAAGGAAGCCGCCTGTACCACTGGTGAAGTCACCAAAGGTCTCGCCCAATTTCGGGTCAAGCATCATCACGATAAAGTCTGTCAAAGCACGTGGAGTATAGAACTCACCTGCATTGCCTGCTGATTGCAAGTCTTTCAAGATTCCCTCATAAATATCTCCAAATGTGTGGCGGTCATCAGCATCGTCAAATTCGATTTCATTTACGATGTTGACCACTTGACGCAAAAGCGTTCCATTCTTCATATACTGGTTTAAGTCAGCAAATGTTTCTTGAACAATGCTTTTGGCTCTTGGTGTATTGGCGTCTATCGGAAGATTCTTTAAAGTAGGGAACAGTTTTCATTGACAAAAGAGAGCAATGCTTCTCCTGTTAATGCTTCACCGTCTTTTCGTCTACTGCCATTTACGCCAACGCAAATCTTCGGGATGATAGACTTGTAGTTTCATCTTTGTATTCCCAAGTTTCTTCCTGAGTGTCATAGACTTTCAAGAAAAACATCCAAGTCATTTGTTCAATTCTCTGTGCGTCACCATTGATACCAGCGTCTTGGCGCATTATATTTTGGATTCGCTTTATGATGTTGTTTACTGCCATTTTTAAGCTGATTTATAAATTTGATATTCTAGTTCTCTGATGGCTTGCTCAAAAGCAACCTTACCGCCAAATAACTTTATGATTTTTGTTGGTTTCCCTATGCTATTGAATGGCGGTATCTCCAAGATGTTCGCCTTTTCAAAGTCGAGAATACCATTCTCTGCATATTTGTCAAGAAGAGCCTCCAATACTTCACGAGCTTTACCTTCGTACTTCCCGAAGTAATTACGCTTCTTTACATTGTTTGCTCTCTCTTTCCTTGTTAATGGCGGTTGGTCAAACGCAACGTGGCATATCACATCAAAGATGTCGGCATCCTTCAATGCCGGATTAGCTTCACGTACAGCATCTATCAGAATAGCATATTCCTTCAATTCATCATAATGGCCTGTTTGCGTTCTGCCTCCGTCCACGTTGGATAAAATCATCCAAAGTTTGGTAATGGCGTAATAATTGCTTTTTAGCAAACGACTGAACACTTTCCGTTCTCATCGTCTTACCATCTTCTCCTAACACTGAAACGATTTCATGGGCAATGCGAATATTCTTACCGCTGATAAGATATTTCTCACGATGCTCAGATACTATTGGAGTTTCTGGAGCATCAATTGATTTTGTTAAGGCTTTGGCTTTTTCCCTCCTCCTTTGGGTGGTTCCGGGTTGCATCAAATGCTGGATCTTGAATTTTGCTGTTGCATTGCGGAAGTCTAGGATTTCCAAATGCCACTTGCCTTTGTCTTTTCTAAGTCGTGTACCACGCCCGATAATCTGCTTGAATTCCGTCATAGAGCCGATTTCTTTATCAAATAGCGATTAAGCCACAAGTCTTGCAGTCCACTCCCGTAGATAGTAGTTCGGAAGTGGTAACAATGACGGATAAGGTTCGTCAACACTGATAAGTTGTCCAACTGCTTTTTCCCTTCTTTGTCCTCTCCGACAATGCGTGTTACATAATAAGGAGATTTTTTACATAAATCACTATTCATGTTGATAAGCAGTGTTCGCATTTCGGCAGCTTCCTCAATATCAGAACAGAATACTATCGTTTTTGTCATACGACCGATGTCTTGTAACATTTGAGTAATTCTGTGTGCTACACTTTGCGCCTTAACTTGATAGCGAGGTCACGACCTATATTCTGTCTTTGATATAGTTTCTGCTCAATCTCTTTACCTAATAAGTCTGTTTCCCCTTCTTCGGGAGTCCATCCTGCAAATCAACATTGATAAAGTCGGCTGTAACAACGATAAGGGGCCAAAAAACCATCTTGGATTCCTTGGAGTAGGGAATAGGTATATACTGGCTCTCCAAAATAATCCAAATTGTTTGCTCCTTCATCTGCTTTTGGGGTTGCAGTCATACCAATTTGAGTAGCAGAACTAAAATACTCCAATACTTTGCGCCATGCAGAATCATCCTTTGCACTTCCTCGATGCACTCATCAACAATAATCAAATCAAAGAAGTTTGGCTGCACTTCTAGGAATGGATCTGGCTTACCTTCTTTTCCGACCAGTTGATGATATAACGCCATATATACCTCATATGATGAATCAATCTTTTCTTCACCTTCTCCAACAGAAGTTATCTTGGTCATAAACTTTTTGAAGGGCTTGAAGTCTTGAACCATCGTTTGGTCAATGAGTATATTACGGTCTGCAAGATAAAGAATCTTTTTTTTTAGATCCACTCTTATGAAGCCTATGAATAATTTGAAATGCCGTAAAAGTCTTGCCTGTACCTGTAGCCATCACTACAAGTACACGCTGTTGTCCCCTTGCAATGGCTTCCACGGTACGGTCAACCGCTATGCGTTGATAGTATCTTGGTTCGTGGCTATGGGCATCATAATAAAAAGGTGTTTCTACAATATTAAGTTCATTCGGTGCATAGTTCTTGGATGCAAGATAACGATTGTACAGCTCTTCTTCTGTCGGGAAGTTCTCTAACTTAATTTCGGTTTCTTTCCCCGTGATAAAGTCATGTTCCAAAAAAGCATCGCCATTACTGGAATACGCAAATTTCAAATCAAGAATTTGGGCATAATCCATAGCTTGTTGGATGCCACCTCCAACAGCGTGTTTATTGTCTTTGGCTTCAACAACAGCGATGGGCTTACCTTTATGATATAATAGATAATCGGCTTTTTTACCTTCTGCTACCGAATGTTGGTTGCCGACAACAAGTACTCGTCCATCAGTAAAATAATACTCTTCACGCATATTTACGCTTACAGCCCATCCTTTTTGTTGGAGTGCAGGAGTAATAAACAGAGTGCGTATCTCTTGCTCTTTTAACTCTTTTTTGTTTACTTCCATGACAGTAATTCATTAATGATTTGTACTGCTGACAATCAAATCTTTCACATCAATATTAAGAGCATTGGCTATATCATTAAGAGTCTTGAGGTCTGGTTGAACAGAATTACTACACCATTTGCTCACAGTACAATTAGATTTTCCTATCTGTTCCGCAAGCCATTTTCCTGTTTTCTGTTGCTCTGCAAGCACTACTTTTAGCCTGTTAAAATTAGCCATGAGGTAAAATGTTTTAATTCAGAGCAAAATTATATAATTAGTCTGATAGTAGAGCAACTTCCGATAATATTTCTTATCTAGAAGCTAAAAAAGGCAGTAAAAAGACATAAAATGTGCGATTTTGAGGGCATTTGCAATACTCTTACCATTCTTATATGATATTCTCGTCTATTTCAATTTTGTGTCGTCCTGTAGTCGTGCGCAAATTCTTCCTAATGGTGTCAATGGTGGAGTTGGCAAACCATTCATTGAATGTATGCAAGACGAATTTTGCTGTAACATCTCCAGAGATATTGTATTGGAAGGCAATATTCCATGCAAAGTTTTTTAGTGAGATTTGCGTAACGGAAGTTCGTTTCTTGATATGTATTTCCGTGGTGGTAAGAACTTGCCTATTGGTAACAAAGTATCTAACGCATTCGCAAATTTGGAAAATCTCTGTTTCGCCAAAGTTTAGTCGATTTGAATGTGGTTAGTGTGTATTTCATTATGGCATCAAGTTTTTCATCATCTTCTTTCTTTTTTTGCTGACGGTATTGCTGTTGCTCATGTTGAAATTCATAATGGAATAACTCCATTCTTTTCGTCATGATTTCATTATCACCTGCTCTTGAAGAAATTCCTTCAAGGTACATTCATCCTTGTTCTGTTGTTTGGGATAAAAAGAAGAGGTCAGTTCGATGGTATATGCCGATAAAGATATACACAAGTGTATATGGATTTTAATATGACATAGCACACCACAATAACTAATGGCAGTGCGCTTAGGCTAACACCGACAATATCACTCAATGGGAATGAAATTATTGATGCCAGTAGCACTATCACTACCTCTATTATTATTGATTGTAACGTATGTTGCCTATGCTTCATGCCTATTCTTTTCTATGATTGTTTTGCAAAAGTATAATAGTTTTTCCATAAAAAAACGAAAAGGTAAAAATAGGCAGAACGATTGTAATGAGTTCATTCTATGCTGTTTGTGAAAAGAAGAGCTAAACAAGTGAAAATATCGAGCATCAAATGAAAACATCTGCAAATATAAATTTTAGTGTTAAATAATCATAAAACTTCTTTCGCTGTTGTAAGTGCTCTATATAACTCCATTCTTTAATCAGTTACACGAAAATAAACCATATTTGTATTATAAGTTTATAACTTATTGATTTATATAATACATTATATTTGAGGAAGTAAAATAAAAAGAAGCGGTTTTAATCGCTCCTTTACTCCACATAAGATAGAAAAACGGCTATCGGGTCCTTCGGGATCTGATAGCCGTTTTTTTATTTTAGCCCTATATATTCAATAAAAAAAGCCATTGATATCCAATAATTATTAATAAGTTTGCACTCGCATAAAAACACTCATTTTAAATTACGATTAAGGGCAACGTACTAATTTTCGACTTATGCTAGCGATATCTATACAGAAATATTACATATTTGTTCTACTTTTTCTGCTAGCCATTCTACAGTCCTCTTGTCAACAGTCGGGAAATAAATATCGTATATTAGTAGTGCATTCCTATGAAAGCGATTATGTAGCTTATAAAGACTGCGATCGGTTGATCCGGGAATCCCTCGAGAAAAAGGGGATTAATCCGTCGATCCAAACATTCTATTTGAACTGCGAGCAATATGCGGCACCCGCCGAAGAAAAACGGATGTACCTGTATCTAGATTCGATCTCTACTTGGAAACCCGATCTGATATTGGTCTACGAGGATCAAGCGACTTACACGTTAATGCAATGCCATCATCCGCTAATCTCTACAGTCCCCATTGTATTTGGCGGCGTAAATTTCCCCAATAAGGCACTATTAGCGCAATATTCGAATGTTTCCGGATTCTGGGACGAGCCCGACTACGTCACGAACATCCGCTTGATAGAACATCTGTTGGGCAAGTCTACGATTTATATGTTGCACGATAGTACGTATATAGATAGGCACATTAAGGCTACGTTACATGAGCAATGTGCTCAAGCAGACATTCGGGTCGATAATAATCGCATCATGTATATACCGGTAGAGATCGCTACTTTGGACAGGGTCAATCAAAGCTTAAAACGACCGGATAGTACGACCGTCAACGTCGTGCCCGTACAAGGAGACAAGCTATCAGCTGTTTCTTGGTACATGAGTAAACACGTCCCTTACATCTACTATCTACAGGCCAAACGGGATTACCGGGTATTGAACACCAGCCGTTTTTCCAGTAAACCCTCTTTACGGCGATCAACGAGGATCTAGGATATTCGAATAAACTTGTAGGTGGCTATATCACCTCCTTGGAAACCCAAATAGAAGAATCTACCGATAGAGCCGCGGAAATATTAAAAGGCTCCCCTAGCGAATCATTCCCACAGATAACAAAGAGCAAGAAGAATTATGTATTTGATTTCAATGAAGTCAATATTGGAATATCGATAAAAGGCTTCTTCCGAAGGATGCTATACTTTTGAACTTTCCTTTTAAGGACCAATATCCAAGATTATTCTGGAGCTTGATAATCGTAGTCAGCACGATGTGCTGCTTTGTCTTCAGTAGCTTCATCATCATGTATACCCAAGAATCCAAGGCAAAACGACAAGCGCAAAAAGCCCTATTACATGAAAAGGAATCATTAGCGGAAGCCTTGGAGAAAGCCAATGAGTCCGACCGGATGAAATCCGTATTCTTGGCTAACATGAGTCATGAGATACGTACCCCTCTAAATGCGATCATCGGCTTTTCAAGCCTAATCGCCGAACTGGATCTGACAGCGGAAGAGAAGGAGCAATACGCTAATATCATCACGACCAATAACGAGTTATTACTAAAGTTAGTCAATGACATATTGGATTTGGCAAGGATTGAATCCGGAGGTATCGTCTTTCATAAAGAATCCTGCAATTTAACGGATTTAGTGAAAACCCTTTATAAACAACATCTTTCCGATGTCCCCGAAGGTATCGAATTCAAGAAGAAATGCCCCGATACGCCGATCTGCTTATATTCGGATAAGGAGCGACTTTACCAAGCGCTCGAGAACATACTGAAAAATGCTATAAAATTTACTTCCGCAGGCTTTATAGAGATCGGTTACGAGTATTCCACCAATGCACAAGACGTCCGACTTTATGTGCAGGATACAGGCATCGGGATCTCTCCCGAGGACCAAGAAGCGATATTCGAGCGTTTCAAGAAGCTGGATGATTTCGTGCAAGGGACAGGTCTTGGATTATCGATCTGCCAAGCTATCGTAAAACAATTAAACGGGCGTATCTTGCTCAAGTCCGAAAAGAATAAGGGGTGCCGCATCTCCTTGGTTTTCGAATTATAAACCAACCTCAGAAGCCAAGAAAATAGACATTTGTCTCTTTGATATCCAATTACTTTTTATACATTTGTACCTATTATATTGAAGCTATACACATGGCGAACACTTCTTATCGTTATCTTTTTTTATTGTTGCTTCCATTATTTCTATTGGTCGCAAATTCTTGCGAACGCTCAACCACGGAAAAGCGTATCTTGATAGTCCAATCTTATGAGCCGGACTTCAAGCCTATAAAGATATAGAAGAGGCTTTTAAAAAAGGATTCCAGAAGGAAGGCATTCCTGCTAGTATCTTCACGTTCTATCTTAATTGCGAAGCTTATCAATCGCTAGAAGAGAAACAAAGAATATATACGGAACTCAATACGTTATCTTTATGGAAGCCTGATATCATAATCGTAAACGATGATCAAGCGACCTATTCCTTATTGGCTTGCGAACATCCTTTATTAGATAGCGTACCTATCGTTTTTACCGGAGTCAACTACCCAAACATACCCTTAATTCAAAAGTATCCTAACGTATCCGGATTTGGGATAAGCCGGACTATCGGAAAACGTCGAACTTATCGAAGCGAATCATGGGAAAATGCGTAATTGTACGTGTCTCTGATAGTACAGCTCTTGACAAAAGATCCTGAAAGATATGGATGAGCAAATAAAGGCTATGCTCCAAGCTAAGGACCCGAT
>ENA-OQAS01001586-OQAS01001586.1-human-gut-metagenome-genome-assembly--contig:-NODE-1586-length-10427-cov-6.630777_pt1 | contig 10427 bp, 13 predicted proteins | sample MGYA00242733_ERZ504523 | MGnify/ENA primary metagenome ERZ504523 (study PRJEB26092, sample SAMD00036239) | human gut metagenome | host: Homo sapiens | study: EMG produced TPA metagenomics assembly of...
CTTTGAACAGGAACTATTCCACCGCAACTTATGAGGGGGCGGGGGATGCGATAGTATTGCATGGTGGTATTCGATTAACCGAGGCTTCATCCGAGGGCTTTATGGAACAGCACCAGCATTATCAGAGCCTGCAAGATCAGGCATACAACGCACTGCGCTCTAAGATCATCTATGCCGAGCTCAAGCCCGGCACGCGCCTTTCGGCGATTGGTCTGGAAAAGGAGACGGGAATCGGGCGCACGCCCATTCGCGAGTCCTTTGTGCGCCTGCGTGAGCAGGAGCTAGTGGAAACGCGTCCCAAAAGCGGCACCTACGTCTCTAAGATCAGCATGGAACACGCCGAGAATGCCTGTTTCTTGCGCGAGAAACTCGAAAGAAGCGTGCTTATTAAATGCTGTTCGGCTGCCACATCCGAGCAAAAGCATCGGCTCGAGCAGATTCTTGCCGAGTCCGAATCGCTCGACCATAGCGAGACGCGTCGCTTCTTCGATCTGGACAACCTGTTCCATGAGACGTGTTTCGTGATTGCCGGCCGTCACATGCTGTGGGATTGGATGAAGAGCGTCAATACGCATTTTGAGCGATACAACTGGTTGCGTATGGTGTCGCAGGATCTGGATTGGGAGCCGATTCGTCGGCAGCATCGCCGGATTCTCGAGGCCATTAAAAAGGGCGATACCGACACGGCGAGCTATCTGGCAGAGACGCATTTGCATCTAATGCCCGAGGAGCAGGGTCCGGTTATTGCCTTGCATCCCGACTACTTGAGCTGTCCAAAGACTCGGCCATCTAACTCGCCCTCTACATTAGTTGCGGTGAAATGGGGATTGTTTTGCGGCCCTGATGGCGTAAATAGTCCCTATTTCACCGCAAGTGCGAGGCGCTATTGGGGCACGAAAAGGCTGCGGCGTCGCTTGGGGGAAAAGACCGGAAGCAAGGGTCCATTCCTCCAGACGGCGCCGTAGCTGTTTTGGTGGCTTGGCTTTTGTCGAAGTGGCTCTGCTGGGCGTGGTCGCCAACCGAGCAGGAAAAGCGGTTCGGGGGCGTGTCGCTTCCGTCACGTTCTATCAGCATACAAGACGGTTTCGGTTCTTGTTCGTGACGGAAACGGCGCGCTTCCGAGCCGCTTTAAAAGAAAGGGGGCGAGGTCTAGGGCACGCCCCCTTTCACGATAGAGAGCTAAACCTAGCCGCGGACCTTCTTGACGACGTCCATGGCCTCGCGGGCAATCTGCTCGACCTTGGAGAAGTCGCCGTCGGCAAACAGGGCCGGCTTGACCATCCAGGTGCCACCGCAGGCGATGATGGCAGAGGAGCTCAGGTACTCCTCGACGTTGGCGGTGCTCACGCCGCCGGTGGGCATAAAGCGGTGACCAACAAACGGAGCGGCGAGGGCCTTGATGGTGTTTAGGCCGCCATACTGGGACGCGGGGAAGAACTTGGTGACCTTGAGGCCCAGGTTCTCGCTGCGGTGACCTCGGAGGGAGTCACGGTGCCGGGAAGGACGGGCAGGTCGATGTCGATGCAGTGCTTCACGACGTTCTCGTTGTAACCCGGGGAGACGATGAACTTGGCACCGGCGGCGCGGGCCTGCTCAACCTGCTCGACGGTCAGGACAGTGCCGGCGCCAACGCACATCTCGGGCTCGGCCTCGGCCATGGCGGCGATGCACTCGGCGGCGCAGGCGGTGCGGAAGGTGACCTCGGCGGACTTCATGCCGGCTGCCATAAGGGCGTGGGCGAGCGGTGCGGCGTCCTCGACCTCATCGAGCACGACGACCGGCACGATGCCCAGGGACTCAAGCGTGGTGTAGAACTGATCGAACATGATGTTCCTTTCGATGTGAGGCGCGCGGGTGCGCGTAATTGCCAAAGAAGATTGGCCATGAGCCGTTCCGGATTGGTTATCGGAGGCACTGCTTGGGTCACAAGCAATTTCGGAACCGGCTACGAGGCCAGTCGTGAAGGAATGCCAGACAAAACCGGAATGGGACTAAGTGGTTCTGCCTGGCCGGGGAAAGCGGGGAGCGAGCTGCAGGGGTATTGGTATGGGAAACTGCAGCTCGCGGAATGGGGAGCGAATTAACGGGCGACGCGGGTGCCACCGTCGGCGGCGTTTGCCACGGCGGCAATCTCGTCAGCAGTCACCAGGTTGGAATCGCCCTTGATGGTGAGCTTGAGGATCGAGGCCGCAATGGCGTAGTTGACGGCAGCCTGCGGGTCAAAGTCGTTGATGAGGCATGGACGAGTCCTGCGTTGAAAGCATCACCGGCAGCAACGCCCTCGAGCACGTGCACATCGTGAGCGGGGGAGAACCAGTGCTCGCCGCTCTCGGCGTCAAAGAGCATGCCCATCCAGATGGAGCGTTCGACGCAGGAGATGTTGCGAACGACCGAGGCGACCTTTTTGCAGCCGTACTCGGCGCAGATCTGACGGGCCATCTCGACATAGGTGTCGCGCTCCTCGATGCCGTGGGCAAGGGAACCAGAGACGCAGGTCATGCCGAGGCCGGCAGGCGCATCCTCGTCGTTGGCGATGCAGATGTCGACGAGCGGCAGAAGCTCCTTCATGGTGGCCTGCGACTTCTCGGGCGACCACATCTTGCCGCGATAGTTCACGTCGCACACGGTGGTTATGCCCTTGGCGCGGCAGACGGCGAGCGCCTCCTTGCAGGCGGCGGCCATCTCATCGGAGACGGCGGGGGTCACGCCGGAGAAATAGAAGACATCGATGCCCTTGAGGATCTTGTCCCAGTCAAAGACGTCGCGCTTGGCCATGTTGATGGCGGAATACTTGCGGTCGTAGACGCAGCCGTTGCCGCGCTGCGAGGCGCCGACCTCAAACACATAGGAGCCAAGACGGTCGCCCTGACGCACGACGCGCGTGGTGTCGACGCCGTAGGCCTTCAGCGAGCGCAGCGCGCACTCGCCCAGACGGTTGGCCGGGACAACGGAGACGTAAGCGGCCTTGTCGCCTTGGTAAGCCAGGGAAAGCGCGGTGTTTGCCTCGGCGCCGCCGTAGCGGACATCAAACTCGGTCGCCTGCTCAATGCGCAGATGGTCTTTGGGCGAGAGCCTCATCATGATCTCGCCGAAGGTAAGAACCGTTTTATCCATGGTCGTGCAGCTCCTTCTTGCTCGTGCGTACACCTTTGATATGGCGTTGCACGGAGGTGCCAAGACGGTAGGGTACATCTTTGCACCACCGTGCCAACGCTTGCCGAAATCGGTTTACGAAATCGGTTTCGTTTCGAGTTGTAGTATACTCACCTACAGCGTTTTGCAACCGCATTTTTAAAAAATGCCTAAAATGGCTCAGACTGCTGACAATTGGGAAACGGGGTGCGCTATGGCGCAGATGAGGATTAAGGACATTGCCGCCGAGGCGGGCGTGAGTCCGGCCACGGTCTCGCGCTATCTCAACAACCGCCCCGGGCAAATGACCGAGGAAACCCGTGCTCGCATCGCGGCGGTTATCGAGCGCACCGGCTATCGCCCGCGTGCCGCTGCGCGCAATCTGCGCAGCTCGCGCACCAACCTCATCGGCGTGATCCTGGCCGACATCGCCAACCCGTTCTCGAGCGCCATGCTCGAAGGGCTTTCCGCCAGCGCCGCCGCGCGCGGCTGCTCGCTCATGACGGCCATTAGCGGCAACGACCCCGCTAAGGAAGCAGAGTCGCTCACCAGGCTCATCGATGCCGGCGTGGACGGCTTGGTCGTCAACACCTGCGGAGGTAATGACGAGGCGATTGCCGCGGCAGCGGGACGTCTGCCCGTTGTGCTGCTCGACCGCGATGTTGCCGACGGCGGTGTCGATCTGGTGACATCTAACAACCGTGAGCTAGTCGCCGGCTTGGTAGACGCCTTGGCCGCTGCGGGCAGCGAGCGTCTGTGCCTGCTCACCGAGGCAAGCGACGATAGCCCCGTGCGTCGAGAGCGCGCCGAGCCTTTACCGACGAGCTTTCACGCCGCGGACTTGCGGGCGAGGTTGTCACCCTGGCCGACGGTGGCGCCACGGGCATCGGTCGCTTGGACGAGACCATGCGTGACTATGCCGGCAAAAAGCTCGGCCTCATTGCCGTCAACGGCTGGTCTTCCTGCGTCTGACCGAGGCGCTGGCGCAGATTGGTCCCTCGCTGCCGGCGGGGCTCAAAATCGCGACGTTTGACGACTACCCCTGGAACCACGTGCTCTTTGGCGGTGTGACCACGGCCGCGCAGGACACCCTTACCATTGCCGAGCGCGTAGTCGAGCGTCTATCCGAGCGCATCGACGTCGTTACCACTACGGTGGGCGATGCCGCAAAGCTCGCCCCCAAGCGCATCGAGGTTCCTGGTCACATTGAACACCGCGCTTCGACTTCGCGCTAGCCGCTCGTTCGCAACGGCCTGTTCGCGCACGTTTTTTGAGCGCTTGATACGCTTTAACCCTGCGGAAACATTTTTCTGCGATAGTATCTGCGATATAGATCAGTCGAAACCCGCCCGAAAGAAAGGGGAGCGACATGAACCAGCAGAACATCGATTACGTACTCCGCTCCGTAGAGCAGCGTGACATCCGCTTTGTGCGTCTGTGGTTTGTCGACATTCTCGGCCGCCTCAAGAACTTTGCCATTAGCCCCGAGGACCTCGAGGTCGCTTTTGAGGAGGGTATTGGCTTTGACGGCTCCGCCATCGAGGGCTTTGCCACGCCTGAGGAAGCGACATGCTCGCATTCCCCGATGCTTCGACCTTCCAGATCCTGCCGTGGCGCCCGAGCCATAACGGCGTTGCCCGCGTGTTCTGCGACGTGTGCACTCCCGATCGCAAGCCGTTTGCCGGCGACCCGCGCGATGCGTTGCGCCGCATGTTCTACAAGGCCGAGAAGGCCGGCTATCTGCTCAACGTGGGCGCCGAGCTGGAGTACTACTACTTCCCCGACGAGCACACCCCCGAGCCGCTCGACAACGTGGGCTACTTCGATCTTTCGGTGAGCGACGCCGCCCGCGACCTGCGTCGCAACACGGTCCTCACGCTCGAGAAGATGTCCGTGCCCGTGGAGTACACCTTCCACGCCGCCGGCCGCTCGCAACACGGCATGAGCCTGCGCCACGCCGAGGCCCTGAGTATGTCCGACGCCATCACCACGGCCAAACTCATCATTAAGCAGCAGGCCTACGAGAGCGGTTGCCATGCCTCCTTTATGCCCAAGCCGTTGGCGGGCGAGGACGGCAGCGCCATGTTTTTGCATCAGTCGCTGTTCGACCACGACGGCAACAACGTCTTTTGGGGCGAGGATGACGAGAAGTACCACCTCTCCGATATCGCCAAGCACTACATGGCCGGCATCCTGGCGCACGCGCGCGAGATTAGCGCCATCACCAACCCCACGGTCAACTCGTACAAGCGCATCACCACGGGCGGCGACTCCGTGCCACAGTACGCCACGTGGGGCCTGCGCAACCGCGCGAGCATGGTCCGCATCCCGGTCTACAAGCCTGGCAAGCAGCTGTCCACGCGCATCGAGCTGCGCAGTCCGATCCCATGGCCAATCCGTACCTGGTCAACGCCGTCACGCTGGCGGCTGGTCTGGACGGCATCGAGCGCAAGCTGGAACTCCCGCCCGAGGCAACGGCCGAGACGCTCAAGCTTACCGACCGTCAGATGCTCGAGGCCGGTTACACGCCGCTGCCGCGCTCGCTCAAAGAGGCGCTCGACGTGTTTGAGGACTCGCAGTTTATGAAGGATGCCCTCGGCGAGCACATCCACGGCTTCTTCCTCAAAAAGAAGCGCGACGAGTGGCATAAGTTTGAGTCCACGATCACCGAGTGGGAGATCAAGCACTACCTGGCGAACTCCTAATCGCGCTGGCTTGTTCCAGTACGATTGAGCTCATTTCTTTGGAGGCCGATATGTCCGAAAAGAGTGCCCTGTTCATGGCGCGCACGACGCGCTTCTACGAGTTTGCCCGCAGCTTGACGACCACCCTGGGTGTCGAGGTGAGCCTGGCCACCCCCGATTCGCCAACTGCGGCGCACGACTTTGACCTGCTGATTCTCGACTCCGACGGCATCCGCAGCGACCGCATCGATCAGATTGCCAAGTGGCTTGACGATCGCGGTGGCGTCCCCATGTTGGTGATCGTCGACGACGAGGCGCTCGGCACCCTGCGCCTGCCGAATCACGCGCATGCCGACTTTGTATGCCCCACGGCGACGCCCAACGAGCTCAAGCTCGTGCACAGCGCCTGATGGGCGAGGAGGAGACCGTCGCCGCCGACGATGTGCTCAACATCGACAACCTCGAGATTAACCTGGCTACCTACCAGGTGACGCTCGATAACGAGCCCATCGACCTGACGCTGATGGAGTACTCGCTGCTGAGCTTTTTGGCGACGCATCCCAACCGTGCCTACAGCCGCGAGGTGTTGCTGCACCGCGTGTGGGGCTTTGAGTACTGCGGCGGCACGCGCACCGTCGACGTGCACATTCGACGCATCCGCTCCAAGGTGGGCCCGCAGATCGCGGCACACATCACCACCGTCCGCGGCGTGGGCTATCTGTTTAAGGACTAGATTTCCACCATAAAGGGGACAGGCACCTTTGTGGTGGTTTTGCCGCATGCGTGGGTTCCTTTCGGGTCCGCAACAGAACTTAAGCCTTCCTAAAAGATTGCGTTCTCATACACGTGCACCCGCATATTGGGGTACAACTCAACGTGAACAATGATGGCCCGCCACGTGTTTGGCGGGCCTTTGGTTATTTGACGAAAGGATCGCAGCTATGAGCGAGAACGATTCCCAGCGCCCTCAGGATCCGGGTAATGCCGGCGAGACTCAGCAGCAGCCGCGCGTACAGGTGGAGTCGACGCTGCCGACAGCAACATTCCCTACGTTCAGGCCTACGACACGCAGACCGGCAAGCCGCTGGGCGGCCAACAGGTCGTGAACAAGCACACGGTGTCAAGACCAAGACCAAAAAGCTGCCGATCTTTATTACGGCACTCGCCGGTTGTGCCTGCGGCGCCCTGCTGGTCATTGCGCTCATTATGAGCGGCACGCTCGATATCGGCGGCGGCAGGAACGCCGTGACGGCGGGTGCTTCGGGTTCATCGACGCAAAAGATCACCATCGACTCCGAGGACACCACGCTGGCCGAGCCGTCTCTGCCAAGCCCTGCCCTCTGTCGTTTCCATTACCGCCACTTCGAGCGGCAGCCAAAATGGCTCGCTTTCGCAGTCTGCCGACGAGTCGGATGGTTCGGGCAGCGTCGGTTCGGGCGTTGTGCTCGATACCGAGGGTCACATCCTCACCAACAACCATGTGGTCGATGGCTATGACCAGTACGTGGTTACCATGGATGACGGCACCACCTATGAGGCCGAGTTCGTGGGCGACGACGCCTCGAGCGACCTGGCCGTCATCAAGCTCAAGGATGCTGACGCCTCCAAGCTCACGCCGATCGAGATTGGTGATTCCTCCAAGCTCAACGTGGGCGAGTGGGTCATGGCGATTGGCTCGCCGTTCGGCAACGAGCAGTCTGTCTCCACGGGTATTGTGTCGGCGCTGTATCGCTCCACGGCCATGAGCTCTACCAGCGGTAACACCATCTACGCCAACATGATCCAGACCGATGCCGCCATCAACCCGGGCAATTCCGGCGGCGCGCTCGTCAACGACAATGGCGAGCTGGTGGGTATCAACTCGCTCATCGAGAGCTACTCGGGCTCCAGCTCTGGCGTGGGTTTTGCCATTCCGGTTAACTACGCCAAGAACATTGCCGACCAGATTATCGACGGCAAGACGCCGGTGCATCCATACATGGGCGCTACGCTTTCGAGCGTCAATGCGCTCAACGCCCGCACCAACAAGCTGAGCACCGATAGCGGCGCGTATGTGGCAAGCGTCGTCGAGGACGGTCCTGCCGCCAAGGCTGGCATCCAAGAGGGCGATGTCATTACTAAGCTGGGCGACGATGAGATTACGAGCGCCGATGGCTGATCATCGCGCTGCGCAGCCACGAGGTGGGCGAGAAGGTCGAGATTACGCTCATGCGCGGCAAGGACGAGAAGAAGGTCACGGTTGAGCTGGGCTCCGACGAGGAGCTGCAGAACCAGCAGCAGGACGACAGTTCGACCGACACCGGCAACGGCGGTATTACCGACGAGCAGCTGCGCCAGTACCTGGAGGAGCTACTAGGCCAGCAGGGCCAGGGTCAGGGCTACGGCCAGGGTTACTAACGAGCCGTATCGCACATACCGATGCCAGAGGGGGCCGTCCCATCAATGTGGGACAGCCCCCTCTTTTCTCATTGATCCGTTGGGAACGGAGGAAAACGGATCATTTAGAACTGGCAAGGGCATGGTTTGATCGCGCGATCCACCCCGGCCTGGTGGCTGCCGATTCGGTGCGGTTCGAAAGGCTATTCGGCGCCATAGTGACCGGTGGTACTCTAGTAACCGTTTGAAATCGAGCGAAGGAGTGCCGCTATGGAGCAATCGAGCCTGTTTGGTGACGGTGTGGACATCGATACCGAAACGCCCGCGAGTGCGGATGTCGCTGCACCGGCCGATGCCCGTGCCCAGGCGGCAGCGCGTGCGGCCGAGCTGCGCCACGAGCTCGATTACCACGCCTATCGCTACTACATGCTCGACGCGCCCGAGATCACAGACGCCGCCTTTGACAAAATGCTCGTTGAGCTGCAGGAAATCGAGGCCACCTACCCCGACCTGGTGACGCCCGACAGCTATACCCAGCGCGTGGGCGGCTACGTGAGCGAGCAGTTTACGCCGGTCACGCACATGGCGCGCATGTATTCCATGGACGATGCCATGGATTTGGATGAACTTGACGCGTGGCTCCAGCGCACCGAGGATGCGCTCGGTGCCGGTAGCGTCACCTATACCTGCGAGCTTAAGATCGACGGTCTGGGCGTCGCGCTTACCTATCAAAACGGCACTTTTGTGCGCGCCGCCACGCGCGGCGACGGCACCACGGGCGAGGACGTGTCGCTCAACGTGCGTACCATCAAGGATGTGCCCATGCACCTGTCCGAAGCGGCGCTCGCCACATGGGCGCCGACCGCGAGCGTACCATCGAAGTGCGCGGTGAGGTTTACATGCCCAAGGGCAGCTTTGTTCGCCTGAATGAAGAGGCCGATGCCGAGGGGCGCGACCCCTTCGCCAACCCGCGTAACGCCGCCGCCGGCAGTCTGCGTCAAAAGGATCCCAAGGTCACGGCGCGCCGCGACCTGGCCACCTTTATCTATGCCATCGCCGATACCGACCCGCTGCACGTCCACAGCCAGCGTGAGTTCCTCGATTGGCTGCGCAGCGCCGGTTTTAGTGTCAACCCCAACGTGGCACGCTGCGCCACACCCGCCGAGGTCCACGAGTTCTGTGCCCAGGCGCTTGAGCACCGCGGTGACCTGGACTACGACATCGACGGCGTGGTCGTAAAGGTCGATAGCTTCCAGCAGCAGCTCGACCTGGGCTTTACCGCCCGCGCGCCGCGCTGGGCCATTGCCTTTAAGTTCCCGCCCGAGGAAAAGCGGACCGTCCTGCGCGAAATTCGCATCCAGGTGGGTCGCACCGGTGTGCTCACGCCGGTCGCCGAGTTCGACCCGGTGACGGTCGCCGGCTCCACCATCGCGCGCGCCACGCTGCACAACATCGACGAGATCCGTCGCAAAAACGTGCGCGAGGGCGATACCATCATCGTGCACAAGGCGGGCGACGTAATCCCCGAGGTTGTGGGCCCGGTGCTCGATAACGCCCGGCCGAGTCGGTCGACTGGTCCATGCCCGAGGTTTGCCCCGTGTGCGGTAGCCCCGTGGTCCACGAGGATGGCGAGGTTGCCTACCGCTGCGTCTCCATCGATTGCCCCGCACAGCTCAAGGAGCGCCTGCTCCACTGGGTGAGCCGCGGCTGCATGGACGTCGACGGCCTGGGCGACGAGATCGTCGACAAGATGATCGCCGCCGGCCTGATCCACGATGTCGCGGACTTCTACCAGCTCACGGTCGACGACATCGCAGGCCTGGACACGGGGCGCACCTATGCTAGCTCCAACAGCAAAAAAGGCGTCAAGAAGGGCGATCCCATCCCGGTGGGCCTCAAGACGGCCGAGAAAATCATCGCCGAGCTCAACAAGTCCAAGAGCCAGCCGCTCGGTCGCGTGCTGTTTGCCCTGGGTATCCGCCACGTGGGCAAGAGCGTGGGCGAGGTCATCGCTGAGCGATTCCTGTCGATTGACAAGCTCATTTTGGCGAGCGAAGAGGACATCGCCGAGTGCGAGGCATCGGTCCCAAGATTGCGGCGAGCGTCAAGCAGTTCCTGGCCGTGCCCGAGAACCTTGCCGTGTTGGAACGTCTGCGCCAGGCGGGCCTTTCGCTCGAGGTCGACTTGGGCGCTGCGCACGCGCAAGCCGCAGCGACGCTGGGCGTGGCGGGCGAG
>ENA-OQAS01001587-OQAS01001587.1-human-gut-metagenome-genome-assembly--contig:-NODE-1587-length-10425-cov-1.485143_pt1 | contig 10425 bp, 14 predicted proteins | sample MGYA00242733_ERZ504523 | MGnify/ENA primary metagenome ERZ504523 (study PRJEB26092, sample SAMD00036239) | human gut metagenome | host: Homo sapiens | study: EMG produced TPA metagenomics assembly of...
TTCCGGGACTCCTTCTATTTCCGCTTAGCTGACCGGCTTGTTGCCTATCGCTTAGTTATTGATCAGTTTATCTTCACCATTCCAGCTGTAGAGTTTTCTGATTTCTTCTCCTACTACTTCTGATGGATGTTCTGCGGCTTTCTTTCTCATTGCTTTGAAGTGTACCTGACGTCCTGCCGGTGACATGTCGAGAAGGAATTCTTTTGCGAATGTTCCGTCCTGGATGTCTGAGAGGATCTTCTTCATTGCTTTCTTTGTATCTTCTGTGATGATCTTTGGTCCTGTGATGTAATCACCGTATTCTGCTGTGTTGGAGATTGAGTATCTCATTCCAGCGAATCCGCTCTGGTAGATCAGGTCTACGATAAGTTTCATTTCATGGATGCATTCGAAGTATGCGTTTCTTGGATCGTATCCTGCTTCGCAAAGTGTTTCGAAACCTGTCTGCATAAGGGCACATACACCACCGCAAAGTACAGCCTGTTCTCCGAAGAGGTCTGTTTCTGTCTCTACTCTGTATGTTGTTTCAAGAAGTCCTGCTCTTGCTCCACCGATTGCAAGACCGTAAGCAAGTGCTCTGTCCCAGGCTTTTCCTGTGTAATCCTGTTCTACTGCGATCAGACATGGTGTTCCTTTTCCTGCCTGATATTCGCTTCTTACTGTATGTCCCGGTGCTTTTGGAGCGATCATTGTTACATCTACGTATGCCGGAGGTGTGATGCATCCGAAGTGGATGTTGAATCCGTGTGCGAACATCAGCATGTTACCTTCCTCAAGGTTTGGTTCGATGTCTTTCTTATACATATCAGCCTGAAGTTCATCGTTGATAAGGACCATGATGATATCAGCTTTCTTTGCAGCTTCTGCTGCTGTATATACTTCAAATCCCTGAGCTTCTGCTTTTGCCCATGATTTGCTTCCTTCGTAGAGACCGATAATGACATTGCATCCTGAATCTTTCAGGTTCAGTGCATGTGCATGTCCCTGGCTACCATATCCGATGATAGCGATTGTCTGTCCTTCTAATACTGATAAATTACAGTCTTCCTGATAAAAAATTCTTGCTGCCATTTTTAATTTCCTCCTATGACTTATTGAATTCTATAGAGTTAAAGCTCCATGCCCCTAGCTTTCTTATGTAACTACTGCTGCATCCCTGAAGGTGCCGCTTTCGAGCTCGTCGCTCTTTTCAAAACGTCTCTCTGCTTTAATCAAACATGATCACATCATCGCTTCCGCGCTTCAGTCCGGTAATACCGGTTCTTGCCAGCTCCAGGATCTCATATCCGTCCAGAAGCTCCATAAACGCTTTCAGCTTTGATTCGGTTCCCGTCAGTTCAATCATCAGACAGTCTTTTTCAACATCAACGATTTTCGCACGGAAAATATCTGCCAGTGAAATAAGGTCTGCTCTTTCAGATGCATTTGCACGAACCTTGATCATAACCAGTTCTCTGCATACTGAATTGCTGTCATTTAACGGCTTAATCTCGATCACATCTTCCATCTTGCGAACCTGCTTCTCGATCTGTGAAAGAATCTGTTCATCTCCACTTGCTACGATCGTGATCCTTGTAAATCTCGGATCTGCAGTTGTACCTGCGGTAATACTTTCAATATTGTACCCCCGTCTGCTGAACAATCCTGCCATGCGGCTTAATAGTCCCGGATTGTTATAAACCAAAATTGAATAAGCTTGTTTTCTCATAACATACTCCTTTACTTTACAAAACAGAGTGCGTTCTGTTTTTTTATTGTAGCAATTGACACCACCTTTGTCAAGTAGCTTTCTAAAATTTTATCACTTTAATTCGATTTTATCAATTACAGGAACCTCTAATTATCGTTTTCATACTGGTTTTTCCGGATTTTGTCAAAATATATCCTTTTATCATCTGGACATATAATTCTTCAATTGCCTGCCGGACAAATCGTTTTTTGTCAAATTCGACTGTTGTCAGCTGTGGGCGGCAAATGAGTGCTGTTTCTTCTTTTCCGACTGCCATCACTTCGATTTCCTCCGGCACCTTGATTTCCAGATCATGCAGATAACCGACAGCCTCTGCTCCCTGTACGGCAGATGCAAATACGAGCATATCTGCGGATAAAGCAAGTCCAGCCAGTCGGATTTTATAGAACATTCTCCGCAGATCCCTGTCTTTTGGAATTTCCAGATATTGTTCTTCTGCAAGACAGCAGCCTTTTTTTGAAATATTTTCTGCATTCCCTGCCATACCACTTTCCCGTACTCTTCCGTCCCATCCAGAAACCAGATTCTCTGTTCCTCTCTTTTAAACAGAAACCTTGCGACTTCCTCACCGGCTTTTCCGTAAATCCGGTCTGTTCTGTATATCGCAGCCACCGGAACTGCACACATCTGCCGGATTCTTGTACACTCCTCTTCATTGAGCCAGATACAGATAACCCATCCAGTTTCCATACCGCCGCATATCGTACAAATTCTTCTGCTGTTTCACAAAATGCAGCAGCATATAGTATTCCCTCTCATCCAGACTCTTCTCGATCTCACGCAGTATTTCTTCTATTTTTCACTCTCCTGCTCCCATTCCTGCCTTTTCCAACAACTACAGCAATCATCCCGGAAGATTTTCCGGAAAGGATACGTGCTCCCATGCTTGGGGCATATTCCTGTTCATCCAGGATCTCCTCTATCCTTTTTCTCGTCTTTCTTGATACTTTTTCCGTTCTTCCATGGATCACATTCGATACAGTTGTTGCACTCACTCCGGCTATTTTTGCAATATCTTTGATCCTGATTTTCCCCTCAGCCATTTCTTTCCCCCACTTATTTCTTTTGTTTTTTCTGTTTCTACTATCTTACACTTCTTTTCTTCTTTCTTACTAATTCGCATTTTTTTCGACAGCACCTGTAACTTTTCGATAAATATTTTCCAGATCATTGCCCGGATACTCGCCTTGTGCTATCCTTAACCTGTTAAATATTTTTTTTCAGATACAGGAGATTGAATTATGGATGGTATTATATTTGACGTAGACGGCACACTCTGGGACTCAACCGAAGCAGTTGCCAGATCCTGGAATCAGGCGATAGAGGAGAATACAGATTTTCCCTCTCACTTACAGCTGATGGCTTAAGTCACTTTTCGGAAAAACTATGGATGAGATCACGCTTGCACTCTTTCCTTCCTGCCCAAAAGAAGAACGTGACCGGATCGGCTGTCTTTGCTTTGACTATGAAAATCGGCTGCTTGAAACCGATCACGGTATTCTTTACCCGGATGTTGCGCGGACACTGGAAAGCCTTTCTCAGAAAACCGACCTTTATATCGTCAGCAACTGCCAGTGTGGATATATCGAAGTTTTTCTAAAAACGATGGGACTCGGAAAATATATCAAAGATTTTTTATGCTTTGGTCAGACACAGGTTCCAAAAAATGAATCCATCCGTCTTCTGATGGAGCGCAATCATCTGCAGGATGTGGTTTATGTCGGAGATACTTCAGGTGATTTTGATGCCTGCCAGAAAGCAGACGTTCCTTTTATTTATGCTTCGTATGGATTTGGTGATATTCCGGATCCACCAAGACAGATTGGCGCAATCGGGGAACTTCCTGCTCTTCTTGGACTGTAGATTTCTCTGTTTATGTTCCTGGTTCAGGATTATATAGCAGTTTTTCCATCATTCAGCATCTGCAGAGTCTGCCACCGGTAGTTTCCTTCCATACATATGACAATATAAAAAGATCAGAGTCTGATAATCACATTTTTTATCATTCTCTGATCTTTTATATTGAATTCTTTCCAGTGGATTTTTCCTTCTCTTTATTCCACATCCTCTTCATCAAATTCACACACCACATAATACCCCTGCGGTGTCTGCTTTACGTCAATCACCTTTCCCTGTCCTGACTTAAGTCTCTGCCATGAACGATAATTGGCGCTCATTGCCACAGCCGGCTCAATCGTATAATAAAAATACGCAGCTACAACACCCTCTGTCACATCAACAATCTGTCCGGGTTCAACCAGTCCCGGACGCTCCATTTTAAATTCCATCTGTCTCATTTCCGCCTGATACCTGCCTCTTTTTCTATATTGTATTCGTTTTTTCTTGTAATTGCAAGTATTTACACAGACTGTTTTGTGACGAAGCTTTGAAGTAGAACGCCGCTGTCAGGTGGTCTTTTTAACCACCTGATCTAAAACAACTGAAATCACATTATCCTTCGTTCTATTCGGATTTCTTACACTGTTTTTCATGCAGAACTTCCGGAACGATCATATAATGCTCCTCAATCAATTTTGCTGTCTTTTCAACAGGCAATTCTTTTATTCCTTTTAAAAGGATCTCATGATTGTAGCGAAGTACATCAAAGGGGATGATGGATTCAACACCATTGTATGATATAACAGCAGTCTTATAGATGCCAATATAACTGAAGCTGGCAATAAATATGATGCCCTCACTGAAACCTATGTGATTTTTATTACTGAAAATGATGTATTAAAATCCGGGCTTCCAATTTATCATATTGACCGCATCATCCAGGAAACCGGTGAAGCATTCGGCGATGAAGCTCATATTATTTATGTAAATTCCCAAATTAAAGATGAAACCGAACTTGGAAAACTAATGCACGATTTTTCCTGTACTGATCCGAAAGATATGTATTATAAAATACTTGCTGACAGGGTACGTTATTTTAAAGAAGATGAGGAAGGAGTTTTGACTATGTGCAGAGAAATGGAAAATATGCGAAAAGAAAGTTCTCATGAAAAAGCCGTAGAAATTGCTAAGCGTATGCTGGCTTCCGGTAAACTCACTTACGAAGATATTGCCGTTTTTACAGACCTGACCTTAGAAGAAATCAAGGCTCTGGCTGTACAGAAAACTGCATAAAAAAATGACTCCCCATGAAAGTAAGCGCTTAAATGGTTCTTTCCGTTATTGGTTGAAATTAATGTATTGAAGTTATATAATATATTCAAAATATATTTACTAGGAAGGTTATCTGTATGGACGAATTTATTAAGTTACTTGACCCAGCCTATGAACTAATACAATATCGCATAAAAGAAAATAAAGTGATTTTCATATTGCATCAACAATAACTGAATTAGAATGTCCGTTTTGTGGGAGCAAAACATCTAAAGTTCATTCTATTTATCAAAGAGAAATTCAAGATCTTCCTATGCAAGGAAAAAAGGTCATCCTGTTAGTCGATACCAGAAAAATGCGATGTATGAATCCGGACTGTTCTCACAAAACTTTTTCAGAGAAACATCCATTTGTGACTGCTAAATCGAAAAAAACGAACCGGTTAATCCAAAATATTTTATATACATCATCCCAGCTAAGCTCGTTGAATGCTTCTAAACTTTTAAAAAGTGAAAATATTACAGTTTGTAAAAGTAGCATCTGCGATCTGCTTAAAAAAAATGCCATCCATTGTGGATAAATCTTCTGTAAAAATGATATGTGTGGATGATTTTGCGCTCCGTAAAAGATTCTCTTATGGAACAGTTATGATAAATTTAGAGAATCATCGAATTATTGATATGATTCCGTCAAGAGACACAAATGATGTCTGCAACTGGTTGAAAACGTTTCACAATATCGAAGTTATTTCAAGGGATGGAGCCATTACATACGCATCCGCTGCTACAAATTCTCATCCTGATGTCATACAGATTAGTGACCGTTTTCACTTGATAAAGGGACTTTCGGAAGTTATCTGTAAATATATATTTCGTGAGTTTCCTGCAAGGGTTGAAATACCATTAACAGAAAGCATTACGGATGAAATGAAAGCATTATATAACACTGCAAACCGGTCATTGCGTATAAAATTCGCCCATGAAAAACGCAGGGAAGGACTGACCATATCGGATATAGCGTTATTGCTACATTCTTCGCCTAAAACAATCCAAAAATATCTTGCTATTCCAGAAGACCAAGTTCCTAAAAGCAAGGAAATTGCCAGGGAACGGCAACATCAGCTGGCAGTAAAACAAAAAGAACAGGAAATAGAAGAAGCAAGACAGATGGCCTTGGCGGGATATCCCATTGAGCAGATTGCCACTCTAATGCATCATCCCTATAAAACCATACAAAATTATTTAAATCCTGATTTTTCAATTACGAATGGACACTATAATGTTCGAATTCCAGGGAAATTAGCTCCATATGAAAGGGAAGTAATAGAACTCAGAAGCAAAGGATTAACTTACCCTAAAATACATGATATTATTTGTAAAAAGGGATATACAGGCAGTGTAGCTTCGTTACGAATGTTTATGCAAAAAGAAAGAACACGAATGTATGAACAGAACGAAACAGAGAAGCCGCATTCTGAATATGTGCAAAGAAAATCCTTATGCCAGTTGGTTTATAAAAAACTCGAGGATATCGGTACAATCACAGCCAAACAGTATCAGGAAGTATTAAAAAAATATCCTTTATTAAGTGAGCTGTATGCATTAACCAAAGAGTTTTGTAATGTCCTATTTTCTAATAATCCTGCAAAATTAGATGAATGGATCAATGAAGCACAAAAATACGATATCCCTGAACTTCAAACATTTATAAATGGCATAAAAAAGGACTTAACTGCTGTAAAAAATGGAATTATATATTCGTATAATAATGGCTTAGCAGAAGGCAGTGTAAATAAAATCAAAGTTATAAAACGAATAATGTATGGGCGAAACAGTTTTGAATTATTGAAAGCGAAAGTGCTATTCGGAGAACTCTTTCACGTTAAATTCAACTAAGCACGGAAAGAACCATTTAAGCGCTTACGATACAAAAAAATATTATTTTCTTTACATTTTAAATAATTTGAGATGAAAAATTACTGCTATCACATCACCGCCCATATTCCAGACGCAATCAGTGAACAAATTATATTATTGAGCATAGTTATCTCCATCCCTGTCAAGTGGATGAAAAAAGTTATCAACTTTACTAAGTTCTGCTAAGCCTTCTTCATCTTTTATGTTGTCACAAAAATCCAATAATTGTTTTAATAAAAATTCATCATTAATTTTCATAGCTGGTCTCCCTCATATTTTATCTTACTGTCATATTCCATAAAAAGTATCAAATAAACTAAACTTTTTTCTTTTATCCAAAGCTCCTGCTATTTCACATTATTGAATTTCTATATAAATGTACAAGAATTCCCATCACAGCAGAAAAAATGTCCAAAAAGATTGCAAATATTGCTGCAAAAATTACCATTTCCTTATACTCGTGCGTGGAAAATAATAAAGACCATGTCTTTTTCAAATTCATTTAAGTCAGTCACATATAGCCTTTCCTGATTTGATAAGCGCTTTATCGTTTTACTTCTGGAATTTATGTTTTCATTTAATGTTTTGTCAAAAGCATATTCTGGTGCTTCTTTCAGTATACTACGCATTTCCTCAAATTGACTAAGCCATTTTTGTTTCCATTCATTAGAATTTTCGTCTGTTTTTACATTCGTGTCGTTGTAAATATTGTAAAGATTTTCTATGTTTTTTTCAATTTTTGCACATAACAACTTCTGATTTTTATATTGTATGCTGTTGTTCTTGAATTCTGGATAATCATCAATCCGAGAATCTCCTCTTTCAACATCATTTTGAATCAAAATATCATATATTTCTTCTATTGTGTCATCCCATACCTCTTCATCCAGGAGATCATTATTCAGAAGCTGATACATACTGTCAACTTCTTTTTAATGTTAAAATCCAGACCAATTCCTATATTATCTAACTCATATTGTAACTGAACCAGAATATTCTGTTTCTTCTTATTCTTCTCTATATCTGCTGTTATTTATCAACTTGTTCTTTGCTGTCACCTACGTTCTTTTCAGCCTTCCCATATTCATCAGAACCAGTACTTTTAAAAGATGTAAGTCTTTGTACCTCAAGATTATATGTATCAGAAATTGATTGAAGCTGCTTCTGCAAATCCTTGTGGTGAGACTTCAAGGTTTTAAGCGTTTGTTCAATTAACTGCTTAACATTCTCCAGCTTATCTTCATTAAACGCAGACTTATTAATTTCCTTCAAATTATTGATCAATATACTGTCATCTTCTGAACCTTCATCACTTTCCTGCAATTTACTGATATATAATGTCAAATCAATCTGTTCATTATTTGTATTTCTGCTACTAAGTAGTACATTTAAGTAGTTTTCTATCTCTTCAACTGTTTTTTGAGATTTATTACTAATATTTTCATTTAGCATATAATCAATTTCCAGGAATTCATCAGTCATTATTCTGTTTGCATCATTATGAAACACTTCCTCAGGATATGCCGTATCTACTATATATACAAAACTGAAACAACTCGATGACATAAGCACTATTGTATAAAAAAATATAAGTACAAATTTCTTTCCACCAGCTAAAGCTTTGAGAATTTCCGGTCCTTTCATATTGCAGACAAACAATGCACTTTGAATGGAAAAAGAAATAAAAAATGCCTGCCAGTCTTTAGAAAAAGTATATTGCTTTAATCCTTGCTGCGTAGTAATTAATGAAATAAAAGCTGTCATTAAACCAGCAATTGAAAAACAGAAATTATTTTCTCATGTACATCATTTTTCTTCATTCTATATCCTCTCGATTTTCCTGATTATCTGAGTCTGTTTTTAAATTTTCTATCTCAAGAAGAGCTAACATAGCCTGTAAAAAATCTATCGTAACAAATTTTATTAATCTTAACAAAGAATCAATGATACCGTTCACTATTATTTCAAGTTGCTTTACAATGTTCCTCTTTATATTCTCTTTTTTCATTCAACACATCTAATAAACTTGATAAGAAAAATGTAATAATAGGAACTGCAATTGCCAATGCTAACGGAAATGAGAAAACGTCACCTTGTAAGAATAAAGCAAGTGTAGAATCTTGTGAGAATTTTGAATCTTCCTTATACAAATATATAATCACCAATAAGACAGCAAACCATAACATCAATTCATTTTTTGCTGCTTTTTTCCCTCTGATTAGTCCAACCATAAGCTGAATAATCTTAATTAAAAGAATACTATAAGTACCAACAATAAATACCAAAATAATATATGAAACTATACTGGAAATTAAATTACTGCTGATATTTTGATCTTTAAATTTCTGTACAATTGAAAAAACATCACCCTGAACAATGTAATAATATATAACAGACGGTACGATAATCATTATTAACATTATTACTGCTGTTAAAAACAATGGCATTTTATCTGTTTCTGCTTTATTCTTTTCTAAATCATTCATAATATTAACGTTTTTATATTGTTGCTTTTCTTCTGTTTTTTTATCATTTGACATTCTCTTAGTGTGTTGTTTTTTATTTTCATGTATTAAATTACCATCTTCCATCAATCAGCAACAGATAACTGTTCTTGATTCAATTCTGTTTTTTTCCATTTCTTACATAAAATGCCCATTTCTGGTAAAAATAATACAGCACTTACTATCACTAACCCAGCTATCATTAAAATATTTCTGAATAATTCCATTTTTTTTCCTATCGCTTCAATGTCATATAATCGATTGAATACAATAATACCAGAAAAAATATAAATCAATGGCTGTTTATAATAACGTCTATCTTTCAAAAAAGAATAATAAGTAAGTATTAAAACTCCTACCAAGAAAATATTTATGCAATTGATATACTTTCTTTATAGAAGTGCCTTTTTCCATGCAAATCACTATCGGAGCAAACACCAGAAAATATGTCACAATCTTACAAAACAGATTCTGTTGCACGAAATTATATAGCTTTTTAATCGCCTGCATCATATTTATTCCCCCCTCGCAAACTTATTCTATCAAAGTTTAGGTTTTCATGATGTCTCAATACATTCATGTTCTCCAAACGCAAAAAAGCGAACAAAATACCATTCACTATATTTCAAGTGATTATACATAGTACTTTGTCCACTTCTCTCCTTAAACGCGGCAATGCGACGATCTAAGGCTTCCGTTTTTGTTATTCTTGCTTTCCACTTTACACTATATCAAACTGTCAGCAATATTCAATACCCTTTTAATTTTGTTCATATGAAGCCAGATACCTGAGAATTACTTTGTGATTATGATATTCATATTGTACTTCATAACAACATATTCTTTATCAACCGCAAAAGTTACTTCTTCTGCTCCTTGATTCTATAAAACGTATGATCCATTCATGGTCAAGATGCTGGAAGAACCCTTTGATGTCTACATCCAATACATAACTTGTTATTTTTTCTCCAACATCAGGTTTAATTTTTTCGGATTGCTTTATGACATCCCCTGTTGGTCGAGTAGACGCACCCCTTGCGGTCGTACGCCCCTCACAGAATCCGGACTTGCGGCTTTCCCGCATCCGGCTCTTTGCGAAACGAATCGTTCACATTTATCAATTATATACACTGACATATATTCG
>ENA-OQAS01001588-OQAS01001588.1-human-gut-metagenome-genome-assembly--contig:-NODE-1588-length-10423-cov-1.967075_pt1 | contig 10423 bp, 13 predicted proteins | sample MGYA00242733_ERZ504523 | MGnify/ENA primary metagenome ERZ504523 (study PRJEB26092, sample SAMD00036239) | human gut metagenome | host: Homo sapiens | study: EMG produced TPA metagenomics assembly of...
TTTTAATGTGATGAATCTTTCCTTTTGTAAGCGGCGAAGAAACTGGTAATTCAGTTCATCCAATACTTCAGCAGTCAATTTTTATGTTTGAACTCATAAAAAGCATCTCATTTTGGTTTCTGCCCTTTGGTAAGCCAGATAAACGCAAGATCTCTTTCGCATAATTCTACAATACGGTCAACAGAACGTACCCCACGCATGTTTGCGTAAGTAACTACAGCATACATCATGATTGGATTGTACCCGGTTCTTCCCTTATCTGAACAATTGGCTAACAAGCCAGAAAAATCTAATTCCTCCATCACTTTTTTCAGGGTATAGACTGGATCGTCGTCAGGTAAACTCAATTCGAAGAAACTAAGTTAATTTTCTGTTGCCCTAATTCAAAAAAATCATTATAATAATTATTAGTTGTAAACAATCCTATAATATAAGTAGGTTGAAAAACGCTATCATTTATGTTTTCTGGAGGTGTTTGTATGATTAGTTTTATTATTTGTTTAGCGTTACTTATTGGCGGATATTTTGTTTATGGAAAGGTGGTTGAGAACACATTCGCACCTGACGACAGAGAAACTCCTGCTGTCAGAATCAATGACGGAGTAGATTATGTCGTTATGCCGCAATGGAAGTTATTCCTTGTGCAATTACTTAACATTGCCGGTCTTGGACCTATTTTTGGTGCCATGCAGGGTGCTTTATGGGGACCGGTCGTATTCCTTTGGATTACATTCGGTACAATTTTTGCCGGAGGTGTGCATGATTATTTCTCCGGTATGCTTTCTGAACGAAATGACGGAGCATCGATTTCTGAGGTATGTGGAATCTATCTTGGAAATGTTATGAAAAATGTTATGCGTGTATTCAGTGTAGTACTTCTTGTCATGGTTGGTACTGTATTTGCAGTAGGTCCTGCCGGCTTGATCGTCACTTTGCTTGGGAACAAAGGTATCACCGGACTTCTTGCAAATCCTGAATTCTGGCTTTGGATTATTTTGTTATATTATTTTATCGCGACCTTTATTTCTATTGATAAGATTATCGGACGCATCTACCGATTTTGGTATCTGTCTGATCATCATGCTCTTGGTGTTATCATCGGTATCTTCACAAATCCGAATTATACAATTCCGGAAATCTGGAGTCACTTTACAAATATGCATCCTGACGGAAAACCAATCTGGAGCTTCATGTTTATCACTGTAGCATGTGGAGCTATTTCTGGTTTCCATTCTACACAGTCCCCTCTGATGGCTCGTTGTATGAAATCTGAGAAACAGGGACATTTCGTATTCTACGGCGCAATGGTAGCAGAAGGTGTGATTGCACTGATCTGGGCAGCCGCAGGATGTGCACTTTACAAAGTAACAGGTGGTCTCAACACAGGTTTAAGCGAAGTTCTTGCTAACGGTCAGTCAGCCGCTATCTACGATGTGTGTATTAAGACAATGGGAGGCATCGGTGTAGCATTGGCAATGATCGGTGTTATCGTATGTCCGATCACTTCCGGAGATACTGCATTCAGAAGTGCCCGTCTTGTACTTGCAGACTGGTTCAAGATTGATCAGAATAAATTGCAGAAACGATTGATTCTCTGTGTACCGCTTCTGGCAGTCGGTGCTTTTGTAGGACATCTTGATTATGCCATTGTATGGAGATATTTCAGTTGGACAAACCAGACTTTAGCATGATCGTTTTGTGGACAGCAAGTATGTATCTGTTCCGCGAGAAGAAGAATTACTGGATTACAGCAGTTCCTGCAACATTTATGAGTGCCGTTTCCATGACCTATTTCTTCTGTGCAGATGAATGTCTGGGATTCTCTACAGCAGTTGCTTATCCTGTAGGAATTATCCTGGCAGCATTGTTCCTTGGAATCTTTATCTGGGCAACAAGAAAACCTGCGAAAAAACAGGCTTAAGATTATAGAACTGTGAAAAGCAGACAGACATCCGGTTTTTCACAGTTCTTTTAAAATATGCAAATGAAATGAGATGATATTATGTTTAAACCACAACGACTTGGAACTGTAACACTCCCGGATGATGAATTGACAGCTGACAAAAAAACTTGCAGAAAAATAGGACCTTGCGGTGTTGGAAAAAAAGCAATCTATTTAAACAGTTTTTATTTTGACAGACGTTATTACATACCCATTTCTTCCGTAGAAAGAATCTTCAAAAGAATTGCTATGAGCAAAGGTGGTTTTACAGGAAAAGGAGCATTTGGAACGTTATCCTATCTCGTAGTTGTATATGAAAATGGAAAAGAAAAACAATGTAACTTTAAACATGAAGAAGATGTGGATCGCCTTTTGGCTTATATTGAAGAAAGATTTCCTCAGATTCCGCTGCACAGCATAGAAGCCGAGCGAAAACTGGAAGAAAAAAGAAAATGGCTGGAAGAAAAGCAGCGCGAACGCATTCTTCCGGAAGAAATCAAAAAGCGGCTTACCAAGCTTGAACGCGCAGAAAATTATCTTAAAAAGCAATCCGATTACTACATGGATCTGAGCCTGTCGGCGAAGAAAAAGAGAACCTATGATAGAAGCAATCCCGCTTATAAATGGGTCGCTCTTGCTGTTGTAATATTGGGCATCGGAGCATTCCTTTATGGAATCTACTCCCTTCTGACTCATGCCGGATTCGGTATGTATTTCCTGTTATTTGGATTGGCAGCAATTTTTCTGTTCGCCGGAGCAAATGTATTGCCGACTTCTAAAAACAATAAAAAATATATCGAAAACCAACTGGAACGATCCATTCAGCAAATGGAAACATACATCCAAAAATATCCGGATTTTCCGGTTCCTGCATATTATGCACATCCGATCGTGTTAAAAAGAATGCAGGATATTATGAAAGAAGGTCGTGCAGAGACAATTCCTGAAGCTCTAAAGCTTTTAAAGGAAGATTTGAAAGCATTGAATTCTAACGTCGTAGTCGAAAAAGAAGAGTATGATGAAATCGTTACGATCAAACCAATGTTCCTGGTAATGGGTTATAAATAGTCTCATCCGATTTTTGCCCTCTCAATAAAGAATTGCTACTGTCCCTCTATTTTTAGAACAGCAGCAATTCTTTTTCACATTCATTTCATTTTACAAGAAAGTTTTCACATTTTATTCTTTAATTGTTCCCTTTTTATATTCTCCTGAATGATCTGATCCACAACTTCGAATATCTTTTCTGATCCCAGACTCGTCTTTCTCTGACGGCCATAAACCTGCTCAGCATACACTCCATGCTCTTTCCAATCATTTCCACCATTGCTGTTATTTAGCATCAGCGGCTGTAGATTATCCATTGCATGTGCGAACTTAGATTCCGCTGTTTCAAATGCCTCGAATCATCAAAAGAGAAATCAGCTCTTGTTTCTGATCTTCCGGAAGGATTGAAAAATTCTTTCCTTCGCCGCATCTTCTCTTGCTTTCTGAGTTTTCAAACCTTCTGTATCATATGCATACGTATCACCCCGCATCGATCTCCACAATATCATGGATCAGACACATCAGCATTACCTTTGCAATATCCACCGATTCGTTTGAATGCTCTCTGAAAGATATGCCATAATCGCCATATGCCATGCATGTTCTGCATCGTTTTCCCGTCTGCCATGCTCTGAGAGATGTGTCTGTCTCAGAATATTTTTTTCCTTATCTATTTCCAATGCAAAATCAAGCTGTCGTTTCAATCTTTCATCCATTTTTCTCTGTCTCCTTGTTCTAAACTTCATTACCTTAAGATGAAAATTAATTTGCTTTTCGTATTATTTTCATTCTCAGTTTTTATTTCAGTTCATCCAGGATAGATGCTCCGATCGTTCCCTCCGGCATCTTTACGTCGAATTATCTGCAATTGTTGCACCGATCACTGCAAATGTATCTGAATCCGGCAGTTTTCCGTATCCTTCCATAGATGGAGAATAAGCGAAAAACGGAACCATTTCTCTTGTATGATCTGTTCCTGTATGTGTCGGATCATTTCCGTGATCTGCAGTAATGATCAGAAGATCATCCTCTCTCAATCCACCAAGAAATTCTCCTAATTTCACATCAAATCGTTCAAGTTCCTCTGCGTATCCCTTTACATTTCTGCGGTGTCCCCACAATGCATCAAAATCCACAAGATTTACAAAGCACAAGCCTTTGAAATCTCTCTTTGAAATTTCAATCGTCTGCTCCATTCCGTGAACGGAGCTCTTAGATTTATTTGATTCTGTCAAACCTTCTCCATCGAAAATATCAAAGATCTTACCGACTGAGATCACATCATATCCTGCATCTTTGAGTGCATTAAGTGCTGTTCTTCCGTATGGTTTCAGCGCATAATCATGTCTGTTACTTGTACGCTTGAACTCACCTTTTTTCTTTCCAACATAAGGTCTTGCAATAACACGTCCGACTTTCCACTCATCTTTCATCGTAATATCACGTGCGATCTCACAGCAGCGGTAAAGTTCATCCAGTCCGAATGTCTCCTCATTTCCACAGATCTGCAATACAGAATCTGCAGATGTATAGACGATCATATGACCTGTTGCAATCTCTTCTTCTGCAAGTTCATCAAGAATCTCTGTTCCACTGGCACTCTTGTTTCCGATCACTTTATGTCCTGTTCTCTTTTCCAGTTCGTCAATCAATTCCTTTGGAAATCCCGTCTCTGTAAATGTCTTAAATGGCTTCGTGATATGAAGTCCCATCATCTCCCAGTGTCCGGTCATCGTATCCTTTCCGGTACTTGCTTCTTTCAGGAAAGAATAGTATCCCATCGGTCTTTCTACCGGTGCCACCTGTTTCAGTGGATGCAAATTGGCGATTCCAAGTTTCTGAAGATTCGGAATATGAAATTCATCCACGGACTCAGAAATATGTCCCATTGTGTCTGTTCCTGCATCTCCATACTCTGCAGCATCCGGCATTGCTCCTGCACCGAATGAATCAATTACAATAGTAAAAATTCGATTATATTTTTTCATAAAAATCACACCCCATTACATGTTTACAACAACTTTTGTAACAAGCTCCTTAAATGATTTTGCCACACGATCTGCTGTCTCCTGTACTTCTTTATGATTCAGTTCCACTTTTGAGATTCCTGCTGCCATATTTGTAATACAGGAAATCCCACAAATCTCCATTCCCATATGACGTGCTGCCATAGCCTCACATGCTGTGCTCATTCCGACTGCATCTCCGCCCCAGCTCTGTGCAAGTCTTATTTCTGCCGGTGTCTCATAGTTCGGTCCTGTAAACTGAACGTAAACACCTTCCTGAATCTCAACGCCACACTCCACTGCACACTTGCGGATCACATCCTGAAGACGCTTGCTATACACTTCGCTCATATCCGGGAATCTCGTTCCAAGTTCATCTATATTCGGTCCGATCAATGGGCTTGGAACTCCTGTTGTAATATGATCTGTGATCATCATGAAATCTCCGGCTTTATAAGATGGATTGCATCCACCTGCCGCATTTGTAAGAAGAATCTTCTTCGCCCCAAGCATTCCCATCAGACGTGTCGGAAGAACAACATCAGACATCTTATATCCCTCATAATAATGAACACGTCCCTGCATGATCACAACCGGTGTATCCTCTACATAACCAAATACAAAGCGTCCTTTATGTCCCTTTACTGTAGAAACCGGAAATCCTTCAATCTCTGTATAATCGATGGTCTGCTCAATCTTGATCCCATCTGCGAAGTCTCCAAGTCCGGAGCCGAGAATCAGTGCCACTTCTGGTTTAAAATCGATCTTCTTTCTTACACTTTCGAGACATGTAACTAATTTCTTATACATAATTTTCACTCTCCTTTTCTTTGTTTTCTGAACTTGAAAACTGGTAACATTTCGTGTAAATACTTATGCGCCATAAGCTTCCCCCATCATCCGGTACAATTTATCTTTTACAGAATCTGTTGCAAAAGCTACATCTGCTGCATTTTTCATCAAACACAGGATTTCATCATCTCGAATTCCGTATGTTTTCTGAATAAATTCCAGTTCCTTTGTCATGGTTGTATCACTGACGGTTCGATTATCTGTATTCACCGTTACTTTTAATCCACCATCCAAAAACTCTCTGATCGGATATTCCTCCGGCCCTGCTACTGCTTTCGTCTGCAGATTACTGATCGGACACATCTCAATTCCGATTCCTTTTCCGGCAAGTTCTTTGATCAGATCACCATGTCCTCTCATTGCGATTCCATGACCGATCCTTCCTGCACCGGCCTCCACAGAATCTATAATATTCTGAGCACTTCCACATTCTCCTGCATGGATTGTAAATGGCATTCCTATCTTATGGGTATTTTGAAAGAGATTTTTTAAACTCTGACATAGGATAGGAGGCTTCCGCACCTGCAAGATCTGCTGCACACACTCCTGAGCCGAGATATTCTCTTGCTGTGCGGATCATGCGCCAGTTCATCTCTTCACTATGATGACGCATCGCACACACGATCAGACCAAACTCGATTCCGAAATCTTTTTTTCCTCTCTCTAAACCTTTTAAAACTGCTTCGATCACTTTATTGCAATTCATGTCTTCTGTCTCTGAAAGAAGCGGTGCAAAGCGAATCTCAGAATAAATGACATTCTCCTGTTTCATACTTCTGAGCACATCATATCCGGCTTCCTCAAGACCCTCTTCATCTTGTAAGCATTGCCCCGGCAGATCAAACTTTTCCAGATATTCTGCAAGACTTGTACAGTCATCTGACACGCTCAGTTCTTCTTTTCCTACCGGTCTTCCAAGTCTCTTTTCCACAAATCCCCGACTCAGTGATCCGTCCAGATGACAGTGCAATTCCACCTTTGGCAATTTTATAATATCTTCCCTTGTCATTGTTAAATCCTCCTTCCTTTGTCAGCTTTTAATTCGTATAATATATCCTTTTCTTCACATTATACCAAATTTAATGGTCCAAACCCAAGAGGCATCAGCTCTTCTAAAGTATAAATTCATATCGTTCTTTATCCACTGCAAGAATGATCTGAAATGTCTTCGGATCACAAAATTCCATCATAACCTGACGACACACACCGCAAGGTGCAGTGTATTCTGTCAGTTTTCCATCTTTACCTCCCACAATGCAGATTGCCCGGAACTCTCTGACTCCCTCGCTCACTGCCTTGAAAAAAGCAGTCCGCTCTGCACAGTTAGTCGGTGTATAGGATGCATTTTCTATATTGCATCCTGTAAAAATCTCTCCGTTTTTCGCAAGAAGTGCCGCTCCAACTTTGAAATTCGAATATGGTGTATAGGAAAACTTAAGTTGCTCAATCGCTGTATCGATCAATTTCTCAACCATAACCTGTTCCATCACAGCCTCCTCTTTTCTTTCATATGCTACTACCAGTTTTCTTATTTATTTTCTTGGTCTGCTTTGATCAATTTACGAATTGCTTCAACGGCTACCTGGATTGCCATATCTGTATTATGAGCAACTGGATTCTCAAGACCAAGTTTCTCTCTTTCCTGATTTGCAACAACAAGAAAACAAGAACCTGCTCTTGCTCTTAATTTAGATGCACAGATAAACATTGCTGCTGATTCCATCTCAGATGCAAGGCATCCCATCATCTTCCATGCTTCCCATTTATTGATAAGTTCATATCCTACCGGCATTTTCTCTGGCTCATGCTGTCCGTAAAATGCGTCTTTAGACTGAACAACACCTGTATAATGTGTGAAGTTTTTCTCTTTCGCTGCTGCAACCAATGCATTTGTAACATCAAGATCTGCTACTGCAGGATACTCGATCGGTGCGTATTCTTTGGATGTTCCTTCCATACGGATCGCACCTGTTGCGATTACAACGTCACCACTTTTAATCTCTGTCTGCATTCCGCCACATGTTCCAATTCTTACAAAGTATCTGCTCCACATTTATACAGCTCTTCCATAGCGATTGATGCTGACGGACCACCGATACCTGTAGATGTAACGCTTACCTTTACTCCGTCCAATGTTCCTGTATAAGTAATATACTCCCTGTTATCTGCTACCAAAACCGGATCATCAAAATGCTGTGCGATCTTAACACAGCGCTTCGGATCTCCCGGCATGATCACATAACGTCCAACTTCTCCTTTTGCTACCTGAATATGATATTGTCTGCTCGGATCTTCTGAATAATTTTTCATAATTTTTCCACCTCTCTACCACTTCATATCTTATGCCATTGAGGGCACAGCTACCTTGAACAGTGACTGTAAAAATTCTTGACTTCTTTTAATATTACTTTACTCTAATATCTTATAAAACTCAAGCCACCTATTATTGCATGAAATGCTTGAAGTAAAACTCAGCAAACTTTTAATAATTTCATTTGAAAGTCTCTTTTATTAAAAAAAGGGGTAGTCTCCCAACAAGAAACTCGTTATAATAGGGGGCAGAAAATGGATGGAGGAATTCAAAATGAATAATGTAATTGAGATGAAGCACCCACTGATTCAGCATAAGATTTCCCGATTAAGAGACAAAAATACAGGAACTGCTGAATTCCGTGCGCTGGTAGAAGAAATTGCTATGTTAATGGGATATGAGGCTTTAAAAGACCTTCCATTAGAAGATGTGGAAGTCGAAACACCGATTGAAAAATGTATGACACCACAGATTGCAGGCAAGAACTTTGCTATTGTACCAATCTTACGTGCCGGTCTTGGAATGGTAAGCGGTCTTCAGGCTTTAGTCCCGACTGCAAAGATTGGTCATATTGGTCTGTATCGTGATGAGGAGACACATGAGCCACACGAATACTACTGCAAACTGCCAAGCCCAATCTCTGAACGTCTGATCGTTGTTACAGATCCTATGCTTGCTACAGGTGGTTCTGCTGTTGCTGCTGTTGATTTTATCAAACAACATGGCGGAAAGAAGATCAAATTCATGGCTATCATTGCTGCTCCGGAGGGCGTAGAACGTCTGATGGAAGCACATCCGGATATTCAGCTGTACGTAGGACATATTGACAGAGAACTGAACAAAGATGCTTACATCTGTCCGGGACTTGGGGATGCCGGGGATCGTATTTTCGGAACAAAATAAATAGATTTTGCAAAATTTTTAAGAGGCGGATACCTTGTACTATACCCGCCCCTTATAGATTTTAATTCTCTTTTTCTAAATTATTTTTACTATGATTCAAAACTTCTAATACTATTTTCTCACTGCACCCCGTAAGAACTGAAATTTCTTCAGCTGATTTTCCCAGCTGATGCATATTAAGGATAATTCTCTCTTCACAACTTTTCTCTCCAAGTTTTATTCCAATTTCTTTTCCAATTTTTTCTCCGATCTCCTTTCCAATTGCCTCACCGCGTCTTCTGGCACTAGACATCTGTGAATTATAATCCTGAGAGCCTTTTCTCTTGCCTCATACTCCAGTCTTTTCTTCTCATCCGCACTCATTCTCTCTAATTCTTCATATGCTTTCTCAATATATGGATCTTTTTCTGCCATTTTCTTTAAGTCCTCCTTGCATTTCCCACTGAGAAACCGCATCCAGCGAATAATACCTGACTCATTTCTATCTTCTGTCGGAAGCTTGCCAAGCTCTAGAACATAAATCTCCATCAGGTCTGTATAAACCTCTCCTGTCTCTACATCACAAAATGTAATCTTACGGAAACATCTATCATCCTTTGGGAAATGAAGAAAATCAAGAATGCTGACATGAATACATTTCTTTAATTTCTCGTAAGGCTCTCCTCTTTTAATCTGTCCCGTATACATTTTCCCTAAATAGAACAGTACTCTGTTTGGCCAAAAGTCAAACTGTACTACCTGCATCTCCAAATCCGTTTGTGTCCCGTCTGCAAACAGAACCCTTACATCCAGAATTCCAAGTTTCTCATCCTGATATTCTGGTTGAAGAATTGTTGGAAGTAACTCTGTATCTTCTAATTCTTCCGGATTTTTTCCCAACAATGCAGATAAAATACCTTTTCTTACTTCTTTATTTTGCATCAGTCTTTGAAGCAGAAGTCTACAGTGGGTAACATGATAAAATTGTCATTTTGCTCAGATAACTGACGTTTTTCTATTGTCATTCATTCTCCTCCTATATGAAAACAAATCGAAGATTAAATTGTACTGGATCTTCTCTCAACATTACATAGATGGAAATGTATTGGGCAGTTATCTGATTTTCTACTTAAAAGAATAACATATTTTCTCATCATGTGAAACATTAAATTTCTATTATTCTTCTTCAATAACAGTAACCATTACATAGCAAATCCTGTACGTGATATCTTATATAAAAGCTGTTCCTCCATTTGTTTTCAATATTTTTTATTTGTCTTAATGGAAATATTACTTATCTTGATATATGATTCTTGAAACTTTTTGATTATCAGACACAAAGACTCAATCCGTGACTTATAACATCTTTTGAACTTTCGAAAG
>ENA-OQAS01001590-OQAS01001590.1-human-gut-metagenome-genome-assembly--contig:-NODE-1590-length-10416-cov-6.124405_pt1 | contig 10416 bp, 11 predicted proteins | sample MGYA00242733_ERZ504523 | MGnify/ENA primary metagenome ERZ504523 (study PRJEB26092, sample SAMD00036239) | human gut metagenome | host: Homo sapiens | study: EMG produced TPA metagenomics assembly of...
GCAAGTCCGGCCAGCGACGTTCCCCGTGCCAGGTGATGCAGCATCGTCTCCGCAACGTCATCCTGGTGATGGGCGAGCGCAATTTTCACTGCCCTCTGCTCCTTTGCGCACGCTGCAAAAACTTCCTGCCGCGCCGCGCGTCCCGCCTCCTCCGTCGAGAGATGCTTTTCTTTTGCGATCTTCTCCACGGGACAGGAATAGAGATAGAACGGAACATCATATTCCCGGCACAGATTTTCTGCAAATGCCGCATCCCGCCCGGCTTCCGCGCCGCGCAGATTATGGTTGACGTGGACAGCCAGCAGCGAAAAGCCAAGCGGCTCCTGCAGTTCCCGCAGCAGATGAAACAGGCAGATGGAATCCGCGCCGCCGGAAAGGCCGAGCAGCACGCGTTCGCCTGCCGTTACCATATGATACTGTTCCATAAAGGCTCTTACTTTCTCTCGCATCCTTCGTTTTTACTCCTATTTTTCCAGATTCTGGCGACCAGAACCGTCATATCATCCCGTGCGCGGCAGCCGCCGAGGCGCAGCACGCGTTCCAAAAGCTCCCGGGCAAATTCCCGCGGCTCGCTGTTTTTCACTTCGAGAAGAAGCTGCTTCATCTGCTCCGTCCTGTCCCCGGGCAGCGCGTCCAGCACTCCGTCCGTCATCATCACAAGGTAATCACCGTCGTACAGCTTTTTCGTTGTGGTATCAAAATCCGTCTGGGAAACGAGACCTGCGGCAAGACTGGTCGACTCCACAACCTCCACCCACGTATCCCGCCTAAGGAACGTCGCGATGCACCTCCTTTCAAAAAGCTGCAGACGCCTGTGTAGAGATTAATCGAAGCAACATCAAACGTGGAAAACATCCCTTCCTTTGGCTGCAGCAGAAGCATCGAATTGATCATCCGTGCCGCCATGATCCGCGGGAATCCGGCGCGCAGGAACTGTTCAAACAGCTCCACCACCGTCTCGCTCTCCCTGTTTGCCTCGATCCCGGAACCCATGCCGTCCGACAGGCAGAGGACAAACTGGCCGTTTTCGCAGAGCACACTGTAATTGTCCCCGGAGATACTCTCCTGCTCCTTGGTGATGCGTCCCACACCGTAGAGAACCTGGAATTTCACATCCTCCTGAAACAGCACCGTCTGGTATTCTCCGCTTAAGACCTGTGCCCCGTCGCGTACCGCAACCATCGGGATTCCGCACAGGGAACCGATCAGTTCCGCCGTCTGGCGAAGCGTGATCCGGCAGTGACGGCCCGCTTTGACCGTCATATAGATCTGTAAATGCTCTTTCGGCCGCTCCTGGAGCCAGATTTTCTGGACGAAAGCCCCGTTTTTCTTCATCTGGCGGCAGATTTTTTCCGAGAGCTCGTCCGGCAGACTATTGAGGCTGTACAGATCACACGCGGCGCGGTCCATAATCCCGGCGACTTCACTTAACTGTTCTGCCACCACGCGGCGGCTCTCCGCCACACGCCCCGACCAGAGCGCCGTCTGGCGTTCCTGCTGGTAGCGGTTCCAGAACAGTTCCAGAAAGCGGGAGCCGTTCAGGCAGGAGGCGTTCCATTCGCCTTTTGCACGGCTGATCTCGTCCTCATCCCCGTCGGCGATTGTCTGAAGAAGTTCCTGGCACCGCTCGCGCGTCAGGTTTCCGTACTGCTCCCAGCACCACGACGCCTTCGCACAGCGGCTACAGACTTCCTGCTGTTCTTTTTCCAGAATCTTGTCCACCCGGCCCGTCTCCGGCATCACACTTTTTGACGGCATCTGGTAAAAGCTCTCTGCCAGAACGCGGAACGAATCGGCGTAGTGCTCCATCTGCAGTTTCTGCGGATGATTGTCATAGACGGCCGCTTCCCGGCGGCTTCTTCTGGCTTCCAAAAAAATTTTAGCCATGTCCCCTGCTGACAGCAATGCGCCGATCAGGAACATGGCAATGATCCACTCCGGCATGTTCCGCTCCTCCTCTCTTTGTTCTGGACTTCAAAGGGGACTGCGAAATCATGCCCTTTCTTTATCTGTTTTGTTTATTTCGACTGGGATTCTTTAAATAAAATCTCATTATCCTTTACCATGCCAAGTTTTTCTCTTGCCGTTTTTTCTATGTACTCATCGGTCTGCATGTATTCTTTCAAGGCGGTAATATCATCGGTGCGCTGCTTCTCCTCTTCAATCTGGCTGTCCAGACTGGAAGAGGGATGCATTTGCATTGACCTTCTGCTGAAGCTGATTCCCTTTACGGTAAGGACTGCAACCAGGCAGCACAGGACTACGGTAATTGAGAACTCTGTTGTACGGCTCTTCTTTCTGACTTTTTTCTTTCGGCCAGAATTCTTTTCTTCCCTTTCTTTCATTCTTTTCTTTACCCTTGCTTTCTATTTTCCAACCGTCTGCAGCCAAACTATCTGTTGTTTTTCGTCCGCAGACTTGTTTCTTTTGTTCTTACATGTGTAGTTACATCTTACCGTTCTTCCCATGAAATTTCAACCTTTTTCTCCGTTTTTTCATACTTTTTACCAGCCATTTTCCTGGAAAAGCGAGGATTCGCCCTGCTTTTTTGATTCCCTTTGCCAGAAATTCCGGAAGAAAGCGTCCAAACGATGCGTGGTACAATGCAGCGCCCCCAAGGATGCCGCCAAACAGATACCCGCGGAGAATGCCGCTGTTCTCTCCGTAAATCCGTACAAACAGATACAGCGCTGCCGCAATCCAGTAGCAGAGGTCCTCTGCAGATACCGCCGCATGGCTGTGGCGGATCAGTTTCCGCGCTGTCTTGATCAGATCATACCAGAACCCCAGGACTGCCCCCTGCCAGATGGAACAGGCGAACAGAATCAGCTCCCGGGTGACATACGCACTCATTTTTACCGGAACAGCCGCGCAAGCGCAGACCCCTTCTTCTGCAGCGGCCCATGTTCCGTATAGACCAGGCTGTCGATGCTGCCTTCGATATCCGCCTCTCCCTTTTCCAGCTCCAGGCGGCCCACATGCAGCTCTTTTCCGCGGATGGTAAGAACACCGCAGACGGTCACGAGCAGAACTTCGTTCTCATCAAAGCTTTTCACATCCTGCACGCCGCCAAGAGAAAGTGTTTTCCGCTGTTCCAGCAAAAGGCGGTGCACCTGTTCGTTCATCTCCCCCATGCAAAAAACCTCCATACAATGGTCTATACACCCATTATATGAAGGTTTTCTCTTTTTATTCGCTGCACATGAATCCTGCCGCACTTCTTATAAGTAGCGGTAAAGCTCCTGTGCTTCTTCTTTTTTCACGGTTTCCTGCACATTCAGCACTTCTACCTGACGGATTTACTTCCGAACTGAATTTCCAGTACATCTCCTGCCTTGACCTGTGCGGATGCTTTTGCCGGTCTGTCATTGACGAGGACACGGCCTGCATCACAGGCTTCATTGGCTACGGTACGCCGCTTGATCAGTCGTGATACTTTTAAAAATTTATCTAAGCGCATAGATTTTTACTTAGTTCATCATGTCCTTTAAAGCTTTTCCTGCTTTGAATTTCGGAGTTTTGGAAGCTTTGATTTCCATGGTCTCGCCAGTCTGCGGATTTCTTCCTTCTCTTGCTGCTCTTTCGGATACTTCGAAGGTACCAAAGCCTACCAGCTGAACTTTCTCACCTTTCTTTAATTCTTCAGATACTACATCGATAAATGCTTTTAAAGCAGCCTCTGCATCTTTTTTGGATAAATTTGTCTGCTCAGCCATAGCTGCAACTAATTCTGTTTTGTTCATGAGTTTTACTCCTCCTGTATCTTACATTTGTTTTTTACATGGTACGCGGGCCCGCTGATACACACGACCTGCCCTGCCGGCTGTTTTTCTTCCGGATGATCAGTCTGTTACGTTAACCGGCTTTTTCGCGTAGCTGTATATATTTATATACTAATGCGTCTCTCTTGTCAAGAAAAAAGTCCCCCATACCAGCGGTTTTATGGCGATTTCTGCCAAAAACAGACTCTTTTCCACCGCACGGTTAAAAGAAGGATCCCTTAACAAACCGCAGCCAGTCTGCCTGCTGCGCATTGAGTGTTTTTAGTTTCTCCGTATTCCGCCCGGATATCCACGATTTTCTGCTTCCGTAGTAGCGGTTTGCCAGTTTCCAGTATTTCCACGGATAGGAAAGATAGAGGCGGAGTGTCTCGATTTCCCCCTCATCGAGCGGCCGTCTGGCGCTGTAGGCGTTTAAGATCCGTTCTGCCGCGCGCTCGCTCCAGCCGTGTTTTTCCAGAATTTTCCGCATAAAATAGCCAAGATCTGCCACCTGGAGATCGAAGTTCCACTTGTCGAAATTGACCGCCGTTTCGCCTCTGCCGTTTTCCAGCAGAATATTGTGCTGGCTGAATTCCCCGTGGCAGACGGCGCCTTCTTCGTCCGCCCGCTGCCGCAGTTTTTCATAGGAAGAAGCTTTCATTTCCGCGGCCGCCCGCTCTCCCTGTTCCAGATACGGACCTGCGCTTGCCAGCAGCAGTTTTTCGAACTCATTTTTCTTCTTTTTTGTCTGCAAATACTTTCGGATCTTTCGAATTTCCACATTGTGGCGGATGCACTCCTCCACGAGGGATTCCCTCCGGTATTCCATTTTCACCGGCAGATGAGCTGCCGTATGTAGCCGCGCCAGCGCGTCCGAGGCGCGGATAAGATCCTCACTGTTTCCCGTCTCACATTCCCGGCCCGAGTACCAGTTCCGCACAATGTACGTTCCTCCGTCGTCCCCGCGCGTTGCAAGCGCTCCCTCTTCGTTCCGCAGAATCTGATCGCACCGCAGGAGCCCCGACTCCGTGATGCGGCACTGTAGAAGATACCGCTGCTCCAGTTTTTCCGCCGCCGTCCCGAACTCGCTGATCAGCTTATCCCCCTGTTCGGTGTGGCACAATAAAGCGCCCCGCACCCGCATTGTGCCGGAAGCCGTAAGACCGTAATGGGACAGCACACTCAATCCATAATCATACAAGAGCCTGACTCCTTTCCCTGTTGTGATCGTTTTTGGGGTCACGATTCAATGTATGCGTATCCGCCTGTGCCATGCATACTGGTTTCTGTTTTTTCTTTCATCCCAAAAGCAATGTTAAAAGTATTTTCTTTTTCTCTTATTTTATTGTTTTTAATTTTCACCGCATGGTAAAATATTCCAAACTTGACAGGGTGAAAACACCTGTTATGGGGTTCTCTAAAATCATTTTATTTTAAGGAGGGTTTTTATGATTTTCTTACCACAGCCATCTTCCCTTTCCTACGGAGAGGGCACCTTTACAATTCACTATGACAGCCGCATTTTTCTCGACTCCGAGAGCCCGGCTGAGCTTTTTTCTGCAGCACAGCTTCTGCAGCAGGAGATTGAGACACAGACGGGATTCCGTCCTGCCATCTGCCGCCGTCATCAGCCGGTGGGATCACACCTGATCTATCTGACTGCCTCTCCGGAATTATCCCGTGAGGCTTATACCCTCGCTGTCACACCGGAAAACATCACGATCTGCGGATCTCTGGAAAGCGGCGTTCTCTACGGCGTGCAGACGCTCCGTCAGATGATCCGCCAGGCAGGTGCTGTTCTTCCAACCGTCCTGATCTCCGACAAACCGGCCATGGAAAACCGCGGCTTCTACCACGATGCGACCCGCGGACGTGTTCCGACGCTTTCCTATCTGAAACAGCTTGCCGACACCTTGAGCTTCTATAAAATCAATCAGCTTCAGCTCTACATCGAGCACAGCTATCTCTTCGACGATCTGACCGAGATGTGGCGCGACGATACGCCGCTCACTGCAGAGGACATCCTCGAGCTGGACCGCTACTGCAAGGGACTTGGCATTGATCTCGTTCCGTCACTTGCAAGCTTCGGCCATCTGTACAAGCTGCTCTGCACGAAATCGTATGCACATCTGTGCGAACTGGAAGGCTCTGCTTCGGCTCCGTTCTCCTTCTATGACCGCCAGGCGCACCATACGCTCGATATCACAAACCCGGAGAGCCTCTCCCTTGCCAAACACATTCTTTCCGAATATATGCAGCTCTTCTCCTCGAAGTATTTCAATCTCTGCGCGGATGAAACGTTTGACCTTGGAAAAGGGCTTCCCGCGCACTCGCCGAGGAAAAGGGAACCACCGTCATCTACACCGAGTTTGTGACAGAGCTTGCCAACTATATCACTGAATCCGGCCGCACACCGATGTTCTGGAGTGATGTCATCAGCCAGGAGCCGGAAGTTTATCATCTCCTGCCGAAGAACCTGATCTGCCTCCACTGATTATGCGTCAAATGTTTCATCGGAGCGTCTGACCCGCCTTGCCAATTCCGGTGCCGAGCATCTGTATGTGTGCCCGGGCGTACAGGGATGGAACCAGCTCATCAACAAGTATCATGAGGCGTATGAAAACATTTCCAGAATGGCGCGCTACGGCCACGAATGCCATGCGATGGGACTTCTGAACACTGACTGGGGCGATTACGGCCACATCAATCACCCGGACTTCTCCCGCATCGGCATGATCTACGGCGCGGCGTTCTCCTGGAATGCAGACATTCTGCCGGAGGAGGAGATCAATCGCCAGATTTCCGTGCTGGAATTTGGTGATGCTTCCGGAAAACTCGTTTCCGTGCTCGATCTTCTCTGCCATCAGGATGCGTATCCGTGGCGCACTGCCGTTATGGTACAGGAAGCACTCGAACTGCATCAGGACAAAGAAGAGGCTGCCGAACTGCTCCGCTCCTGCGCGGAAGGCGATGCGGATGCAGCAAATGCTTCAATCGACGCGCTCTGCGCCGTTCTGTACGAGAAAGCCGGCACCGTCCGCCCGGAGAACCGTCCGATGATCTATGCGTACCTGCTCGCCGCAGACGGCCTGAAAGTGCTGAACCGCCTGCTGCCGTTCCTGCGCGCTTCCCTTCTTTCCGAGGCACTCTGCCGGAGAAAGAAGACTGTTTTGCACTCGCCGGAGATCTCGAACGGTGGCTGCACAGCTATAAAGAGCTGTGGCGCACCGTCTCCAAGGAGAGCGAACTGTACCGCATTGCCCATGTGTTCTGCTGGTATGCGGATCTGCTGCGTGATCTGAACGCATAAAACCAGCAAAAACAAAAGAGAGCCGGGGACGGATTGTTCTGTTCCCGGCTCTCTTGTTTGCCGTTTTGGCTTTACAGCAGTGTTTTTACGTACTCTGTCAGGTATTCTTTTGTATTCTTCGCCGGATCTTTCATCACTTCTTCCAGCGCCGCGTTCAGGCATTCGCCGATTTTCGGGCCTTTCGGGACACCGAATTCCATCAGATCTTTACCGGAAACGGCCAGCGTTTTCAACGTAAAGCAGTCGCCGTTATCGAGAATTTCTCTGACGCACTCCCTTACCTTCCCGATCCGTTCCAGGGTTTTCTCCCGCTGGTACAGGCTTTTGGCCATCGTATCGGCTTCCTGCACGATCATCAGTTTTTCGAACAGCTCCGGGCTGAGTTTGTTCAGAATACGGCGGATCACAGGTTTCTCCGGAGCCATGCGGCAGTCATGCCAGCGGATCAATGCTGCGACCTGGCGGATGGTTTCGTTGTCGAATTTCAGACGGCGCAGAATCGCTTTCGCCATTTTCTCCCCCGCCGGTGCGTGGCCTTTAAAATGATCGATGCCGGCCTCATCCGTTGTGCGGCACGCCGGTTTTGCAATGTCGTGGAGCAGCATCGTCCAGCGCAGAATCGGATCTGCCGGAACGTGCTGCAGAGCGGCAATCGTGTGCTCACCGACATTATAGCAGTGGTGCGGATTGTTCTGCGGCGTTTTCATCAGTTCATCAAACTCCGGCAGCACAATTTTTGTAATACCCGCCTCATAGACGGCCTCCATGTACTCCGGCCGCTTCGAGATCAGCAGTTTATTCAGTTCCACACGGATCCGCTCGGCGCTGATTTTTTCAAGCGTCGGCGCGAGTGCTATGATGGCATCCAGTGTTGCCGGATCGAGTTTGAAGCCGAGCTGTGCGGAAAAGCGGAGGGCACGCAGGATCCGCAGTGCATCCTCACTGAACCGCTCGGTCGGATTTCCGACACAGCGGATGACTTTGCGCTGTAAATCCCTGATTCCATCGAACAGATCCACAAGCCCCTCTTCGTTGTTGTATGCCATCGCATTGATCGTAAAATCACGGCGGCGCAGATCCTCGGCGAGGCTGGAGGTAAAGACCACTTCTTTCGGATGGCGGCCGTCCTCATACTCTCCGTCGATGCGGTACGTCGTGACCTCGTGCGCGCCGCTTCCGGCCAGAACTGTTACCGTTCCGTGCTCCAGTCCCGTATCCACGGTGCGGTCAAAAATTTCTTTTACCTGCTGTGGGGAAGCAGAGGTTGTAATATCCCAGTCGTCCGGCTCCCGCGCAAGAATCGTATCGCGCACACAGCCTCCGACCGCGTACGCCTCGAAGCCTTTCGCATGCAGGGAATCGATTACCATATTTACGCTTGGCGGCATTTTTATCTTCAAATTTGTTATCTCCTTTTTCTAAATCTGCTTTTCCAGTATAGCAGTTTCCTTTTTTTACCGCAAGTGTGGTTGCGGTTGTATTTTGGGGATTGCATGTGTATAATAGAGGTTAATAAAATTCGAAAGGGGATTTACATTTTTATGAAACTGGATCGTTACCGAAAATATGTCCGGACCGGCGTTACTGCCTTTCTGGTACTTGCAGCGTCCATGATTTTTTACTACCTGCTCTTCCACCAGACTTCTGTGCGGACCGCCTTTCACAATGTCCTCGACATTCTCTCCCCCCTGATTGCAGCCCTGATTCTCGCCTATGTGATCAGCCCGATCATTAACTTCATAGAACAGCGGATCATCGCCAGACTCTTTGCCCGGCACGGAAAAACACAGTCGGTACGCTGCAAAAAGCTTGTGCGGGCGCTTTTGATTCTTCTGACGTACGTCGCCATGCTTTTCGCGCTGTACGGACTCATTGCGACCCTGATCCCGGAGCTGTTCTCAAGTATCACAAACATTGTCTCCAACTTCTCCAACTATGCAAACAACATTCAGGATTTTGCCACAAAAGTGCTGGCGAATTACCCGGAGATGCAGCAGACGGCAGACCAGTACATCTCCATGTTCTCCGCAAAGCTTTCCAACTGGCTGACCAATGACCTGATGCCGATGCTCCGTACGTTCCTTCTGAACCTCTCCGGACAGCTCGTCAACATGGTTACGTTTTTCAAAAACATTCTGCTTGGCGCGATCGTTGCAATCTACATGCTGTACAACAAGGAAAGCTACATTGCCAAGCTGAAAAAAGCAGTCTACGCGCTGCTCGGTCTGGATCACGGAAATGCCGTGATCCGCGACTGCCAGTATGTGAACCAGGAATTCAGCGGGTTCCTCGTTGGAAAAGTCATCGATTCGATCATCATCGGTGCCATCTGCTATCTTGTGACGAGCCTGATCGGCACCCCGTACGCACTGCTGGTCAGCGTAATCATCGGTGTGACGAATATCATTCCGTTTTTCGGCCCGTTCCTCGGCGCCGTTCCGTGTCTTCTGCTGATCCTTCTGATCGACCTCTGCAGGCACTGTATTCCTGATTTTCGTCGTTCTCCTGCAGCAGTTTGACGGAAACTTCTTAGGGCCGAAAATCCTCGGCGAGACGACCGGTGTGTCCAGCTTCCTTATCATCATCTCGATTCTGATCGGCGGCGGCTTCTGGGGTGTCTTTGGCATGATCATCGCCGTTCCGGTCTGTGCCATTATCTGCACGGTCTGCCGCAACTTCGCCAACCGTCGTCTTGAAAAACATCACCTGCCGGATGACGATGCGTTTTACTTCCACATGGACCACATTGATCCTGAAACGAGACAGGCGATCCCATATCAGAAAAAGAAGATCGACGAGGCCGAAGTCTTCCACTTCCCGGGCTACCGGCTGCGCAAAGCGCTGACAAAGCTGGCCACGGAAGAGTCTCCGGTTGATGCGCCGTATACACCGGCAAAGCCTTCGACCGAAGAGAAAAATTCAGATTCTTCCGATTCCGATCAAAAATAAATTGTATCTTACAAAAATGCCTTCTGTGCAGACTGTTTCCATTCTGCACAGAAGGCATTTTCTTATTTTTGCTTTTTATTTCTCGATTACAACCGTGCTGAGTGTCTCTGCCGGAAGATCGACACGCATGATATGTCCGTTGACACGCAGGAAGCAGCCGGAATCCTCTTTTGTGCGGTTCAGCAGGATCACAACGTAGCTTCCGTCTGGATTGACTGCGGCCGTTACATCCAGGTTTGCTCCGTATTTGCTCCAGCCGATGCGTTTTGCACCCGGAGCAATATATTTGGAAATATGGCCGATGTAGTGGTACATGATCGGTTTGCGGTAATGGAAATCATCATCCACAATCAGACCTGAGGTGAATCCCATCGGTACGTGGCGCGGGCCGCCGTC
>ENA-OQAS01001591-OQAS01001591.1-human-gut-metagenome-genome-assembly--contig:-NODE-1591-length-10407-cov-3.547957_pt1 | contig 10407 bp, 10 predicted proteins | sample MGYA00242733_ERZ504523 | MGnify/ENA primary metagenome ERZ504523 (study PRJEB26092, sample SAMD00036239) | human gut metagenome | host: Homo sapiens | study: EMG produced TPA metagenomics assembly of...
CTGAAGCCGGACACGTGGAAATCCCGGCGCGTGTCCGTCATGCGCGACAATCCGACGCTGCGGCGCAAGGTAGAGCAGATGTGGGAGGAGGCGGGATCCGACGCCCCGGCGAATGCGACGGTGACGCGTACATACGCCGAAGGCACGCGGACCGGGCGCGTCACGGTGTCGGTGACCAATGCGCAGGGGAAGACGATCGCCGGGATCAAATACGCCGCGACGCTGAACGGTCCGGCGGTGTTCGCGAACGGGAGCGCGACGGTGACCGGGATATCCGGGGCGGAGCCGATCGTGTACTCGTGGAAGGCGACCGGCGAGGGTGAAGTGAAGGCGAGTGTGGCATATGACCGCAAGCAGGTGGACGTGTTCGCAGTCGCGGGAGGCCAGGATCTGGTGCGTTACGGCGGCTCTTCGCAGGTGAGCGGCAAGGCGGTGAATTTCTCGGTCCGCAAGGAGTTCGTGCCCACACTGCACGCCGTCGCGGCCAAGGTGGTCGACGCCGGGCAGCCGGTCGTGGATACCGTCACATCCGGAGTGGATGACGGCGATTCCTGGGCGTCCGGATTGGAGTTGCGGGCGTCCGGATGGTATTTCGACGGGCTCGGCGTGGGCGATCTGTCCGAGCCGGTCATGCCTGGTGCCGACGAGACGGCGAAGGAGTTCATCGCAAGGCTGGGCACAATGGGATTCCGGCCGTCCGCTTATGGCGAGGCGTCGTTCACTGCTCCCGGGCAGCGCGTGGACGTGAGAGCAACGGCCGAGCCGGGCGGCGACGCGGCTTATGAGGCGCCGCGAGGTGGAGGATTCGGCACATGGGTGTGGGCGTTCGAAGTCGAGAAGTTGAGCGATACTGCGCGACAATATATAGGTAAGGATGTGGTCAGCGGGTTCCTGGAATACACGGAGACGAATTCGAACCGTGCTCGGGTGAGTGTGGAATCCACGGTCACGGAGCATACCGGCGTGGTTGGTTCCGAACTGAGCGACACCATTACGGTCGACGGATTCCCCGATGATCACGGATCCTTTGACGGCAATGTCAAGCTTGGCATCGGCGCTGACCGGGCGATGGCGCAGGTGAGCGTGTGGTGGGCGGGCGATCCGAATGATTCCGCCGGCGACGAGGCGTACCGGCCTCAGGGGGAGACGCCGCCGGCCGAGGACAGCAATCACCGGTTGATTGGCGTGTGGGATTATCCGGCGGTCAACGGGCGTATCCGAGTGGGCGCCGGGGCGCGGACGCTCATGGCGATCCGGTGCACATCGTGGCCGAATCGCACGGATGGTACGTGTTCGTTTGGAGCTTCGACGGCGATGACCGGGTGATGCCGGCGTCCAGCGCATACGATGACGCGTGGGAGCGCGTGCGCATATGGGATGTGGCACGGCCACGCAAGCCGGCGCTGACCACGCAGGTGGAGCCGGGCATTGTGCGGGTCGATGAGCCGTTCCGCGATACGGCGCGGATTGTGGGCGATGTGCCCGAAGGGGCCTATGTGACGTTCACGGCGTACGAGGCGGTGGAGGAAGGGGCGGTGCCCGGCATGAACGGCGTGCTGCTTGACGAGGCCCGCGCCGAAGTGGACCATACGCTGTTCGAGCAGACGATCGCCAGTCCGCAGGTGCGCTCGCCGAAGGCGGGACTGGTGTATTGGAGAGCGTCGCTTCGCTCGCGTGACGGTGATGTGCTGGTTTCGCATGAGCTCGGCGTCGAAGGGGAGACTGTAACCGTCGAAGCGCCTGATGATCCACCGCTGAGCCGAAGGCGGATCCAGAGCCGAGAAGCCGGTGCTGTCTCATACCGGTGCGGGGTCGTCGCCATCATCGTCGTCGGATCCGGAGCCGCCGCGGCCGCCATCGGTGCCTGGCCTTCCGCCGCCGATCCCGTCGCTGACGCTGCCGCTGGCGAAGGTTGTCTAGCGAGACCGGGGGATGGTTTGAGGCACTTGAGAAAGGCGCAATAGAACAGGAAGGCTAGGAATCTTGTAATTCCTAGCCTTCTATTTGGCATGGATTTGAACCATGGGCCTCAATGGTATATGGGTCAGGCGTGGGCGTTTTCGCGACGTCGCATGGTGCGCAACCGGTCGGCGACCCATGTATTGACGACGGCGTTGCGGCTGATTGCCAGCTCGGCGGCTTCCTCGTCCAGTTCGCTGACCATCCATGCGGGCATCGTCAGCGTGATTCGCTTCTCCAGCGGGGGATGATGTTCGACTACGGGATTGCCGAGATCGACATAGCTGAGGATGTCGTCGCCGTTGTCGAACATCTCCTCAAGCTGGTCGCTGGTGATCGCCTTGGCATCATTTTTTGCTTTCATGGCATGCTCCTTGTTCTTGCGCGATCGGCGCACGGATATGATGCGGATGCGCTTGCCGCGTTTGGTTGTAATCGCCGTCCAATGCCTGCCGTCGATCATCCTGAGCACGATGTGGCGCACATCGTCGTTTCCGGGATTCGGGGCGGTCAGCGTCACTGGAGGCGTCGAGCCGGTCGACAAGATCGCGGCCTTCCGCGTACTACGATCAGGGTTTTGATTCTCGACTCCATATTAGTTATATACAAATCAGTTTTATGTATGGATAAAAGATATGTGTAACAATATCATGGTTTGTAAATTCCTAATCCAAGACTTGAAAGTAAGTCTATGCATTGCTAATCTAGTTCACATGACTGCAGTGATGGTCTCGCCGGCGTTAAAGGCGCAGAAGCAAGAGCTGAGCCTTCAGGATCGCGTTACATACAACATGAAGGTTCTTATCGCTATTCGACAGACCTCTCAGAAGGATCTGGCGCAGGCTATGGGAATTGCCGCACCGACTCTATCCCAGAAGTTCAGTGGGCGCACCCGATGGAACATGGATGATATAGAAAAAGCCTCCGATTTCCTTGATGTGAAACCGGAGGCATTGGTAGCGGGGCATGGATTTGAACCATGGACCTCTGGGTTATGAGCCCAGCGAGCTACCGAGCTGCTCCACCCCGCGTCGGCTGTTTTCAAACAGCTCTATCTAAGATAGGGGAGAATGCAAGATTGTCAAATCGGCGTGTCGGATTTTTGCGCTGAGTGAAATGCCGGGATTGATAACCGGTCATAACTCATGGCGATAACCTGACGGCGTATCAATATCCCGGCCATTGCCATAATAAGAACATGCCTATCAAGATCCCAAGCGGCCTGCCCGCGCGTGCCATCCTCGACTCGGAACGCATCTTCGCCCTGGAGAAGCCCGAGGCGGAGCGCCAGCGTGTGCGACCGCTCAAATTGGTGATCCTGAATCTGATGCCCAAGAAGGTCGAAACCGAGACGCAGCTGCTGCGCCTGATCTCCAAATCGCCGCTGCAGGTCGAAATCGACTTCATGAAGACATCCACCCACGAACCGACCCATGTCAGTCACGATCATCTGGTCAAGTTCTATGAGACGCTGGATGCCTTCCGCGACAACTACTATGACGGTTTCGTCGTCACCGGAGCCCCGGTCGAGCACCTGCCGTTCGACCAGGTCGATTACTGGGACGAGTTCAAGTCGATTCTCGACTGGGCGAGCACCCACGTGTTCTCCACCATGTACCTGTGCTGGGGCGCGATGGGGGCGCTCAACTACCGGTATGGCGTGCGCAAGGTTGACCTGCCGGAGAAGATATTCGGGGTGTTCCCGCAGTACCTGCAGGACGAGTACTGCTTCCTGACCAATGGTTTCGACGAGATCGCGCTGCAGCCGCACTCCCGTCTGGCGGGTGTGAACGAGGCCGACGTGGCGGCGAATCCCGACTTGCAAGTGCTCACTTGGGGTCCGCAGTCCGGGCCTGGACTGATCGCCACTCGCGATTTCTCCGAAGTGTTCGCTCTCGGCCATTGGGAGTACGGCAAGACGACGCTCCAGGAGGAGTACGAGCGCGACATGGCGAAGGGGATGAGCAACGTCCCGTTCCCGCACAACTACTTCCCGCATGACGATCCGCACCTTGAGCCGTTGTTCGCATGGCGATCGCACGCGAATCTGCTGTGGCGCAATTGGCTGAACTGGGTGTATCAGACCACGCCGTACGATCTCACCGAAGTGCCCGGATTGCGGGCGGAGCGCCGGCTTGGCATCGATCGTTTCCGCCACGCGCCCGCCGGCCCGCGCAAGGACGATTTCTCACCGTTCGTCCATGACGACTACGGCGTGATACGTGGCGAATGATGGTTCTCGCCTGCGCTGCGGTCGTTTGACGGGGGTCTGGGACCATCCCGGTCGGCTCCCGTTGATGGTCTTTCGGATCTGGAGGGCGCAGATGACCTCGGAATCCCGCTGTAATTGGTCGGAGATTCGAGATTTGTTGCATTAGCACGGTTTGGTGTCCACATGGCGTACAAAAGAGGGCCATCGCCGTGTTCAATAGGTGGAATACCGGCCTCTTTTGTCCATGCCTTATGAGTGGTGTTTAAAAAACCGTCCAAATAATGAGACAATGACCAATATGTTAACGCTCACGAATTTGGCGAAGAAACGCCGTACAGCCCTTGAAAAATAAGGCGTGTTGCGTGTTGTCCAAGGTGGTCATAGGATAATCACTTAGTCATTCGGAGCGGAATGTCTGGGCAGGAGCTCCGGTTGGTCGGTCTTATGCCCGGGCAGCTTCGATAACGGCTGGACGGACGATATCCAAACGTCACATTCGCCTCAACCGTTGGGCTAAACTGACAGCTGATAATGAGAGCAGGAGGCGCGATATGTAGATGCGGTCGGTACGGGCGCACTATTGGCGGCCGACAGCGGTCCCGAACTGCAACGGTCAATGATTTTCTTCCTCCCGAGATCCTGTTCCAGGGGACCCCCTTCGCGATCAATCGCATCATATTGATCCGCATCGTGGCGACCGTGGTGCTTCTCGTGGTGCTCGGTATCACGGCGAAGCGCGCCAAGCTCATCCCCGGCCGCTGGCAAGGCGTGGTCGAGATGGGCATCGACTTCGTGCGCGACAGCGTCGTATATCAGGTCATGGGCGAGCTGCGCGGCAAGCGTTACGTGCCGATGATTTCGACGTTGTTCTTCACGATCTTCGTGTTCAACCTGTGCGGCATCATCCCCGGTATGAACATGGCGGCCACCGCCACAGTGGTCATGCCGCTGGTGTTCGCGGTCTGGGTGCTCATCCAGTACTGGATCACCGCAGCACGCGAGAAGGGCCTGTGGGGCTACATCCGCGACGAGTGCTTCCCCAAGGGAGTGCCGTGGCCGGTGTACATCCTGCTGGCGCCGATCCAGCTGTGCGAGCTGGTGCTGATCCGCCCCGCATCGCTGACCATCCGTCTGTTCGCCAACATGATCTCCGGGCACTTGCTCGTGGCATCCTGCCTGGCGTTTGCACAGTACTGGGTCATCGACGCGACCAATAAGCTTGCCGGCATCCCCGTCGGCGCGCTGTGGTTCGTCTTCGGTTTGGTGCTCACCCTGTTCGAGGCGTTCGTCGCCTTCCTGCAGGCCTACGTGTTCGCCATCCTCTCGACGGTGTACATCAGCATGAGCTACCCGGAGGAATGAGCCGCACCCGCGTGAGACTCACCACGGACAATACGAATACTTTGCAATTCCCGAGACAACTGAAGAAATTAACCAAGTTTTTTTAACGGTTACGTTAGAAAGGAAACAGAAATGGACATCATTACTCTCGCTCAGGTCACCGGCAGCCTTTCCGTCATCGGCTACGGCCTCGCGACCCTCGGCCCCGGCCTCGGCCTCGGCATCCTGTTCGGCAAGGCGATGGAGTCCACCGCCCGTCAGCCCGAGGTGAGCGGCAAGATCCAGATGATCATGTTCATCGGCCTCGCACTGGTCGAGGTGCTGGGTCTGCTCGGCTTCGTGGCCGCCCTGATCGTTGCGTGAGACGACAGGCGACGATTCACACGTTTATTCGACATTGAAAGGAGGGCTTCATGATGACAATAGCCGCAAGTGACGGCCTCAAGCTGTTCATTCCGCAGGTCTACGACATCGTGTGGTCCTGATCATCCTTGTCATCGTCGCGCTGTTCTTCCACAAGTTCTTCATGCCGAAATTCAACGCCATCTTCGATGAGCGTGCGGCGAAGATCGAAGGCAACATCGCCAAGCAGAGCAGTCCAAGAAGGATGCCGACGCCGCCAAGAGCAAGTACGAGGCCCAGCTGAGCACCGCTCGCGTCGAAGCCTCCAAGATTTGTGACGACGCCCGTGCCGAAGCTTCCCACATCATCGCCGACGCACGCTCCCGCGCGGAGTCCGACGCCGCCAGATCACCGCCAACGCGCAGCGCTCCATCGAGTCGCAGCAGCAGCAGGCGCTGGTCTCCCTCAAGGGCGAAGTCGGTACTCTTGCCACGGCCCTGGCCGGCAAGATTCTCGGTGCCAAGCTTGAAAGCGACGACGTGCAGTCCTCGATGATCGACAAGATGATCGACGACCTGGACACGAACGACAAGAAGTGATTCCGGCGTTCCGGAAAGGGAGGTGACCAATGCGAGGAGAGGCATCCCGCATCTCGGATCGCGTTTCGCGTGACGAGTTGGCGCCCAAGCTGCGCTCGACCGGCAAGGACGCATGGCGTATCGGCAACGAACTGTTCACGATCACCAACGTGCTTGACCACACCGTGCAGCTCGAACGCGCTCTCACCGATCCGTCACGTCCGGTCGACGACAAGATCGGCGTGCTCAAGGAGCTCATCGGTGCCCAGGCCCATCCCATGACCCTGGGGATCATGAGCGATCTGGTCGGTCGCAAATGGAGCCGTGCCGCACACATCGCCAACGCCGTCGAAGACTTCGGCGTTGACGCCATGATGTACTACGCGGATGCCACGGGCGTCACCCTGTGCGTGTCCGTGGAACTGGCCGAGCTGCATTCCGCGCTGCTCAACCTGCCGGTTCTGCGTTCGAAGCTCAATGACGACAGCGTGCCCGCCAAGGCGCGCATCGATCTGCTGAACGCCGTGCTGGGCAAGACCGAGTTCAACGAGGTCACGCTCCGGCTGGCGGAACACGCCGCGTGCAACCCGCGCAACCGGCGCTATCTGGAGACCATCCAGTGGCTGATCAACAAGTTCTCGCGCCACATGGGCGAGTCGATGATTACCGTGACCACCGCGTCGCCGCTGAACATCGACCAGATCAAGCGACTGACCGACGTATATTCCGCGAAGCTCGACCATCCGGTGCACATCAACTCGGTTGTCGACCCCACGGTCCTCGGCGGCATGCGCATCCAGGTCGGCGACGAGGTCACGGACAACACCGTGGTCGCCCAGCTACAGCAGCTGCAACGCACGGTAAGGGCGAAAGCCTGACGATACGGTTCCGGGCCGCGCCACACGCGGCGACGGAGTCCGACTTGAAATTTTCCAACAATAAGGAGTGATCATGGCAGAACTTACCATTGATCCCACCACGATACGCAAGGCGCTCGATGAGTTCGTCGAGTCGTACAAGCCGAGTGACACCCCCACCAGGAAGTGGCTATGTCGCGACGGCCGGCGACGGCATTGCGCACGTGACGGGACTGCCTGGTTGCATGGCCAACGAGCTGCTGACCTTCGAGGACGGCACGCTCGGCCTGGCGTTCAATCTTGATGCCCGTGAGATCGGCGTGGTTATCCTCGGCGATTTCGCAGGTATCGAGGAAGGCCAGGAGGTCCGACGCACCGGCGAAGTGCTCTCCGTGCCCGTCGGCGACGGCTATCTCGGCCGCACCGTGGACCCGCTGGGCAACCCGATCGATGGTCTGGGTGAAATCAAGGGCATTGAAGGGCGTCGAATCCTCGAAGCCCAGGCTCCTGACGTTATGCACCGTCATCCCGTCGACGAACCGCTGTCCACCGGCCTGAAGGCCATCGACGCGATGACGCCGATCGGCCGCGGCCAGCGTCAGCTCATCATCGGAGACCGCCAGACCGGCAAGACCGCAATCGCGATCGACACTATCATCAACCAGAAGAAGAACTGGGAGACGGGCGACCCGAAGAAGCAGGTGCGCTGCATCTACGTGGCCATCGGTCAGAAGGGTTCGACCATCGCATCCGTGCGCCAGAGCCTCGAAGAGGCCGGTGCCATGGAGTACACCACCATCGTGGCCTCCCCGGCTTCCGATTCCGCAGGCTTCAAGTACATCGCGCCGTACACCGGCTCGGCCATCGGCCAGCACTGGATGTACCACGCAAGCACGTGCTCATCGTCTTCGACGACCTGTCGAAGCAGGCCGAAGCCTACCGTTCGATCTCGCTGCTGCTGCGCCGCCCGCCGGGGCGTGAAGCGTACCCTGGCGACGTCTTCTACCTGCATTCGCGTCTGCTCGAACGCTGCGCGAAGGTCTCCGACGATCTGGGCGGCGGTTCCATGACCGGCCTGCCGATCGTCGAGACCAAGGCGAACGACGTGTCCGCGTACATCCCGACCAACGTGATCTCCATCACCGACGGCCAGATCTTCCTGCAGTCCGATCTGTTCAACGCCAACCAGCGTCCCGCCGTGGACGTCGGCATCTCGGTCTCCCGAGTCGGTGGCGCCGCACAGACCAAGGCCCTGAAGAAGGTCTCCGGCACGCTGAAGATCTCGCTGGCGCAGTACCGTTCGCTGGAATCCTTCGCGATGTTCGCGTCTGATCTGGACGCCGCGTCCAAGAACCAGCTGAACCGTGGCTCGCACCTGACCGAGCTGCTCAAGCAGCCGCAGTTCTCGCCGTATTCGATGGAACAGGAAGTCGTCTCCGTGTGGGCCGGCACCCATGGCAAGATGGATGATCTGCCGCTGGGCGACGTGCTGCCGTTCGAGCACGCGCTGCTCGATTACCTGGAGCACAGCACCGACATCCTCAAGACCATCCGTGAGACCGAGAACTTCACGCCTGACACCGAAGCCGCCTTGGACGAGGCCGTCGAAGCGTTCCGCGAGACGTACGTGACCAAGGCCGGCAAGCCGCTGGTCGTGAAGAAGTCCTCGACGCGCAAGCCCGTGCCCGTGGAGCAGGAGAAGATCATCGCCAAGGCCGACAAGCCCGCGCACGATCCGACCAAGCACCCGATGGCTGGAGAAAAGAAGTAGCCATGGATCGCAACTCGCATTGAAGGCAGGATCGCCTCTACGGGATCGCTGGAGAAGATTTTCACGCCCAGGAGATGATCGCGTCTTCGCATATCGCCAAGCCCGTGACGTGCCCTGAACGCGAAGCCGTACGCCGATGCGATTTTCGATGCCGTTCAGGCTGTGGTAGCCCACACCCGTATCACGCATCCGATTGTCAAGAAGGAGGAGGACAACCCCAAGGTTGCCGTCCTCGCCTTGACGGCGGATCGTGGCATGGCCGGCGCATACACCTCTCGATCATCCGTGAGACCGAGGAACTGCTCACGCGACTCGACGACGCGGCAAGCAGCCGGAACTCTACGTGTATGGCCGGCGCGGCGTGACGTACTACAAGTACCGCAACCGCGCAATCGCCGACACGTGGGAGGGGGATACCGACAAGCCGGGCGTGAAATCGCCGAGGCCATCTCCAACGCACTGATGACCGCCTACATGAAGCCGGCCAGCGAGGGCGGGGTCTCCGAACTCTACATCGTCTACACCGAGTTCATCAACATGGTGGTGCAGAAGGTGCGCGTGCTGCGTATGCTTCCCGTCGAAGTGGTCGAGGCCAAGGTCGAATCCGGCCCGGGCATGTCGCGCGAGAGTGAGGGCGACAACGCCGCAAGCTCCAAGGTGCGCCCGTTGTACCGCTTCGAGCCCAGCCTGGACAAGGTGATGGATGCCATCCTGCCGAAGTACATCCAGTCGCGTATTCACGAATGCCTGCTGGAGGCGGCCGCGTCCGAGACCGCGAGCAGGCAGAACGCCATGCACACGGCGACGGAGAACGCGCGTAACCTGATCGACTCGCTGACCCGTAAGATGAACGCCTCCCGTCAGGCGTCCATCACCCAGGAACTTACCGAAATCATCGGCAGCGCCGACGCGCTGAACACAAAGGAAGAGTAGGAAGCATATGGCTGACAATCAGACCACAGCGGCTCCCGAGACGGCTGCAGAGCCGATCAATGGACGTGTGACGCGTATCCAGGTTCGGTTATCGACGTCGAATTCCCGGTGGGCCACCTGCCGATATCTACAACGCCCTGACCGTCGAGCTGACCAACACCGGCGCTCACGAGGAAGGCGAGACCGCGCACACGATCACGCTTGAGGTCGAGCAGCACCTTGGCGACTCCACCGTGCGCGCCGTGGCCCTGAAGCCCACCGACGGCCTCGTCCGCGGCGCTTCGGTGCACGACACCGGCAGCTCGATTTCCGTGCCCGTCGGCGACGTCGACCCTGGGCCACGTGTTCGCGTGACCGGTCACGTGCTGAACAAGAAGGCCGACCGAGACCATCAAGGTCATCCCGAACAGCTGG
>ENA-OQAS01001592-OQAS01001592.1-human-gut-metagenome-genome-assembly--contig:-NODE-1592-length-10402-cov-2.023552_pt1 | contig 10402 bp, 14 predicted proteins | sample MGYA00242733_ERZ504523 | MGnify/ENA primary metagenome ERZ504523 (study PRJEB26092, sample SAMD00036239) | human gut metagenome | host: Homo sapiens | study: EMG produced TPA metagenomics assembly of...
GATACCTTTTCGGACAAGATTTGGTCGTTGAAAAATAAGGATGGTACGTGGATGGCAAGGCTCCCTTGAACCTTGGCTATGATGCCATACGTTTGCGAGTAGACTAGTAATACCAAGGGTTTCAGCGTTTGGAGACGTAGCGTTGACACAAGTTTGACACAACATTTGACCAACGATTCAGAAGATGGATCGTTGGTCTTTTTATTTGTATAGGTAGTGAAGAATCCGGCACTTTGCCTATTGAACCCCAGACCCCGAGCGTTATAATCTCCCTGCTAATTAAGATATGGAGGTTAGGACGCTATGAGATATGAGGAATACTTGGAAAAGTTGAAAAATGCAGTGGAAAAGAAATTAGGTTGCCGATAGAGATAAAAGAGATTAAAAAGAATAATGGATATACTTATCGGGGTCTGGTGGTACATGATGGGGCTTCAATAAAACCAGTGATTGCGGTACAGGGAAGGCGTGGATGACATGTTGATATTGACAAATATCTTTAGAATAAATGGTGCAGGTGTGATCTGTTATGATGGACTTCTCAAAATTATTGCAGACATGGCAGGTGAAAATCATATCATTATACCGTGTAGTATACATGAAACAATTGTCATGTCAGAAAAGACATGGCTGGATGAACAGGTGCTACAGGAAATGGTTTATAGTGTCAATCGGGAAGAAGTTCCAGCAGATGAAATTCTGTCGGATCATCGTTTCGGTATGAGAGAGAAATGAACAGGCTTTGTATGATTTGAAACTGCATGGAAGGGTGTACAGACTGCACCCTTCCTTATTTTCGTACATGATCTTGTAAGCGCATACACAAAACGGACAGTATGAAATTGGTTGTGCACATGCAACAGTATCACTAAAATAAAGAGTATATCTCTGTTTATTAACACCACAGTAATTCTAAAGAATCAGCGTTATGATTGGTTCAGTAAAGAACAGGAGGACAGAGTGATGTTAAAGAATATGCAGGAAGAGAATGAAGGAACTGATGAAGGCGCAGCGGGAGGCAGCACGAAAAAAGGCACAGATGCAGGAAAGTGTCGCAGATGTGTATGATACGAATATTCGTACATTCAGTAAGAGTATAACAGGAGGGAAAACATGGCAGTAAAAGTTGGAAACAGTTGGGTGTCGGAAGCAGCTCTAAGTTATGCAAAAGTGAAAGCGGACAGTGGAGAATCCGCGACATTAAATGGACTCTTGGATCGCTACCCGGGCGTGAACTTCTCGACAAACACGCAGGCTTTTTCGCAGAAAGGTACGAATAATATTCAGATCGCACCGATTATTCTGGCACAGATGCAGAATAATCCGGACAAGCGGATCGAGTATGAGGCTTTGATCTATGATTGTGCAAAATTGATCTCAAGCGGCGCCATGGACTGGGCGCCTGCCGGTTCCCATGTGAAAGCGGCAGGAACGATCATCAATGCGGATGGCAGTGTGAGCGGCTGGGCGATCACGGAAGACGATAACGGGATGAGTCGCGCGAAAAAACGAAGCTGGACAAGGACAAGAGAGATACGTGGGAGAAAAAGATCTTAGAGATGCATAAGCAAAAACGCATCAAAGAGAAGAAAGAAGCCCAGAAGCGTCTCGAAAAGAAAAGTATTGACTTGGACCCTACTTTAAGTTGTAATATAAACGTAACAGCTTAAAGCAGGGAGGCAATATGAAACAGACCGTAATTTTAAAGAATAAGTTATTTTTGTATCTGACGGAGTTTTTTGCGGGAATGTCCGTTATGGCGGTAGAGTTGGGAGCGAGCCGTCTGTTGGCACCGTATTTCAGTTCGTCGCAGATCGTCTGGACGATCATTATCGGAACCATCATGATCGCGATGGCGCTCGGCAATATTTACGGAGGAAGAAGTGCGGACAAGTCGCCGAATCCGGACCGCTTGTACACGAGAATCCTGATCGCTGCGATCTGGATCGCTCTGATTCCGGTGGTGGGCAAATATATCGTGCTCGGAATCTCGGCACTTTTGATTTTTACGGTGAGCAATAATTTTTTGATCATTGCAGCGTTTGCAGCATGTATGGTCATCTTTGTATTTCCTCTTTTCTTACTGGGAACCGTGACACCGTCGCTTGTAAAATATGCGGTGGACAGTCTGGATGATAACGGTAAGACAGTCGGTACACTCGGGGCATTCAACACGATCGGAAGTATCATCGGTACGTTTGTGCCGACCTTCGTGACGATTCCGGCGGTCGGAACGTCTATCACGTTTCTGATCTTCTCGGGAATTCTACTGGTTCTGGCAATCGTGTATTTTGTCAATGTCCGCGCAGGCAAAAAGAAAGTGATCGTATCGGTGGTAATCTTTGCACTGTGCTGCGGTCTTGGTTACTCGGATTCGTTTGCATTCTGGGAGAAGGATCTCACCTATGAGGGTGAATCGGTCTACAATTATCTGCAGGTATCGGAAGATGACACGTCGGTAAGACTGTCGACCAACGTGCTTTTTGGTGTGCAGTCGGTCTATATGAAGCAGGACAGGCTGACAGGCATGTATTATGATTACGCGATGGCGGCACCGCTCATGCTGGCGGATAAGAATCCATCGGATATGGATGTGCTGATCCTTGGAATGGGAACGGGAACGTATGCGACACAGTGCCGGAAGTATCTCGGGGATATGAACGTGGAAGGTGTGGAGATCGATGAGAAGATCACGCAGCTTTCGCGCAAGTATTTCTCACTCTCCGAGGATGTGCCGGTCACGACCTATGACGGCAGAGCTTATCTGAATGCGATGGATAAGAAATACGATGTGATCATGGTGGATGCCTATCAGGATATCACGATTCCTTTCCAGATGTCATCCGTTGAATTTTTTACACTGGTTAAGGATCATCTGAACGAGGACGGCGTGATGGTCGTAAATATGAACATGCGCGGCAGCGAGATGGCAACATCAATCAGTATCTCTCCGATACGATCGGTCAGGTGTTTGACGCGGAGTATACGTTGATGTGGCGAATACGACGAACCGCGAGCTTTTTGCATCGAACAATCCGTCGATCATGGAGAATCTGCAGGCAAATACAAAGCAGATCACAAATGCTGATTTAAGAAACATGATGGAGACGGTATACGCGGATAGCACTCCATACGGAAAAGGCGATTATATTTTGACGGATGATAAAGCTCCGGTGGAACTTCTCGGCATGCAGGTGATCGATCAGCTGATCGAGGAGGAAGTTGCCTATTATAAGGGAATCTACGAGCGTGACGGAATCCAGGGAGTGTTAAATTCATTGTAGGAGGAAACGGACATGATGTATAATCCGCAGTTGGATACGTTTTTGTGCGTTGTTGAGGCGGGAAGTTTCAGCAAGGCAGCGGAACAGTTGTATATATCGGCTCCGGCGGTCATCAAACAGATCAATTCGCTTGAGGCAAGTCTTGGTATGAAGCTTTTTGACAGGACGCACAGAGGCTTGTGGTAACGGAAGCCGGACAGTCGATCTACAATGACGCAAAATATATCATCGGGTATTGCAAGGAGTCGGTGCAGCGGGCGAAAGAGGCAATGCAGGTATCGGACGATGTGATACGCGTCGGAATCTCGCCGATGACGCCGCCACAGGTATTGTGGATCTGTGGCCACAGATCCAGAATCTATATCCAGATATAAAGTTTAAGCTGATCACATTTGAAAATACCTTGGAGAATGCAAGAGAGATATTGGCAAATCTGGGGCAGAATATCGATGTTGTAGCCGGAATATTTGATGAAACAATGTTAAAACTCAGAGGATGCGACGGCACTGAGATCTCAAGAGAACCGTTTTGTGTAGCGGTATCGATTCATCATAGGCTGGCGGAAAAGAAAAAGATTACATTGGATGATCTGGCGGGAGAAAATTTCATGCTCATGCAAAGAGGCTGGAGTTATTACGGAGATCGGTTAAGAGATGATATGATCAGGAATCATCCGGAAATCAACATCGTAGATTTTGATCTGTATAATGTGGAAGCGTTTAACTGGTGTGAGAATGAGAATGAGGTTCTTCTTGCGTTCAAAAGCTGGGAAAGTGTTCATCCGTTGATCAAAATTATTCCGGTGGAATGGGATTACACCATGCCGTTTGGAATACTTCACTCGAAAACCCCGTCGGATAAGGTCAAGCGATTGATAAAGGCTATCCGGCAGATCAAATAAGGATGTGTGTATAAGCGCAAACCTAAAGGTTTATACTGCATAACAAAACGAGACTTCTTATCAGGTCTCGTTTTCTTTATAATAAGGACAGATAAAATGAAATGGGCTGATGTTTCAAGAAGGAGGAATTGCAAATGGAATACGTTACATTGAACAATGGAGTTAAGATGCCGATCCTCGGATACGGCGTATATCAGGTTACAAAGGAAGAATGTGAAAGATGCGTACTCGATGCGCTTAAAGTTGGATACCGTGCAATTGATACGGCGCAGAGTTATTTTAATGAGCGTGGTGTCGGGGAAGGGGTCCGCACCTGTGGAATCCCGAGAGAAGACTTATTTGTTGTGTCAAAAGTTGCAGCAGAGCACAAGACATATGAGCAGGCAATGGCGGGAATCGATGAAACCTTAAAGAAGATGGGACTGTATTATCAGGATTTTTGCCGTGTTTTTTGCATTTTAAACTTTCAGTTAAAAATACATATTTGAATATAAAATACACACAATTTGAATACAGATAAATAATAAAAAGAAAAAATAAAAATATTTCGCAAAATAGTTGACAATATAAAACACATATGGTAATATACAGTCAACAAAACAAACAAGACCTAATTACACAAGACTTCCAATCGAACCAAGCGGTTGGGAAGCCAATTGGAAATAAAGAGAAGCTTGGAGTAAGCAGGAATTGAATGAGAAGAGGAGGTACAGTCCAATGGGACGATAAGTAAAATCCAAAACTTCATGGTAAGTGTGGTAGTGTCTGATAGTTTCAGCAGAAAAGCCTTTTCAAATGGATGAGAATAATTCTTAAAGTTATTAGTAGAGGATAACAGAGACGATGGAAGGCAATGGATATGTACAGACATTTTACAGATGAAGATACTGCGGAAAGATACCACGGAAGGTAATTTGAGGGTAGGATGTGCGGAAGAAGTTCATTCTATAAAAAGCGAGAGAGCATACTTCAGATTATTATTCAATATAGAGCATACATATCACTAATTTTCTAAACAGGTGGAAGCATTTGTGAGCTGGAAGAATTAAATTACAAAAGAAAGGAATAAAAAATTGAATAGCGAAACCGAGTAGAACGGTCACTGTATTTTTAAAGTTGAAGTATGGTGACCGTTTCTTTTTAATTTTAAAGTAAAATAAATTGCACATTCTACGAATTAAGAGTAAAATTTTATAAATAGTGAAAAACGGGATGAAACAGGGAGAAAAAATGTTGAAAAAATTAACGCAACAGGCTACAGATCTGATATTACATTCCATCGCCTCCGGCGAAGTCATGGGTGCTAATCTTCTCATAACAAAAGGAAATGAAGAACTGGTCTATGCACAGGCTGGAAGGGCGGACCGGGAAGCGGAAAAACCAATCGAACGGAATACTATTTTCCGGTTATATTCCATGACAAAACCGGTTACAGCAGTGGCGGCAATGATTCTGATGGAAAGAGGAATGCTTGATCTGTACGAGCCGGTAGCGGATATCCTTCCGGCATTTGCACACCAGAAAGTGGAGCGAGACGGAAAATTGTATACACCGGAGAGGCCGATACTGATGCATGATCTTTTGGCGATGACTTCCGGTTGGTATATCCGGAGGAACAGACCATGGGTGGACGTGCAGTCACAAAAGTGTTTGAGGAAGCGTGTGCGCGTCTGGAAAGTGGTCACCCGGTGAGCACACAGGAAATGGCAGAAAAAATTGCGGCATGTCCACTGGTATTTGCACCTGGGAAAAGCTGGCAGTATGGAACATCTGCAGATATAATGGGCGCAGCCATTGAGAAGATAGTGGGAGAACCACTGTCCGTGTTTATGAGAAAGGAAATCTTCGAACCATTGGAGATGGAAGATACCGGATTTTTTGTGCCGGAAGAAAAGAGAAAACGTCTGGCTGCAACTTACGCATCGGTTTTGCAAAAGGAAAAGAGAACGATGGAGCGGTATGAAGGAAATCATCTGGCTATTTTAAACGATATGAGCGGAGAGCCGGCATTTGTTTCGGGAGGAGCCGGACTGGTATCGACATTGGATGATTATCTGCATTTTGCGCGGATGCTGCTGCAGGGTGGAATCTGGAACGGGCAGCGTATTCTGCAGAAAAAAACGGTGGAATATCTGACGAATGGAAGTTTGTCGGCAAACCAGCAGCAGGCAATGCAGCAGTGGATCGGACTGGAAGGGTATACCTATGCAAATTTTATGCGGAGATGTGTGGCACCTGAATTGCAGCAGGGAATCTGTGTAAAGGGAGAATATGCTGGGATGGCTGGCTGGGCGCATATTTTGCAAATCTGCCGGAACAGGATATCACGATCCTTATGGGAGCACAGAAAAAGATGCAGGCACGTTTTCCCTGACACGCCGGTTGCGAAACCTGTGTCTTTCAAACATTCTGTAAATTACAGGAGGGTAATACATTTGGAACAGAAAAACATGCTTCCGGGACTGACGCGGGAGGCCGAAGAACAAAAACTGCAGGAGATTATCGGGATTGCACAGCAAAAATCTTGAACGCGCCAGAGCAGATATCCGGAAAGTGAACGAGGATCTGGAAGACCTGCTGGACGTGTATGAGGCACAGGATAAGGAAGGCCTGGCGTTGTGGAATAATGCAACCGCGCGTCTGAAGGAAAATGAGTATGATCTGGTGCGTTATGAGAAAGCGCGCAGGAAACCGTATTTTGGACGAATTGATTTCAAAGATCCGAATGTAAAAGGGGACGAGTCTTACTATATCGGAAGAGTGGGAATTGCAAAAAATAACTCGGAACCGGTCGTATTGGACTGGAGAGCACCGATTGCATCGGTATATTATGAGAGTGGTCTGGGACCATGTCAGTATACCGTCAGTTCGGAGGGAACCTTTACGATTGACCTGAAACGGAAACGCACGTATGAGATTGAAAATGACCATCTGAAAGATTTTTTGATTCCGATGTGGTGGCAAATGATGAACTTCTGACAAAGTATCTGGCGAAAAACAAGAAGGCGGTGCTCGGTGAGATCATTGCAACGATTCAGAAAGAACAGAATCTGATTATCCGGCGTTCGCCAAAGACCAATATCATTGTACAGGGTGTAGCCGGTTCGGGAAAGACAACCGTCGCCATGCACCGTATTTCCTATATTTTATACAATTACAGCGATGATTCCGGCCGGAAGATTTCTATATTATAGGGAGCAACCGGATACTCTTGAATTACATTACGGGGTAGTTGCCGGAACTGGATGTGTATGGCATCCGACAGATGACGATGGAACAGCTGTTCATCCGCCTGTTGTATGAGGAGTGGGATGAACGGAAATATCGTTTTCACCTCCTGGAAAAAGATGATGAAAAGAATGCGCAGAAAGGAAACCGTGAGTGGTTTCATGATCTGGAATTATATTGTGCAGCTTATGAACAGAGGGAAATTTCACACGAGGAAGTTTATCTGGAAAACACAAAGACACTTCTGGTCGGGCATGTGCTGATCAATACTTATCTGCGGGAACATCCGGATCTTTCCATGCAGAGCAAAATTCTTATGCTCAACGAGGTTTTATATTCCAAATACGAAAACGAAGTTCTGGGAAAACAAATATCCTATCCGGCAAAAGTAAAAAAGGCACTGGATAAGAAATATGCTTCTTTTTTGGAGATGGAAAATGGAAGACATCTATTTACGATTTTTACCGGGAATTCTTACAGGTGCAGGCAGTTGCCGGGAAAGAAGTAGATATACCAGAAACTTCTTTTGATGTATACGATCTTGCAGCGCTTGCCTATATTTACAAGCGGATCAAGGAAACTGATCCGGTGCGGGAGGCCAGTCATGTGGTCATCGATGAGGCACAGGATTTTGGAATGATGGCATATTGCTGTCTGCACTATTGTCTGCGGGGATGCACATACACGATCATGGGGGATACCTCCCAGAACATCCATTTCCGGTATGGGCTAAATGACTGGGAGGAATTGCGGAAACTGGTGCTGACCGGCACGTATGATGCGTTTGGGCTGTTGCGGAAAAGTTACCGGAATACGGTGGAAATTTCCGAATTTGCAAATGATATTTTGCGGCATGGAGATTTTGCTGTGTATCCGGTGGAACCGATTATCCGGCATGGAGCAGCCGTGCGGGTGGAGAAACAGCCGGATGCAACAGCGCTTTTAGAAGAGACGGTACACACGATCCGGAAGTGGCAGCAAGATGGATATGAAACGATTGCGGTGATCTGTCGTGAGGAAAAAGAGGCAGCAGAGCTGGCGGAACAGTTGAAATCTTATATGGAGATTGTGGACTGTAACCCGGGGACTACGGAATTTGGAGACGGTGTTATGGTGCTTTCGGTTGCCTACACGAAAGGACTGGAGTTTGATGCGGTTCTTTTGTATGATCCGACGCAGAAAAAATATCCGGCAGATAACGGACATGTGAAACTTTTGTATGTTGCGGCAACCCGCGCGCTGCATGAGCTTGTGGTGTTGTATCACGGAAATCTGAGCAGAATTCTGACAGATCCGGTTTCAAAAGAGAAAAAGCAGAAAGTGTTTGCAGCAGAAACACTGACCAAGGCAAAGGAATATGAAAAGAAAACCTTTACGCAAAAAGAAATAGAGCAGCAGCGACGGACGGAGGCAGATAAGGAACGCAATGCGCGAAGTTATATCGGTCCGGAACGGATCGAGGTGTCTGCATCGAAGGAAGAGGAACCTGACATCCATCCGGTTTCAGAGAAGTCAGTACCCAAGAAAGAGAAACCTGTCATCCATCCGGGTTCAGAGAAGTCTGTACCCGAGAAAGAGAAATCTGTCATCCATCCGGTTTCAAAGGTGTCGAAGGCCCCGGAGATTGCGCAGAGCAATCCGTCTCCTTATGCATTTGGGGATCTGCCGGATAACCGGTTGCTACCGGTACGTGGACATTCCCGCATGAATTATACGGTGAAATGGGCCAAAAAAACGAAAAAGCATATAGACATTGCAAGTATGGCAGGAATTCTTCGGCTGACACCGATTACACCCGAGGTGATAAGGGTAAGTTTTGTCAAAGGTGTGACGACAGAAATCAAGGATACCTACTGGAAACCGGAGGCAACGGATGTTTTTTCGTGGAGTGTCAGAGAGTCAAAGACGGCATTAAAAGTTTCCACGGAAAGTAAGTGCTGTGATTGATAAAAAAACAGGTGCCATACAATTTGAAACAGCAGATGGGACGGTACTGTTAAAGGAACGCTCCGTGGAACCGCGCCTGATTATGGATCAGCAGACCTGGGAATTTTTTGAATGGGATTCTTCGGAAAAGATTAATGCAAAGGGAATTCTTTCTACGGATCTGCTCGTGCTGCGTGCAAAGGCAAAGTATATTTCTTTTGGAGGAAAGCCTATGCGGATGCCTCTTGTTTTATCCGGGAAGGGGTATGGGCTTGGGATAGCGGCTAAAGAAACCGTTTTGCTCTGTAATATCAAAACCTATGGGCCTTACATTAGTACACTGGGCGAGGATCAGATCGACTATTATTTTATTTACGGGGAGACGAATGAAGAAACAATTTCCATGTACAAAAAACTAACTTTATAGACTTGTTCTTTTCCATATTTTCTTATTGAAAAACTTTCTCTTTTAGTAATTTACGTGTATAATTAAGAAAAATTATCAATAACACAAAAGAAAGAATGCAAAGGATAAGACAATATGACATTAAAAGAATTGGAAATCGGGAAAAGTGCAGTCATTAAAACCGTAGGCGGTGAGGGTGCGTTACGCCAGCATTTCTGGATATGGGAGTGATTCCGGGAGCGGAAGTGACGGTGATTAAGTTTGCTCCAATGGGCGACCCGATGGAACTGCAGATCCATGGGTATGAGCTGACTCTTCGGCTGGCAGATGCAGATCAGATTACAATTGAGCAGATTTCTTCCCGTACCAGAAAGCATGAAGGAGCCAGAAACATTAATCAGTCGGTTCATCCGGGACTGGGCGAAGAAGGAAAGTATCATGTAAAAGGGGATGGAAACCCTTTGCCGGAAAAGACGAGGCTTACATATGCGCTGGTGGGAAATCAGAATTGTGGAAAGACGACGCTGTTTAACCAGCTGACTGGTTCGAACCCCAGCATCAAAGGCTCCGGCTACTACACCTACTGCAACGAATGGATCGAGGGCAGCACGCAGTACGATGATACGCCCATTGAGGGCTATGTAAGCTACGCGGCTG
>ENA-OQAS01001593-OQAS01001593.1-human-gut-metagenome-genome-assembly--contig:-NODE-1593-length-10400-cov-1.506668_pt1 | contig 10400 bp, 18 predicted proteins | sample MGYA00242733_ERZ504523 | MGnify/ENA primary metagenome ERZ504523 (study PRJEB26092, sample SAMD00036239) | human gut metagenome | host: Homo sapiens | study: EMG produced TPA metagenomics assembly of...
CTTCCAAACTGGAAGATTACGTAGTAATGCGTGTCGTTGTCCGCCAGGGATTCAGCCGCGACATGGCAGACATGCTGCTGGGCGACATCAAAAATGCCATTGTCGAACTGGAGAAACTGGATTACCCCACTCCCACCCGCATGGCACAGGATAAGAATCTGCCGGTAGAAAGCAAAATCTTCAATCACGGCGGAAGACACCACAAAAAATAATAAAGCAAGAATCAGCTTACCGCTTTATTGCTTTCATACATTAAACCATGTATCGGATAAGGCTTTAGGAGATTGAAACTCCAGTCTCCTATTCCTTATTCCATATAAACTCTCTCTATATATAGATTATGGAAAAGAAAATATCAATCTCTCAAATCAAGGAAGTTGCCCTGGAAGCCTACAATGAGGTGAAAGAACAAACCGGCGGCAAGAATGCGGATTATATTCCGTACCTTGCCAACATAGACTCCAAGCTGTTCGGCCTCAGCATCTGCCTGATGAACGGACAAACCATCAATATCGGAGATACGGACTACCGCTTCGGCATAGAATCCGTTTCAAAAGTGCATACCGCCATACTTATCCTGCGCCAATACGGTGCACAGAAAGTGCTGAATATGATTGGCGCCGATGCAACAGGACTGCCGTTCAACTCTATCATTGCCATTTTGCTGGAGAACGACCATCCCTCTACACCGTTGGTAAATGCAGGCGCTATCTCCGCTTGCTCCATGGTACAGCCGGTGGGCAATCCGGACAAGAAGTGGGATGCCATTGTACAGAATATCACAGAACTGTGCGGCTCCGCTCCGCAACTCATCGACGAACTGTACAAATCGGAAACGGCTACGAACTTCAACAACCGCTCCATTGCCTGGTTATTGAAGAATTACAACCGTATCTACGACGATCCGGATGTGGCGCTCGACCTTTATACCCGCCAATGCTCGCTGGCATCACAGCCGAACAATTGGGCATTGCAGCCGGAACGATTGCCAACAACGGCGTCAATCCCGTTACCAGACAAAGCGTATTCGATGCGGGGCTCGCACCGAAAATCACTTCAATGATTTCTACCGTGGGCTTCTACGAGCATTCGGGCGACTGGATGTACACTGCCGGCATACCTGCCAAGAGCGGCGTAGGCGGTGGCGTAATGGCCGTATTGCCCGGTGTGATGGGCGTTTCCGCTTTCGCTCCACCGTTGGACGAAGCCGGTAACTCCGTCAAGGCGCAACTGGCCGTCAAGTTCATCATGAACAAGCTCGGCCTGGGCGTATTCAACGGGGACAATGTGACAATTACAGAATAATCTCTCGTACTCTTTTTCCAAGGTTGCTCCGAAAAGCGTTAACGGACGCTGAGGGGCAACCTCTTTAATGATGAATTACGGATTGCGACGGCAATTCCGTAACCAAACAGACCTTCATTATGAAAATGGCTCTATCGGAATTCGTTTTACGAAAGAAAGGGATATACGGCATATTGCATGTCATCATCCTGCTGCTTTCGCTGTTCCTGGTTATCAGCATCTCCATTGATACGTTCAAAGGCATCCCCTTCTACGAGCAATCGGTGTACATGGAAGTACAGCTATGGATTTGCGCATTGTTCCTGGCGGACTTGTACTGGAATGGTTCCTGGCAACAGACAAGAAGCGTTATGTAGCCACCCATTTCATCTTTCTGCTGGTAGCTATTCCTTATCAGAATATCATTGCCTATATGGGCTGGACTTTCTCACCCGAAGTCACCTATATGCTGCGTTTCATCCCATTGGTACGGGGCGGCTATGCCATGGCATCGTGTGGGATGGCTGACGTACAACCGCGCATCGGGCTTGTTCGTATCTTACCTGACAATGCTGCTGGCTACCGTCTATTTCTCAAGCCTTGCATTCTACGTCATGAGCATGGGAGCAACCCTCTGGTAAAGGGGTATGGCGACGCCTTGTGGTGGGCGTTCATGGATGTGACTACGGTAGGCTCCAATATAATAGCGGTCACCGTCACAGGGCGGGTACTGTCCGTGCTGCTGGCAGCGCTAGGCATGATGATGTTCCCCATTTTCACAGTATACGTAACGAGCCTGGTAGAGCGGCGCAACAAGGAAAAGCAAGACTATTACAAAAAGATAGAACAGGAACCGGCAAAGAGCGCTCCTTAATTGTTAAAGCCGGGATTTTCCTCTACCGCCGGAACAACTGTTCCCAAGGGTTGTTATAAACGCTGATTTCGAATATATTTTCACCAAAAACCTTAACTTATGGCAAATATTAAACAAACAGTGAAGCTGGGAGTGTTTACCCTGGCAATCATGAATGTGACGGCTGTAGTATCCCTGCGTGGACTGCCGCCGAGGCCGTGTACGGAATGAGTTCGGCCTTCTATTATTTATTTGCAGCCATTGTCTTTCTTATCCCTACGTCACTCGTGGCTGCGGAACTGGCTGCAATGTTTCAAGACAAACAAGGCGGTGTGTTCCGCTGGGTGGGTGAAGCCTACGGAAAGAAACTCGGCTTCCTCGCTATCTGGGTGCAGTGGATTGAAAGTACAATCTGGTATCCTACGGTACTGACGTTCGGTGCTGTGTCCATCGCTTTCATCGGCATGACGACGTACACGACATGTCGCTGGCAAACAACAAGTACTATACGCTGGTCGTGGTGCTCGTTATCTACTGGCTGGCAACTTTCATTTCCCTGAAAGGTATGAGCTGGGTAGGAAAGGTAGCCAAAGTCGGCGGTCTGGTAGGTACGATTATCCCTGCCGGATTACTGATTGTCCTCGGCATTATCTACCTTGCCACAGGCGGACATTCCAATATGGACTTCCACAGCAGCTTTTCCCGACCTTGAGAACTTTGACAATGTGGTGCTTGCCGCAGTATCTTCCTCTTTATGCAGGTATGGAGATGGGCGGTATCCACGTGAAGGATGTAAACAATCCGTCCAAGAACTATCCGAAGGCTGTGTTTATCGGCGCACTGATTACGGTGCTTATCTTCGTATTGGGCACATTCGCTCTGGGTGTCATTATTCCGGCCAAGGACATCAGCCTTACACAAAGCCTGCTGGTAGGTTTCGACAATTACTTCCGTTACATCCATGCTTCCTGCTGTCGCCGGTTATACCGTTGCACTGGCGTTCGGCGTGCTGGCAGGTGTGCTGACATGGGTTGCCGGTCCGTCCAAAGGTATCTTTGCCGTGGGCAAGGCAGGTTATATGCCTCCATCTTCCAGAAAACAAACAAGCTGGGTGTACAAAAGAACATTCTGTTCGTACAAGGTGGCGCTGTAACCGTATTAAGCCTTCTGTTCGTGGTGATGCCTTCGGTACAGAGTTTCTACCAGATTCTTTCACAACTGACGGTGGTGCTTTATCTCATCATGTATATGCTGATGTTCTCCGGAGCCATCGTATTGCGTTATAAGATGAAGAAACTGAACCGTCCGTTCCGTATCGGTAAAGGCGGTAACGGTCTGATGTGGCTTGTAGGCGGCCTCGGCTTCTGCGGCTCACTGCTTGCATTCGTACTGAGTTTCATCCCGCCCAGCCAGATTTCTACCGGCAGCAATACCGTATGGTTCTCCGTACTTATCATCGGCGCACTTGTCGTGGTGATTGCTCCGTTCATCATCTACGCTTCCAAGAACGAGCTGGGTTGACCCGAACAGCACTTTCGAACCGTTCCATTGGGAAGAACAACCGGCTGCACAAGTTGCAGGCAAAACCGCCACGGCTACGGCAACTGCCGGAACAACCGCTTCGGCCACTGCAAACGAAAGCGTTGCCTCTCCCACGGGCAATGCTCCGTCAGCAAACAACAGCAACAACAGCGGTAAAGCTCCGAACATTCCCCCTAAAGGATAAAGGCAGGCTTGCTGTCATATAATTTGCTATAGTGGAAATCCGGTACAATGTACGTCAAAAGGATTTTTCACTATAGGCAAAATCGTTTATATCAACTGTCAAACGTCCCAACGCTCGCAAACATTGGCGGCAAGCGTTTCGCATGCCCGCTGATAACCTGTTACCAGTTCGTCCATCACTTCTGCTACCGTTTGTATTCCTTTCTCATTGAGCAAGGCGGAAACCTGACCTATTTCAAGTTCGCCCTCTTCAAGGTCTCCTTCAAAAATGCCGCGTTTGGCACGTCCTCTCGACAAAAGGATACGTAAATCCTCTTCCGTAGCCCCTGCAGCTTCGGCAGCCGCCACTGCCTGCTGAAAATTACCGCGGGCCAGACGTACCGGAGACAGTTTCTTCAATAATAAACGGGTATCCCCCTCTTTCAGATGCAGGCAATATTCTTTAAACACTTCGCTGGCTGAGCTTTCTTCGGTCAAAGCAAACCGCTACCCACCTGAACACCATCGGCCCCCAAAGCACGCATGGCAAGAATCGCCTCACCGGTAGCAATGCCGCCGGCAGCAATCAAAGGCAGTGAGGTAACTGCACGTACAGCAGGTATCAGGCAAAGCGTAGTCGTCTCTTCACGCCCGTTATGTCCGCCGGCTTCAAAGCCTCGGCCACGATGGCATCTACACCGCACCTCGGCTTCATGGCAAAACGCGATGACGAACAACATGCACACTGTAATGCCATGCTGCTTCAGCCAAGCGGTCCATGTTGTAGGGTTTCCGGCCGAAGTAAACACGATACGCACCCCCTCATCTACACAATCTGCATGATTTCCTCTATCTGGGGATACATTAAAGGAATGTTCACTCCAAACGAATGATGCGTAGCCGCACGGCACTTCCGTATATGCTCACGTAAGTTTCGGGATGCATGGAGCCTGCTCCCACAAGCCTAAACCACCGGCATTACTTACTGCGACGCCAACCGCCAGCCACTGCACCACACCATACCGCCTTGGATGACGGGGTATTTTATTCCAAACAAAGAAGTTATTCTATTCATTAATTTATCCTTTAAAGGTTTATTTTTATGAAAACAAGAAGCGGAGAAATAAAGTTCAATACTCAAAAGCGGAATATCCCTATTTGATAATCGTCTCTTTACGGCGGGCAGTTATGGAATCGCCGTAAGTCCTTAATACTTCCAAAGTACGTGTACGGCGTCTGGCAGCTTTCCTGTTCCAGAAATCTTTTGTAAAAGGACGCATGAAATTACCTGCAATGCCACCACCGCCGACACTTCGCCAACTCCCCACTGCCATATTGTTGGCACGTTCGGTCACCATATAGCGCAAACCGGTAGCTCTATCTGTTCGATACTCTCACGCGGCCCGGCATCCAACGGACGCTTTGCCCAGTCTGTATAGATTTTAAGCCTGGTCAGTTCGTAAAACGGATCGCCCCGCCATGTATTCTTGTTCACCGTAATCTTCTTCTGATAGACGGGATCCCAGTTGTATTTGGTGTTTGCGGTATAAGGCCGTAAGGTAAGCACTACCTTTTTCTCCGGCATCCGAGGCATTGCGGGTAAGGAAGCATCAAAGTCCATCCACGTCTTACTTACATCAGTCTTTGGAGAGCCCAAAGGAGCATCAACGCCCATTTCCTTCAATACATCCGGATTCAGTTTCATCTCTCCCCCGCCATCCAGCAACCGGTGCAGACGCAAAGAGTCTTGCGGCGTCCACTCTTGAGCATAAAGAGGAAAGGTTACCGCACAAAGCAACCCCAAAAGAGAATAGAATACTTCACCCCGATTGTTTTTTTATACCTTACACTTTATACCTATCTCACCACCACATATAGCTGCTTCGCAAAGCGGTTCATCGTAGCAAGGGTCTATAGTCCACATGGTACGCGGATATTTCCGGCCTTCCCACCAACGGCGGTAACGGGCGGCTGCATCGAGCACCTCCTCATCGGTCAGGAAGTAGATGCCTTCATAATTCTCGCATCGGTATGCACCATCTTACACCCCATCGAAGCATTATGCCCCAAACGAATCGTTTCCACCGTCCACAAGATACATTCGCCTAACCGCAGTTTCCGCCTGCCGAATAGGATACGGGAGCCAACGGAAAAGAAGGTATTACCGTCAAATCCTCGGCATACTTCAGGAGTTCTTCAATATCTTCTTTGGCAAATTTGGGAACATTACTCAGTCCTTCAGGACTTGAGTAGAATATTTGCCGGTTTTCAGTTGTTTTACAAACAAATCTACATCCGGATGATTGTAATCCAGCGATTCTTTACCGCAGGATGCAAGCATAAGGCACGCTGCCATTGCAAGTATCAGATATCCGTATTTATATAGTTTACAGAGAGTCTTCATTTTGTTGTATTGTCTTTAAGGTTAATAAGTCATGCGCACTCCACACAAAAGATTCAGGTTCGTAGGGCGTTCCGTCCGCAAGGTTCCGGTTTCGGAGTCCGTACCGAAATGGTGGGAAACCGAAGGCTCGGCAAACAAAGCAAACCGGTCATTCAATCTGTAACGCACCCCTACTCCTGCCGCTACCGACAGTTGAACGGTTCCGCATTAAAGCCGTTATCCGCAGCGCCGGCAATGCACTTTTCGGCAGTTCCGCCTACAGTGGCATATAAATCAAGTTTGGGAGTACTTGCCAATGTCATATTCAATTTTACGGGAATCCCTAAAGTATGGAGCGTGCGGTCGGCATGCAAACGATTATACAGAATACCCGTTTCCAACGCGAACCGGCTATTCAGACTGCGTTCCACTGTAACTGCCGCCGTCAGCGGCATATTGTAGTCCCCTTTAGGAAGAGAGGTTCCAAGAGCTGCTTTCAACGCCCACTTACGCGATTTCCGGTATTTTAAAGGAGTAGTTGCCTGCTCTTCTTCCGCAGGAACAGCGGAAAAGGTGTCCGAAGCAGAACTTACCCGGCCGGTGGTGTTCTGATAAGAACTGCCGGTTTGTGCAACGGCACTATTGCTGAAGTAACCGTCACCGGTCTGCTGCACCCGCTGCCTGATAGTGATGGAAAGCCGGACGGAAACAGACTCGCTCTCAGTTTCCGATTGGGCAATCATGCCTGCGGGAATTCCATCGGCAGGTTGTTTTGTACCGGAATTCCGTACCATCGGGGTCGCCTGATGGATAGATGGAAAAGATTCCTGCAGCACATCTCCGTCCAGACTGCCTTCCGGCGTCAAAGCAGCCACTTGCGTAAAGGCTTCCTTTATCTCCTCTTTCGGAGAGAAATACCAAGAAAGCGGCCGAAGCGGCTCCCAGCAACAAATATAACGGATGCGGCGGCTGCCACCCGATAATATTTAGGAGAAAGAACAGCCGCTCTCTTCCGGCCTGCAGCCGGAGATGCCGCGTCTTCCTGCAACTGCTCCCAAAAGCCATCGCGTACCGTCATCTCTGTGCCGGACAGACGGCTGCGGAACAATCCGGTTATTTCATCTTTTTCTCTCATATTCAGTATATTCTTTAATTCTTTTCGCTAACATACACTTGGCACGGTACAACTGCGAGGTAGACGAATGCTCCTTGATATGAAGCAGTTCCGCAATCTCCTTGTGCGACTTCTCCTCGAACACATACAAGTTGAACACGGTACGGCAGCCGTCGGGAAGTTCCGCCACGAACGCCATCAACACTTCCTCTGAAAGCCCGCTTCCGCTTTCGGCAATACTCGCTTCGTCCTGCACATCGGGAAGTTGTTCTTCGTTTACCACCAGTTGCTGAAACGGTGTTTCCGTCGCAGATAGTCGATAGCTTGTGTCACCATCACCCTCGTTACCCACGTGCCCAACGCACATTCACCGCGAAACGTGAAGCGGGTGAAGATTTTGATAAAGCCATCGTGCAAAACATCGTGCGCCGCATCCATATCGCCCGTATAACGGTAGCATACCGCCAGCATCTGCTTGGAATAGAGAGTGTAAAGTTCCTTTCGGGCGGAATCCTTTCCTGCCCGGCAGCCCTCTATCAGTTCTATCTCATTTTCCAATGTCAGTGCTCGTTTTACGGACGCCTCTTCGCGTCGTTTGTTAGTTAGACGCAGCATCCGGCAGAATGCTGCAATAGAATCTCTAAAAAGAAGTTAAAGAATAAGGTTATCCATATCTTTCCGTTTCATCATTTGCCCTTTATAACATAAGAAAAAAGCCCCTCACAGACCTGCCCTGACGGGCAGCATTCCCTATGAGAGGCTTTCTCCTGTATTATATCGCCTTTATCAGCAGGCTTTGAAGCTCATGTCCAATCCTTTTACGGAATGCGTCAAAGCACCTACCGAGATAAAGTCTACGCCGCATTCGGCATAGTCGCGCAGTGTGTCAAAGGTGATGCCGCCGGAAGATTCCGTTTCATAACGACCTGCTACCATTTCTACGGCTTTCTTCGTCATTTCGGGTGTAAAGTTATCGAACATGATACGGTCTACGCCGCCCAAATCGAGTACCTGTTGCAGTTCGTCGAAGTTGCGTACTTCAATTTCTATCTTGAGGTCCTTGCCCTTCTCCTTGCAATATTCTTTGGCACGGGTAATGGCCTTGTCGATACCGCCGGCGAAGTCAACATGATTGTCTTTCAGCAGAATCATGTCGAACAGACCGATTCGATGGTTCACGCCGCCACCTATCTTCACAGCCATCTTCTCCAGAATACGCATGCCCGGAGTCGTCTTACGGGTATCGAGCACACGGGTATTCGTACCTTTCAGCTTCTCGGCATACTTATGGGTCATGGTAGCGATGCCGCTCATACGCTGCATAATGTTCAGCATCAGGCGTTCAGTCTGCAACAAAGACTGCACCTTGCCTTCCACAACCATAGCCACGTCGCCCGGCTTCACTTCAGTACCGTCATTGATGAATACTTCCACTTTCATGGTGGGGTCGAAACGACGGAACACTTCTTTAGCTACCTCGATACCGGCAAGAATACCGGCTTCTTTAATCAAAAGTTTGGATTTGCCCATTGCCGTAGCAGGAATGCACGAAAGGGTGGTATGGTCACCATCGCCTATATCTTCAGCAAAGGCCAGGTCAATCAGCCTGTCAATCAATTCTTCTTCCTTATTCATTTGTCTTATCTATTCTTATTTGATGTATCACATATTTGCCTGCCACTTTTCTAAAGAAACAATTCACCCGGAAGTTTCCGTTTGCGGTTGTCAGCGTACCGACTATGAAACTCGACTCATTGCGCTTTCCCTGGTGATTCACCGTAAAACCGCTCACCCGATTGCCGGAAAAGAAAGATTCCATCTTTTTCTCTGCCGCTTGGTTGTCGACATTGATTGAACGACTCTCCAGAATCAGTTCCACTTTATCACTCAGATACCCGTTCAGTTCCTGAGAATTTCCTTTTTTAAAGGCGGCGACCACTCCTGCCGGTACGTCTTGTGCCATAAGCGAAACTGTCCAGACAAAGAAGCAGAGCCATAATATTACTACTCGTTTATTCATTTTCACAAGTATTAATGATAGGCAAAGGTAAGCAAATCTTATAAATAACAAGAAAAGAAAAGCGACATTCTCACAGGAAAGGATTATTTTTGCACGAAAATCAGTAATTCATATGAAAATGACCTTGCTCGTCGTAGGACGAACCGTAGAACAGCACTTTATTACAGCCATCAATGACTACATACAGCGCACGCGACGCTATCTCTCGTTCGATATGGAAGTTATCCCGGAACTGAAAAATACCAAAAGCCTCTCCGCGGACGTACAAAAAGAAAAAGAGGGCGAACTGATACTGAAAGCGCTCCAACCGGGCGATGTGGTGGTGCTACTGGATGAGGGCGGAAAAGAAATGCGCTCCATAGAGTTCGCAGACTATATGAAGCGCAAGATGAACACCGTAAACAAACGGCTGGTTTTTATTATTGGCGGCCCTTACGGCTTCTCCCCCAAAGTCTATGAAGCGGCACACGAAAAGCTGTCTCTTTCGCGCATGACCTTTTCGCATCAGATGATAAGACTTATCTTTGTGGAGCAATTATACCGTGCCATGACCATACTGAACGGCGGGCCGTATCACCATGAATAAACCGGAAAGCCTCTCTAAACAATCTCCTGCAATAGGGCCGGAATTTCGGGAGTGCTGTTTTTATAACCGTAATACGGCTCTTCCCTTCCGGCGTCAGCGCAAAGTGCATCTGACGCTTATCCGTTTTCCCACCAGTCGGGTAATCAGCTTCTTGTCCTCTACCGAGCGGATTACCTTGGAAGTATTGGAAGCTGACAGTCCGAGCGCTTCCGCTATCTCGCTGGAGGTGAGTTTGGGCGTATTGAGCAAGGTACACAACAGCATACCCTCATTCAACGACAAGTCAAACTCCTGCATGAATTTTACTTCAAACTCGCTATCGCCCGGTAAATATCGCGGATTCTACATAAAGTTTCCATTATTCCGTTTATATAAATAGATTCACATTCGCCTTGTCCGCGCGCTCCATATAGGTCGCCACACCGCCTATGGTAACTTCGTCCAGCAATTCTTCGC
>ENA-OQAS01001594-OQAS01001594.1-human-gut-metagenome-genome-assembly--contig:-NODE-1594-length-10397-cov-1.856573_pt1 | contig 10397 bp, 13 predicted proteins | sample MGYA00242733_ERZ504523 | MGnify/ENA primary metagenome ERZ504523 (study PRJEB26092, sample SAMD00036239) | human gut metagenome | host: Homo sapiens | study: EMG produced TPA metagenomics assembly of...
ATCTTGATAATGATATTAAGGTGGCTATAGCACGAGGGATCCACCTCTTCCCATTCCGAACAGAGAAGTTAAGCCTCGTCACGCCGATGGTACTGCGTAACAGTGGAAGAGTAGGTAGCCGCCGTCTAGGTGAAAGGAGTCAGTCGAAAGATTGGCTCCTTTTTTTGTTATATGGCACCAGCCGTTGTAGAGACGTGGTGTGCCTCGCTCACTACAGACTGATAGTATTGTTACTATTGCTAGGGGATGAGACGCAGCACGCTGCGTCTTTACAACTGGGTGAGATTTCATTGTTTGCTGAATCGGGAACAATAAAGTTCGTATCTTGCCGTTATATTAAGAATTCACCGAATGATTCTGATTTATGAGCAGCATATATGATTCTCGTCAAAGATGGAAATTAGGCTTTATTTTTGCCGCAGTATTGATCGCTATGGCTTCTGTGGTAGTATCGGATCTCTTGATTAAAGATCTGGCCCGAGAAGAGCGTCAGAAGATCGAGGTTTGGAGTGAGGCAACCCGGGTCATGACCAGTGAGAATCCAAGCCTTAATATGAATCTTATCCTAAAAATCATCCAAGGGAATACTTCTATTCCTGTTATATTATGCAGTGAGACGGATAGCGTGGTTTCTTATAATAATATAGAGATTCCGGAAAAGAATGTAGCGCAGTTCATGACGAATAAGGTTAAGGAACTGAGAACCAAAAATCCTCCGATCGTAATTGACATGGAGGATGGTACTTACCAATATTTATATTACGATGATTCGATTATCTTAAAGCGACTGCTTGTTTATCCCTATGCGCAATTATCAGTTGTATTTGTTTTTATATTAATCGCTTTTTTAGCCTTGGCTAGTACAAAGAAGGCAGAACAGAATAAAGTGTGGGTGGGGTTATCGAAAGAGACGGCTCACCAATTAGGAACGCCTATATCCTCGCTAATCGCTTGGGTTGAATATTTGCGAACGAAAGATATAGATCCTTCTCTATTGACAGAGATGGATAAGGATGTGAAACGCTTACAAACGATAGCGGAGCGTTTCTCTAAAATCGGTTCAGATCCAGATCCGGTTCCGACAAATATCGTGGAATCCATCCGTGCGGCTTTGGGATACATGGAGACCCGTATTTCCTCGAAGGTGAAAATCAATACGTATTTACCGGAGCGGCCGATATTGGTCTTAATGAATGATTCCCTGTTCGCTTGGGTAATCGAGAACCTGACGAAAAATGCGGTGGACGCCATGGAGGGGCAGGGTGAGATTTCGCTAAAAGTAGAGGAAAGAGAGAAGGTCGTGCTGATCGATTTGGCTGATACCGGAAAAGGTATCCCGAAATCAAAATTCAAGACGGTTTTCAATCCGGGGTATACGACCAAGAAACGTGGCTGGGGATTAGGCTTGTCCTTGGTAAAGCGCATTATCGAGTCCTTCCAAGGAGGAAAGATTTTCGTGAAGAGTTCGGAGCTAGGGAAAGGGACGACTTTTCGTATAAAATTGAAGAAATATAAGGGTTAAATCGTATTATAGGAAAAATAAGCATAAAGGTATTGTTTTTGTATTTAAGTTTTTTCGTACCTTTGCAAGGTTTTTACACTAAAAGGCTTTGGGGAAATTTAAATTATATAATGTAGATTTGAAAAATCTCTCTCCGGGAGTACACGAATTCGAGTATCTTTTGGAGAACAAGTTTTTTGTGGACATTGACGGAACCGAGGTCCAGAAGGGCAAAGTGAAGGTTCATCTTACCGTAAAACGGTCGTCAATGATGTTTGAGATGAACTTCAGATAGAAGGGGTTGTTGTTGTTCCATGCGATAGATGCTTGGACGATATGGAAATTCCTATTGATACCCACAATCGTCTGGCGGTAAAATTCGGCAAGGAATATGCCGAGGAGAGTGATGAGGTTGTCGTGATACCGGAAGAGGAGGGCGCTATTAATTTGGCGTGGTTCCTGTATGAGTTTATCGCTTTGGCGGTTCCCATGAAGCATGTACATGCGCCGGGTAAATGTAATAAGGCAATGTCGTCTAAATTGAAGAAACATACCGCCAGAAGTTCGGATGAGACCGAAGACGATTTGAGGATGACATGGGAGGTGATGATTTGGCGTTGGAAGATGACGGAAACGCTAGTCCTGCCGATCCTCGTTGGGATGCTCTGAAAGGTTTGCTAGAGAATGATAACAATTAAATAAATAAAACAATGGCACATCCTAAAAGAAGACAAGGTAAGACAAGAACAGCCAAGAGAAGAACTCATGACAAGGCTGTAGCTCCAACAATGGCAATTTGCCCGAACTGTGGCGCATGGCACATCTATCACACTGTATGTGGTGAGTGCGGTTATTACAGAGGTAAATTAGCGATTGAAAAAGAAGCTGCTGTGTAAGTTTGTCAACTTATATGGTTTGATGAACAAAAGAAATAGCCCTTAAAAGTTTTTTTAGGGCTTTTTTTTAATTGGGATAAGTAGTCCTTTTATTTTTAAAGTTATGGATAAGATAAATGCGGTTATCACAGGAGTGGGTGGATACGTTCCTGAAGATGTATTGACGAATGAGGATATTTCCAGAATGGTCGATACGACGGATGAGTGGATCATGACTCGTGTGGGTATTAAGGAGCGCAGGATATTGAAAGGGGAGGGCGTAGGACTCTCTTACATGGGTATACGGGCCGTGAAGCAATTGCTCGAGAAAACGAACCTGAATCCGGAAGAAGTAGAGGTTATCTTGACAGCTACGACTACCCCGGATCATCATTTCCCGACAACTTCTTCTATTATCGCTTATCATACAGGTTGTAAGAACGCGATGACTTTTGATATGCAAGGTGCGTGCGCAGGCTTCTTGTATGCTTTGGAGACGGGCGCTAATTATATTCGCTCGGGGCGTTATAAGAAGGTGGTTGTCGTATCGGGTGATAAGATGACATCTATTACAGATTATCAAGATCGTTCTACTTGTCCTTTGTTCGGGGATGCTTGCGGAGCGGTCTTGTTGGAGCCAACTACCGAGGAGTTTGGTATCTTGGATACAATTTTACGGACAGACGGCGTAGGCTATCCGCATCTGATCATGAAATCGGGCGGCTCGGCTTATCCTCCTTCTCACGAGACGGTGGACAACCGTGAGCATTTCGTTTATCAAGATGGACGTGTGGTGTTCAAGTACGCGGTTTCTTATATGGCGGACGTGGCCGCTGAGATCGCGGAGAAGAATGGCTTGACGCATGATGATATCGCGTGGATCGTTCCTCATCAAGCGAACCTGCGGATTATCGACGCTACGGCGAAACGCTTGGGCGTAGATATGGATAAGGTGATGATCAATATCCAGAAATATGGCAACACAAGCGCCGGTACGATTCCTATTTGTCTATGGGAATGGGAGAATCAATTGAAAAAAGGAGATAACCTGATCCTTGCCGCTTTTGGAGCGGGCTTTACGTGGGGAGCGGTTTATCTGAAATGGGGGTATGATGGAAAAAAAGCATAAATCGGGTTTTGTCAATATCGTTGGAAACCCAAACGTAGGTAAGTCTACGTTGATGAATCGTTTGGTCGGGGAGCGGATCTCTATTATCACCTCGAAGGCGCAAACGACAAGGCATCGTATTATGGGTATCGTGAATACCGACGATATGCAAATCGTGTATTCTGACACGCCGGGAGTCTTGCGGCCGAATTATAAGTTGCAGGAATCCATGCTTAATTTCTCTCAATCCGCCTTAGGCGACGCCGACGTGCTGTTGTACGTGACGGATGTCGTCGAGACGATTGATAAAAATAACGAGTTCCTAGCACGGGTACAGAGCATAGAGTGTCCGGTTCTCTTGTTGATCAATAAGATCGACCAGACCAATCAGCCGGAGCTGGAGAAGCTCGTGGCCCAGTGGAAGGAATTGCTTCCGAAGGCCGAGATCATCCCGATCTCCGCGCTTTCGAATTTCAATATAGATTACGTGAAGCGTCGGGTGGAGGAGTTGATGCCTGATTCCCCGCCTTATTTCGAGAAAGACGCCTTGACCGATAAACCGGCCCGTTTCTTCGTGACAGAGATCATTCGTGAGAAAATCTTGTTATATTATCAGAAGGAAATACCTTATGCGGTAGAAGTGGTCGTCGAGTTGTTCAAGGAAGATGATGAGCTGATCCATATCAAGGCGCTGATCATCGTGGAGCGTGATACCAGAAGGGGATCATCATCGGGCATCAAGGCAAGCATTGAAGAAAGTAGGTGCTATGGCCCGGAAGGATATCGAACGTTTCTTCGGAAAGAAGGTGTTTTTGGAAATGTTTGTCAAAGTGGAAAAGACTGGCGTAACCGTGACAACATATTGAAGAACTTCGGTTATCAGCTGGACTAATAATAGCATACGAAAGGAGAATTTATGGGAAATATAGTAGCGATAGTGGGGAGACCCAATGTAGGTAAGTCAACCCTTTTCAACCGGTTGACGGGTACCCGTCAGGCGATCGTGAACGAGGAGGCTGGTACTACCCGCGACCGTCAGTACGGCAAGGTGGAGTGGACCGGCAAGGAGTTTTCGCTGATTGACACAGGCGGATGGGTGGTTAACTCGGAGGATGTTTTCGAGGAGGAGATCAACAAGCAGGTAAAAGTGGCTATCGAGGAGGCGGACGTGATCTTGTTCGTCGTCGATGTATTGAATGGCATCACGGATCTGGACATGGAGGTGGCGCAGATCTTGCGTCGTTGCAAGCGGCCGGTGATCGTGGTGGCGAACAAGGCGGATAATTATGATCTGCATCCGCTCGCGGAGTTTACTCGTTTGGCTTGGGAGATCCTTTCTGCATCTCGGCCATCAATGGTTCTTATACCGGGGATTTGCTGGATAAGATCGTGGCGACGTTGCCCGAGGAGAAGGTGGAGATACTGGAGGAGGAGTTGCCCCGTATCGCGATTATAGGACGCCCGAACGCGGGAAAATCTTCTCTTATCAATGCTTTTATTGGCGAGGATCGTCATATCGTTACCGATATCGCAGGCACGACCCGTGATTCCATCTACACGAAATATAATAAATTCGGCTTGAACTTCTATTTGGTGGATACGGCGGGTATCCGTAAGAAGGGGAAGGTGAATGAGGACTTGGAGTATTACTCGGTGATCCGTTCGATCCGCGCCATCGAGAACTCGGATGTCTGCGTGCTGATGTTGGACGCTACGAGGGGTATCGAGAGCCAGGATATGAATATCTTCTCGCTGGTGCAGAAGAATAAGAAGGGATTGGTGGTTTGTGTGAATAAGTGGGACTTGATCGAAGATAAGAGCCAGAAGGTGATCGACTCGTACACGACCGCTATCCGCGAGCGTCTGGCTCCGTTTACCGACTTCCCGATCTTGTTTATCTCCGCTCTGACGAAACAACGTATCCTGAAGGTGCTGGAGACCGCAAGGAGGTTTACGAGAATCGCTCCAAGCGTGTCCCTACGGCCAAGCTGAACGAGGTGATGCTTCCGATCATCGAGAATTATCCTCCCCCAGCATGGAAGGTAAGTATATCAAGATCAAATATATCACCCAGCTCCCGGCGGGCAGCGTGCCTTCTTTCGTGTTCTTCTGTAACTTGCCGCAATGGATCAAGGACCCGTACAAACGTTTCCTTGAGAACAAGATACGCGAGAACTGGGATTTTACCGGTACGCCGATTAATATATTTATCCGGGAAAAGTAAATACATAGTTACATATATGAGAGACGCTTGGCCATCCTTCGTGGAGGTCAGGCGTTTTTTATGCTGTGTATTTGGATTAATTGTGTATATTTGGGGCATTATCGAATTAAAAACAAAATAACTATGACGAAAGTGAAAGACATCTTTTCCAAAGCAGGGAGAAACCGTTGTCCCGCACGTTTTTTCCGGTTCGGATAAATGGAACCCGAACCGTCCCGCTCAATTTACCCAAGAGGAGTTTTTGGAGCATATCCATGAGATAGAGAAAGGGCCGTTTACGCCGTTGGATATAGCGAATCGTGAGTTTGAGGAATGGAAGGTGGAGTTCCTGAGAAACCAAAAGCCGGATGTACCGAAACATTATCTTGGATTCTCATTTGATCGTTTATCGGATCACTGATTGCCGGATAGAGGTGCTGGACATTATCCATGCCGCTTCCAGCATGAACCGTATCAAGCGTACGAGAAGGATAAAGATAGAATAAAGCGAATGGCCGTCTTTCCTTATGGGGGAGGCGGCCATTTATCTTAGAATAGGTCTGAATGCGTTCCGGTATCGGTGAAAAGCAAGATTAGCTCCGTGTCGTCTTGGCTCCATATCAGCAGCAATCTCCTTGGATATGGCATTCCCACAATCTAGATTTGTTTCATCAAATCCTTTGTGCTTTCCGCATGATAAATCCTTACCTGCACTTCACGTCCTCCAAGGCCTCGTCCAATCCGGATTTCTTCTGTGCCTTCACCTTGCCTTCCAGCGAAGTGATGAATTTCTTCAAGATGTCGGCGTATTTCTCGGGGATGGTTACCTCGAATGTCTTTAATGATGTCGTTGTCTCCATATCGCTCTGTTTTAGGAATTTCCTTCGCAAATATACGGAATAAAAGAGAAGGGGAATTGTTTCCTTCTCTTTTTATTTCCCGCTTCCGCGTCGGGGGGAGGGACGTGACGGTTAGATCTCGTCCGGGCTCTCGGAGTCTCCGCCGGGCGTAGGCTCGGGTGTAGGCTCGGGAGCGGGCGCCGGTTTCTTGGAGGCGGCCATGCGCTGGTTGTAGGCGGCGGTGGTCTCGGCGATCAGCTGGTTGAGGGCGGCGATGAAGGCGGTCGCTTTCTCGGACGGCTTCGCTACGCCATAGGACTGAGCCAGCAGGGTGAGATCGTCATAATACACGTCGATCCGCTTGCGCAGGTTGGCGCCGCTTTCCTTTTTGGAGATGGTCCGGTTTTGGACGCGTTGCTGCGACAGGCGGTCGTAGGCGTTATTCTCTTTCTCCAGCTCGGCGAGGTAAGCGTCGAGGCCGAGCGTGGTGACGTACGGCTTGTTCTCGTCCTTGCGCAAATCCAGCAAGAGGCCCTTTATCTTGCGGTCTCCTGCGCCATGGGGAGGCGGGCGATGCCGTTATAAGGCTTGATGACCTTGTATAGGTACTTGCCCGCATCACGCTCGGCCTCCAGCGGGAGGGTACCGGCCGTGAGATGCGGGTGATGATATAGATGGCGAGGTTGTCGCGATTGGTATCGTGCAAGGTCATTTGCTCGGTCTCCTGCGAGGTACGGCTCTCGTCCACCACGTCGGCCATGGCGAGGAGGTCTGCCTCGTAGGTATCGAGGAATTCTTTGGTGAGGCCCAGCTCGGGGATGCCGTCGCTGTCGGTCAGCAGGGAGATCTCGTCGGGGGACTCGGAATCGCCGTCACCGCTATTCCCGTTGGCTAGGTCGAGGACGTGGTTCATGAAGGAGAGGTACTCGGCGTTGTTGAAAAGAGAGAGCGGAAGTGTCTTGATTTTTGTGTAAGTACTCATGGTAAATTTGATTTAGAGTTTAAAAACTTCTCTAAGTTAGGGATATTTACTGAATAAGGGCTTCTTAGGCCTAAAAAATGGGGATTGAATGGCGCGAATAATCATCTTAGGCCTAAGAATGGCTTTTCAAGGGTGAAAATAGGCTTTTTAGGCCTAAGAAATGGTTTCGCGGCCTTGAAAGGCCCTTCCTATGCCAAGGAAATCACTTTTCACGGTTGAAAAACTATCTTTTAGCCCTAAGAAGTCATTTTTCACCCTTCGAGGGTATTTCTTAGGGCTAAGAGACATTAAGAATCTGATTGTTTTGCGAATGTTTTAAAAAAACACGATCTTCGCGACGTATTGGAAAAATAACGTAGAAGCGTTTCGATATTATCTTGCATTGAAATCTGGACAATTTCAACCCAACAAGATAATGAGAAGTAGCTCCTGCGCTTGTGCTTGTTATATACTTATCCTAAAGGTGAATTATATGCAATCATAAAGCGTGGGACTATTGTCTTATTATTGTTGGTGGGCAGTCCAGAGCCTCAATGCAGTGATAAGCGATGGTTCTCACGCTTCTTTTATTTGTTAACCGCCTACTGGAGGGGACACGGAAGGAAAGATATTCTAGAATGCTATGAGGTTTGATGAGGTTATAGAAAAGTTATATAGTTCGGATGATGAACTTATATGTGAAGTATTAAATGAGGGATTGCATGTCAGCCAATGTGTGGATGCTGATTATGCGGTATGTACAGGTTTTCAGTGCAAAACTCATAAGGGAACTCTCTTTGATGTGAGATACTTGGTTGCCCAACAAAGGGTTTGTTATATGAAATGGTCATCGCCTGAGAGTAGGCCGGTAATAGGGTCTCCATGCAAATATGATCCAGAATTAAGGGTTAAATAATGATTTTTTCTATTATGATTCTGGTTTTTCAGTATTAGAGGAACCTATATGGTATGCTTCTTATGATATTGAATCAAATCAGTTTAACCAAGCAAAAGTAAAGGATGTAAATCAAGATGAAGATAAACACATAGCAAGTGTTATTTTGGATGGTGATGTGAATGTTTCTTCTTTTCTAGTACATGGTAACCAAATAGAGATAGAGTCGTATCCTCTCGTTTGTAAGTATGTACCTGTATTGTATAAGTCTGATAAGTTTTCTCCATATTCTTATAGGGCAAATAGGAGAACATTTTACGAAGGGATTGATACATCGTGGGATAATTATGGTACAAGTTGTGAAAAATACAATGGTTATAATGGTTGGAGTGATGATCTCATAGATGATGTTTTTGGTGGTATACCCGAAGCTACATGGAATGTAGATTAATATAATAATTTTATAATCATAATCGGAAGATGGCGAAAAAGATGTCTTTTTTCGCCATCCTTGCGAACCTTCAAGCGCTTTTCTTCAAAAACGTTACCTCCTCTTTCAATGAAGGAAGATGATCGATGACGATGCTCCAGAGGATATCCACCGACAAGCTGTCTTTCAGATGCTTTTTCGTGAAGTTATCCATAAATCAATATGCTTCTCGCATAAGGCGATGATGCCGGGGCGATATTTGCTGAAGAAATCCATAAGAGTCTCGTTTGTGTTTGTTCCTGTTACGCCTCCACCCCATTCCTGTACAAGTAATCCGGAGCGAAATCTGCCCCATTGTACCATTCGAGCGCCCAGTGAGTGAGCCCGAACTGGACGAAATTCCGGAGGTCTTTCTATGGCTCGAAAAGTTTCCCTTTCAGTAAAGGGAGGAAGTTCACTAATTTCACCTTACCGTTGCTAAATTCCAATCGCATGGTATAGCCCTTTACATATTCCACGCCAGTGACGCGTATTAAATCTATATCTTCAGTCATAACTTTTTCTCTTTTAAATGGGTCTTAGGGAATTTTCATCACGAATATATGGAATAAAAAAGATAAGGGTACGAGTTCGCCTCTCTTTTTTGTCTTTCTTTCATCCACATTTCCTTGAAACCCTTGGAATCCCCATTTATAATCGTACCTTTATGTCTCTTTACCTTAAAAATTAAAAATAATCATGTTTACGCCATCAATGACAAACGAGGAAATAGAGGCAGTGGCCTATAAGGACTTTCTGGAGATCCGGGGAAGAGTGGAAATCGCGAAGGATAAATTCGTACAAAGGGTGAGATGCACGCCCCCGGGATTTTGGGCCTTGCATTCCTTGCAGGAGACACATACCCTTCAAACCCGCTCCAAGATACATGGACTGTATATTTCTATTATTTGTACACGACACCGGCCGGTGCCGTGAAAGTCTCATCTATGATCTACACCTCCCTGCCGGGAGATGAAGGCACGGATTACCTGTTTATGAATAATCTCGACCGCTTCCGGCTGGAGAGGTGAGCTTGCGTTTCTTGCGACAATACGAGGAACGCTATATCGACCCGAACCAGATCCAACTGAACGGCCTTCTGCCGCCGTCTATTTCATGAGGACGGCCGGCGACCGGATGATCGCTCCCTACACTCCCGATACGTGGACCGAGGAGGAGAAGAAGGACAAATATCTCTTCGTGTCGGAGCAAGGATCATGGAGGCGAAGCTGGAGGGGCGTGTGGAGACTTATCTTACTTTCAGGAAGCCGGAACAATCGGGTGATTAAATAAGTAGAGGGCGAGGTTGATACCCCGCCTCCCGATAACTAGGTAGATACCTCCGGGCTTATCTTTTCAGAAGATCGATCCTCTCGCCGGGCAACAGTACCGCATGAACCTTCTCCGTTACCCGCCCCTTCACGTTGAAGGAATCCCTTAGGCGGATGTCGTCGGCGGAGGAGCCAATCTGCGCCTCATATTTACCGGACTCTACGACCCAATGACTGGCGCTCTCGTCGAAGGAGGCCAGATCCGTATCTTTCAC
>ENA-OQAS01001595-OQAS01001595.1-human-gut-metagenome-genome-assembly--contig:-NODE-1595-length-10393-cov-6.463374_pt1 | contig 10393 bp, 14 predicted proteins | sample MGYA00242733_ERZ504523 | MGnify/ENA primary metagenome ERZ504523 (study PRJEB26092, sample SAMD00036239) | human gut metagenome | host: Homo sapiens | study: EMG produced TPA metagenomics assembly of...
GCTCGTAGGCGAGCGACACGGGCGCGGCTGCACCTTAAGCTCGGCGATTGCACGGCGGCTGCGGCCGCATCTGCGGGGTCGCGCCGTCGCCCGTCAGTACGCGACCGGGCAAATTGCCACACGCCCGTCACGCGCCCTGGCTCTCCGGAGCATTCGTACACGTAATACGCCGCGCCCGGATCTTTGAGCATGAGCCCGTCGGCAATGGCGCCGCGCAGGCGTCGTTGCCGCTTAGGATGTCGCCCATCTGCGGCAGCGCCTCGAGCACGCGGTCCTGAGCTGGGCGGATGCAGGGAAACGGAAGTGCTTTCATGGGCGGTCCTAACGCGTGAGTTGGTTTGTTCGCGGCTTATTATGCCCCAACTTGGACGCTTGCGTCCCAGAGCGTGTTGTCGACAAGCGCGATGAGCACGTTCTGGCAGCGAACGATATCGGCATGGGCCCCGGCTCGTTGGCTTATGCGTGAGCACCAACGAGCGGGCCGTAGCTCATGCAATTGTGGTTACCTGTCTTGCCGGCAATGACGGCGGTGTCGGTGTAGCCGGTAAAGAAGCCGACGGTCGTGTCTGCGTCCGTCACGTCATCGGCGACACGCTTGAGCGCAGCTAGGAGGGAGAGCCTGGGTCGCGCTCGATGGCGGGGCGATCGCCCGTCACGGCGAAACTGCCATGGCAACCGGGAACCGCGGCCTCGGCGGTGGCAGTGCCTGCTCGACCATGTTGATCGCGGCGGCCGTATCGGTCGGCGGCGTCAGGCGCATGTCGACCCAGACCTTGGCGTGGTCGGGCACGACAAAGGGGCGATAGCCGCCCTCGTCATCATCAACCATATGAAACCTCAGAATCAGTTTGCTTTGCAAGCCGATTGTAAGTCACCTGCAGATTCGCGACGTGCACGTAGCAGCATTTACCGTTCGCAGGCCGAGCCATCGCGTTTGCCGTCCGTGCGGGCTCACAAACGACGTAGTGGGTACGTACTCTTCATGGACGACATGCTGTGCGACATATCTGCCTTTCGGTATCACCGGATACCTCCACAGGTTTTGGCAATAATGCCGGACCTGCCCGATTCTGTGGACGATCCGCGCGGGGAACGCCTTTGTGAGCATCCGCTCGTCAAGCATTTCCTGGGCACCCAGTTACACGTGTTGGCACAGGGCAGCTGCGGACGTAAGGGCGATCGCATTGTCAGACATGTTTGGAACGGGGAGAGGCCGCTTGACTCCGTGCGGCAGACAGAGTTTGGCCTAGATGTCGCGTCCCCGCTCTTTACCCTGCTGACCCTGGCTTCCTCGGTCTCAAACGAGTGTCTGATTATGTGCATGTATGAGATGTGCGGCACCTTTGCCGTGTGCAAGATTGCACCTCAGGTAAAGTTGGCGCTTGAGCAGGCATATGGGAGCCGGTGGGGTGACGCACGGTCGGGCTGGGAAAACGTAAAGGATGCCTCGGGGAATCCAACGGACTTGTGGAAACGACCTCCCTTGATCGAGCTCTCTGACCTTACGGAGTTCGCCAATAAGATCCAGGGACTCCGCGGTGCTAAATCATTCACACGTGCCGCGAAATGCATTACGGGGGTTGTGGCATCGCCGCTTGAGGTCCAAGCTTCGATGCTGTTTGGCCTTTCGAGGCTGCGCGGCGGCGAAGGGCTGCGCCTTACCAATAATGTTGAGATTCGCATGACGCGCAGCGCCCGCCTGATTTCGGGGCTTGATAGGCGCTACGCCGATATTCTGCTGGCAAATAAGGACGGCAGCCGAGAGTGCCTGGTTGAATGCCAAGGTAAAGCCATTCACGGATCCATAGAATCCAAGATCTCGGACTCCGATCGAACGACGGCCCTGCAAGCCATGGGATATCCCGTCGTTCTGATGACCTATGGTCAGCTGGTCGACTCCGATGCCTTCCATGTAGTGATGGAACTCATCATGTCCTATCTCGATATGCCGTTGAAAGACAAGACACCGCGGCAGCAAGAGCTCGAACGGCGGCTTCGTGAGGAGATTTTTATCGATTGGGCGGGAATGTAGCCGCGCGGGTGGAAAACGGTCGCGGAAGCTAGGGTTTTAGTTGCGAATAGCCTTCAATTGCTCCTTGGAATTGGCTTGAAAAGTGCTACCTAGAGCAAGTTATTTCGGAAAATGGACAGTCAACATTAGTTTGGCATATAGAGATCGATTTTTACCTACTAAAACCCCTGATAAAGCTGTTTGTAAAAGCAGTTGTGCTTAGCGACTAGGGCCTCACTGTCGATTATCCGAAAAAACTAATTATGGGTAGCATTTTCAAAACCAGCCGGAGCAACGAAATCGGCCCCCGTTTCGTGAAAACGGGGGCCGAATGGACTTCGTGGTCTGTCTGGCAGGCTTGGCGCCGACGCTACTTGATCACGCGCACGCGATACATCGACGGAATCTGCTTGAGCGCCTCGATGGTGCTGCTGTTCAGGTGCTCGTCGGTGTCGAACATGGTGTAGGCGTTCTCGCCAGCGGACTCGTTGGTCATACGCTGCACGTTGGCGTTGTCCTTGGCGAGAATGGCCGTGATCTGGCCGATCATGTTGGGCACGTTGGCGTGCAGGCAGGCGATGCGGCTCGCGGCGCGCGCCTTGCCCATGCTGCAGGCGGGGTAGTTGACGCTGTGCGCGATATTGCCGTTTTCCAGGTAATCCTTGAGCTCGCTGATCGCCATGTCGGCGCAGTTGGCCTCGGCCTCGCCGGTGCCGGCGCCCGAGTGCGTGGTGATAAACGTATTGGGCATCTTGACGGTCTTGGGCGTGGCAAAGTCACAGCTAAACCAGCTAAGCTTGCCCTCGCGCAGGGCGGCGTCGACGGCGTCCTCGTCAATGATGGTCTCGCGCGCGTAGTTGATGAGCACGGCGTCGGGTGCCAGCAGATTGATTTGCTCGGTACTGATCATGCCGATGGTGTCGGCCTTGCTGGGCACGTGCACGGTGAGGTAGTCGCAGCCGCGGCAGAGGTCCTCGAGCGTGCCCACGCGCTGCACCTCGCGGCTCAGCACCCACGCGTGCTCGACGGAAATGAACGGATCGTAGCCGTAGACATCCATGCCCAGATCGACGCAGGCGTTGGCGACCTTGGAGCCACGTTGCCCAGACCGATAACGCCGATGCGCTTGCCCTTGAGCTCGCGGCCCACAAAGGCCTTCTTGGCCTTTTCGGCGTCGACCTGAATCTCGGGGTCGTCGGCGTTGTCGCGCACCCAATTCATCGACTGCACCACGCCGCGGCTCGAGAGCACCAGCATGCCCAGGACGAGCTCCTTGACGGCGTTGCTGTTGGCACCGGGGGAGTTAAAGACGACGACGCCCTTTTTGGCGTACTCCTCGACGGGGATGTTATTGACGCCGGCGCCGCAGCGGGCGATGGCGCGGATGCCCTCGGGCAGCTCGTAGCCGTGCAGGTCGGTCGAGCGCATCAGGATGGCGTCGGCCTCCTCGGCGGTGCCCACAAACTCGTAGCCCTCGCCAAACTCGACTTTGCCGTCTTTAGTGATGTCGTCGATGGTCTTAATCTTACGCATGGAAAAACTCCTTAGCAGGTTTGGTTTAAACAGGTGGTTTGAAGTGGCTGGTCGGCCCGCGCGTTGCGGGCTAGTTAGATCGCGGGCTCAAACTATGCTGTGCTTCGAAGTCCTTCATGTACGAGGCCAGGGCCTGCACGTCTTCCATGGTTACGGCGTTGTACACGCTGGCGCGCATGCCGCCGACGAGGCGATGGCCCTTGACGTTTTGGATCTGGTGCTCGGCAGCGCCTACGACAAAGGCCGCGTCGAGTTCGGTGTCGCCGGTGCGGAAGGTAACGTTGGCGATGGAGCGACTGTCGGCCTGCGTGGTGCTATGGAACAGTTCGCTGTGCTCGAGCAGGTCATAGAGCAGGTTGGCCTTGGCCCAGTTGCGCTCGGCCATGGCGGCGAGTCCGCCGGTCTGCTCCACCCAATGGAACACCTTGCCGCACACGTAGATGCCAAAGGTGTTGGGCGTGTTGAGCATGGAGCCTTGGCGGCCTGGGTCTGAGGTCCAGGTACTGCGGCGTCTGCGCAAAGGCGGGGCCTTCGGCGATGAGGTCGTCGCGCACGATGACCACGGTCACGCCCGCGGCGCGGCGTTTCTGCGCGCCGGCGTAAATGAGCCCGTATCGCTCGACGTCGAGCGGCTGCGACAGAAAGCAGCTCGAGACATCGGCGACCAGCGGCACATCGCCGCAATCGGGCAGCCCGTGGTACATGGTGCCAAAGATGGTGTTGTTCTGGCAGATGTAGACGTAGTCGAGCCCATCGCCCGCGGCCTCGGCGGCAATGCGCGTGTTGATATCGGTCATGGTGGGAATGCGGTCGAAATTGGTGTCTTCGGAGCTCGCGAGCAGCACGGTCTCGCCGTACTTGGCGGCCTCCTTGTACGCCTTGTTGGCAAAGTTGCCGGTCACGACGTAGCCGGCGCGGCCGCGGCGCATGAGGTTCATGGGGATGCCCGCAAACTGCAGCGTGGCGCCGCCCTGCAAAAACAGGACACGGTAGTTGTCGGGGATGCTCATCAGGCGGCGCAGGGTTGCCTCGGCGTCGTCGATGATCTGCTGGTACATGCTAGATCGATGGCTCATCTCGAGCACGGACATGCCGCAACCGCGGTAGTCCATCATCTCGTCGGCGATCTCGGCGAGCACGCTTGTGGGCAGCGCGGCCGGGCCAGCTGAGAAGTTGTGCACACGTGCCATCTTCTAGTTCCCCTCGTAGTCGTTTGAACGTTCGGGATACTTTAGCACAGTGGAGCGCCAGGCGCGACCGCATCACGGTAAAACTCGAGTGCGCCGCTATGATTTACAGGATGGTTACATGGGGGAGGGCGGTCGTTAGGTCTATATCACCGGGATATACCGTGACAAATACTCCTTGAGTGCCGGGTCGCATACATAAAGAAACGTTCCCAGCATGCCACGCGTCATGAGGACATAGTAGGCGTTGACGATGATCTTTCGTAGGTCGTCGTCGCTTGCCTTTTTCTTTGCGACGGTATCTTTGAAGTTTGCCTTGTTAACGCAGACGCCCCCTTTGTCGTTGTCGTAGTAAATGTCTGGCCCCAGAATTACGAAGCCGTAGTTGAGGTCGTAGCCCTGTACCGTGTGGATGCATCGACCTCGTTGACGGCGTTGGGGGAGTTAACCCAATCCTTTTGACTCGAGTTCCAACGTTTAGGGATGCCCTCAATGACGATGTCGAACGCGTCTTTGTGTTTCTTCGTTTCCCACTTCCACGCAAAACCTGCCGTCATGCGGGATAGACCAACTTCTTCTTCCTTGGCTTGCTGCAGGGAACAGAAATCCTCAAATTGGTTGACGATTCCAAACTGGTATCTGGGGGTATCGCTGTTCGGATCCCCGGTTCGCGAATCGTAAGGCTCCGATGAAAAGAGATTCTTGAATTTCATGCCGGCATGCATATACGCTTTGTTATCGAGTAGATCATATACAAAGTCGAGATACTCATCGCCGCCGCGTACTCGCATTTGCGTGCTTAGGCTGAACTCTTCAGTTTCAATGCCCTCTTCTTCGAGTTGGTTAAGTCGCCGCTCAAGACCGTCTCGATTGAGGCCGGATGCCCTGACTTGCTGCTTGGGGTCATAAAACAGATATGCCTTGTCGCAGCATTTGAATATCCAGTCAACTTGGTTGCTTGTGTGCGGAAGGTCAAGACGATCACAAGTGCTATAGAAGGCCTTGATGCCGGAGCCCATGCTTAGATAATTACCCAGTCGATGTGCTTCATCGACAAGTAGGATGTCATAACGATCATTTTTGGTTACGTCACTGGGGCTCAAGATATCGCCAGGCTTTAACCCTGGAAGGAAGTGCGTGAGTTTCCTGAGGGTCTTTTTCAGGGAATCCATGGGGGTGACAAAACCGACTCGCAGGCCGGAAAGGTTGGGCTCATTTTTGATTTTGAACATGAGACTGATGGCGAGGATTGTTTTACCTGTTCCCGGCGCGCCATTCACGACGGTTATACGTTCTCTTTTTGAGCCGCCATGTTTTACGTCTTCATGCTCCTGTTCGAGACGTTTAAAAATCGTCTCGATCGTTTCGTATTGGTCGGGCGTAAGCGTCTTGAAAGGCGAGAACTTGAACAGATCGGAGTTCTCGAGCTCTTCAATCGGATGAATCGCGTAGTTTTCTTCGCGAAGCTTTGTCCAGAGGTCTCGGAACCTCTGGCGATACTGAGGCCGCTCAAAATAATCGAATTGGGCATAGCCGTTGTTGGCATTGGTGACCTGGTATTTTTCGTCGGCACAGAACAGCTCAATAAGTCGATTCTCGAACTCGAACGTTGCGGATTGGTTGAAGGTGGGATTGTCGATCAGAAGGGTCCGGTCGAAGTCCTTGTCCACGTTTGCAGCGTGTTGTTTCATACGGCGCTGGTAATTGGTTGTTTGGCCGATGTATGCCGTCTTGTTTCTGCTGTTGGTAAGAATGTAAAGGACAGGCCAACTCTCGTCATGATGGGCTCCAGGCTTTGGCGTGCCAAAGTCCTGAAGCGATTCGCTTGTCTCAAAGGGCTGGGGTAGGGGAAGCGTGTATTGCCGAAGGGCGAACTCATTACTCATGATGGTTCGCCTTTCTGTATTCGTTAGATGATGCGTCGACGGGGTAGCGCTCGCCATTGCGCTTGAGCTTAGACGAAAGCGCCGCTGGCAGGTCGATTTCATTTAAATCTGCGAAACGCAGAAGGAAAAGGAGCGTGTCGGCGACTTCGTCTTCGATAGCTTGGCGTTGCTCGGTGTCTTCGAACATTTCTGCAATGCGCTCGTCGCTCACAAAACGAAAGAGCTGAAGGAGCTCGGAGGACTCAGTTGCCATGCCGATGGCAAGCTCTTTTGGCGTGTGATATTTGCGCCAGTCGCGTGCATCACAAAAGTCCCTGACTTGTTCCGTCATGGCATCGAGCTTATCCATCGTCCGCAACCTCCCTGATGTTCATTGTTTTATTATGGCCGTATCTGGTATTTATTGCACATCATTTGGGGTGTGCGGTTTGTTCGATCGCGATTGGCCGGTAGGAGGTTTCACCATGAAGATCGACGTTGATGTAGACCAGCTGCGCGAGAGCTTGCTCGACCGCGCGGGGAGTGCGGCTGGCGTGGGCTTTCCGGCCGCCATGCTCGACGTAGTGGATATCGAGGACGAGTCGCCCCAAGAGCTCCTAGCCCGAGCTGAACGCGAAGGCCTCGACCTCCGTGTCTTCGCCACAGGCGACGATACGGACGACGGCTGGTAGCCATAGCCACCCCTCAACCCTATCCCCACCATAACTTGCGTATAGGACTGTTTAGGCTGCTAGAAGCCTATTCAGTCCCTATTTCACCGCAAGTTATGGGTGGGGATGGCTACGACGCCAGTGTGGCGATGACGGCTTCGTCGCCGGCGTATATGAGGGTGTTGCCGTCGGGGATGATCGTTTGGCCGTCGCGCTTGAGCATCACCACGATAAACGGGTGCTTGCCTTGTGGCACGTCGCGCAGACGCAGTCCTGCCAGGCGACCGTGGGGCGTTACGGTGACCTCGCGCAATGTTACCTCGCCACGCTCTTCAAACGTCGCGCGGCCATCACCAGAAGGTCTCCTTCCTCAATTACGGTATCGCCGTTGGGTAGCACCGGGTGCGCACCGTCGCGCAGCACCAGGACCACGAGCATGTCGGCGACGCTGCCAATATCGGCGAGCGAGCGCCCGGCAAACGGATGGCCCGCGCCTACCTTGAGCTTAACGAACGACATGCCGTCCTCGTCGCGGTAATCGTTAAACGTGCGGCGCACGTCGCCTTCCGCGTCGATCATGTCGAGCTTTTTCGCCACTGCCGGTAGCAGCGAGCCCTGCACTACAATGCTCGACACGGCAATCACAAAGACCAGGTCAAATAGGTCGTGCCCACCGGGAACACCGACCACCACGGCAAAGAGGCTAAACACGACCGAAGCCGCGCCGCGCAGACCCGCCCAGCTTACGAGCGCGACTTGGCGAGGATTGGTCTTAAAGGGCGCCAACAGCAGGCCGACGGCGATGGGGCGGCTCACGAAGAGCATAAACGCCATGAGCGCCAGGCCCGGCAACAGCATTTGCGGCAGGCGCGCGGGCGTGACGAGCAGGCCCAGCAAAAAGAAGATGGTCATCTCGGCCATTTCGGTGAGGGTATCAAAGAAGTGGGCCATCTCGACCTTGCCGGTGATGTCGCTTGCACCCAGCACAATGCCTGCCAGGTATACGGCCAAAAAGCCGTTGCCGCCCAGGTAGCTCGGCAGCGCGTAGGCAACGATCGCCACGGCGAACAAAAAGATGGTCTGCGCGCCCTCGGCCGTTGCGTGCGCGCGTTCAATGAGGCGGCTGGATGTCCAGCCGATGGCAAGGCCCAGTCCCACGCCCAGGGTGATCTGCTTGGCCAACAGCACGGGAATGTCGATGTCGCCGCCCGCCGCGAGGGTCGCGAGCACCGCGGTAAGCATGTAGGCGACGGGGTCGTTGGAGCCCGATTCGACCTCGAGCAGCGAGTCAGTCGCGCCCTTTAGCGAAAGGTTGTGCTCGCGCAGCACGCTAAGACGCTCGCCGCATCGGTCGACGCCACGACCGAGCCCAGCAGCAGGCCGCCGATCCAGTCGAAGCCTAGTGCAAAATGCGCAAAGCGCCCGTGATGCCGGCGGTGGCGATAACGCCGAGCGTGCTCAGCAGTACCGCGGGCGCGGCGACGGGCTTGGCGCGGTCGATGTTGGTGTTAAAGCCGCCGTAGAACATGATGAACAGCAGCGCCGTACTGCAGACGGTTTCGGTAAGCGCGTAGTCGCTAAAGTCGATGTGCGCCGGCCCGTTGACGCCCAGCAGCATGCCGAGCGCGATAAAGATGAGCAGGGTAGGGAAGGGGAGCTTTTTGCCGACGGGTTTGATGGTCAGACACAAAATGATGACGAGGCCGATAAAGAGAAGTATCTGGTTCATGGGTAGTGTCCGCTCCTGGGTGGTTGGCGTGGCACGGTCAGTTGTCTGCGGTTATTTGTACCCAAAGATGGTGGGTTTATGGGGCCGAGCCGCGGGCGTTCGCATTATCGACACGAGGCGGGGGCGCGGGCGGTGCTGGTTGGGGCGTTGGTGCTGGTGGCGCGGTGTTTTCGGGGCGTGCGGGCGGCCGCTTGTGACCGTTGGCAGCGGGGGCACTTTCCAGCTTTATTGCAACGGAGTACAATGGGTAACGTTTAAGTTCAACTTGAAGTTTTAGTCGTGGCATCGGGCTTCGGCCGTAATGCAGGGAAAGGCGTTCCATGGCGATCTATGTGACATCTGATGCTCACGGGCACGTGCGCGCGCTGGACGAGGCCCTTTCCAAGATCTCGCTGACGTCCGACGACACGCTGTACGTGCTAGGCGACATGATCGACCGCGGTCCCGATCCGGTCGGTGTCATCAACTTGGTGCGGTCGCTGCCCAACGCTCGCGTGCTTAAGGGCAACCACGAGCAGATCATGCTCGACGCGATCATTGGCCAGGACCCGCTCGATGCCGAGACCTGGGATATCAATGGCGGTTGGACCACGCGTCAGCAGCTCAACGAAATGGAATTTGAGGCATACGAGGGCTGGTGCGCTGGGCTGCCGCCCTGCCGCTCTACGCGGTGGTCGAGACTGCCGAGCGACCGTATCTGCTGGTGCACGCCGGCGTTCAGACCGAGGCGGCGCGTGCGTTTTTGCTTGAGCATGGTGTCGATTGCGGCGACGGCAGGGGAGCGGTCGATGCCGATAGCGAGCTGCTGCAGCAAATGCTCGCCGTGCAGTCGTCCGATGACTTGCTGTGGATTCGTCACGGCTACTGGGATGCCCCGACGGGGCTGCTTTCTGCCGAGGGCAAGGGCCCGGTCGTGGTGAGCGGCCACACGCCCACGGTGTCGCTGGGGCGTATTGCGAGGTTGGCGGCCTGGCAGGGCTCGATGAGGAGTCGGGCCGCGGGCGGATGGTGCGCTTGGGTGGCGAGGATACCGCCGGCGTGCCCGATCGCATCGATATCGACTGTGCGGCGGCCACCGGTTCCGAGTTCGGCCGCGTGGGCATCCTGCGCCTGGACGACGGGGCGGAGTTTTATGCGAACATTCTTCCTGGCGAATAACTTTGTTCCGCCGTTCTACCGAACGGCGGCCACGTTGACGCTGCGCAGCCCCGAAGCACCCCATCTTGTCGCTCAAACCGTCGCTCGCGTACGGAAGTACGCGTCGCTCCTCTTCAAGACTTTAGTCTGCTGGCCGCGCAGCGGCCAGCTTTGAACCACCCGCTACGCGGGTGGAGACAAACGGCTTTACAAAGCCACCCCTCCGACCGATATTGACGATTGTTCAGGCCGTCAAGAAT
>ENA-OQAS01001597-OQAS01001597.1-human-gut-metagenome-genome-assembly--contig:-NODE-1597-length-10383-cov-2.701541_pt1 | contig 10383 bp, 14 predicted proteins | sample MGYA00242733_ERZ504523 | MGnify/ENA primary metagenome ERZ504523 (study PRJEB26092, sample SAMD00036239) | human gut metagenome | host: Homo sapiens | study: EMG produced TPA metagenomics assembly of...
ATAAATAAAAGGCACAGCAGCTGAAGGCTTGTCTTAGTGATAAGCGGCTGGTCTGATGGAAGAAATAATATCCCTTGGGTGCAGCAGCTTTTGTGTCTGTTAGTTTCCTTTAGAATACGTGAAACACCAAGACGTACCATATCATTTCTGTAAGGCATATTGTGTTTAATGCAATGTATATGTTCCCGTTCACATATCTGTACAAGCTCATCATGACGGGTTACGGCAAGAGTTTTACCAAAGCTTACAAAGTGGCTTATATTTATCGCATTTTCAAAGAGAGTGTTGTTGTTGAAGGAGGCTAAAAGCTTGTTGGTACCGAATCTTTTTGACATACCGGATGCCATAATAATGCACGAAATAGAGCTGAAGGTATTATCAATATCGATTAAAAGTACATCAGATCTGCTTTTAATACTGTCAAGAAATTCTGTGGATTGTTTTCTGATGACCGCTAATACGCGTGAGTTATCAAGAAGACTTTTAATGTTCTCCTGAAAAGGGATACAGGAGCTTTCCAGATAACCAAGCTCGTCAATAACAAATACACTATCAGCAGAGGTCATAAGATGCTTCATAATGGCAGGACAGGCGCAGTTAATAAAGCCATCCTCTACGGAGGTCATGTTGTTGCCTTTTTTAGGGGAAACAGGAGTGAGTGTACGTGGTCTGCCAATCACATATTCTTTTCCATCATCTATAAGATTAGATTTAATAACAACTTCTGGTGTGTCTGTTCTGCGGCTTAGCAGATAATTGAAAAAATCAGACATATCCATAGTTTCTTCAATCTGGTTTAAAATGTTGTTTAACAGATATGATTTGCCACTTCCCCGGTCTCCCGTAATAAAAAGATGTTTTTTATCTGACATCTTAAAAAATGTAATTACAGCCAAAGCATCTAAATAACAATTATCCATAGAATAAATAAGTCACCTCGTTTCACTAAATGATTTATAACGTATGTGTGTCTGGTGAGAATAGACATTTATACGCAGTATAGGTATAGGTCTATAATGCCACAACTACACGGTGTGTTTTATGGTTAATGTCAGTACATTCAATGACATTAATATTATCATATATAAGAGACATCTTTTCATTAATAATATCAAGAGAGTCTGTATGTGTATTAATGGTGCTAAGGATTGTCCCAGATTCATAAGAAGTATATATCGCAGTATTCTAAAGCAAGCTCAGGGCTGTGAATACACATTAGGGCGCATCTGCCATCGGATACAATACTTCTTATGTGCTGCATAAGAAGATGACGGTTAGAAAAATCAAGTGCACTATCCGGTTCATCGAGAAGAAGCAGTGGGGAAGCCTCTATTATGGTGCGTGCCAGAATACATAACTGCTTCTGCCCTTCGCTTAAAGCTAAGAAGTCTGATTCGTATAAACCCTTAAGTCCAACCATATCAATAGCTTTATCCACACGCCTGAGCATATCTGTGGTGTAGCCTCCAAGTATGTGCATATGAGGATTGAAGCCAAGCAGACATACATCCCTGACGGTCATGCTTATAGTAAGATTGTTTCTTTGGGGAATGTAGCTTATGAGCTGTGCCTTTTTTTTAACAGAGAGGTTTTCAAGTAAGTGTTCATTAAGCTGACATTTTCCGTTGTGTTTTATAAGTCCCATGATGGCCTTAATAAGAGAGGTTTTACCACAGCCGTTATTGCCAATAACAGCATTAAGCTGTCCAGGCATAAGGTCAAAGCTTACGTTATCAACCGCACAGGTGCTGCCGTAATATACTGATATTCCGTCTGCGGAAAATGTATTATTGAATAAATCGGACATCATAACGCCTCCTTTTTATTAGCTCTGATAAGCAGAATGATAAGCAGTGGAGCACCAAGAAGTGAGGTAAATATACTGACTGGCAGCTCTGATGGGGATACACTTCTTGCCAGTATATCAGCAAGTGTCAGTAAAATAGCTCCTGTGAAGCCACTTGTTATGTATGTAAATATGTCATTACGCTTTGTAAGAAGTCTGGCAATATGAGGTGCGATAAGTCCGATAAAGCTTATAAGCCCCGTAACACATATTATTGATGATACGATAAGAGTAGCAAGCATTAATATAATAAAACGCAGACTTGTCACATTTACACCTAGTGATACGGCTTCTTCCTCGCTTGTAGAAAGAATGAGAACCTGTCGGTATAACAAAGCTATTACAATAAATCCGGCAAGTGTTGTGAAGAAGGGAATAGCAAGGCTGTCCCTTGAAATACCATTAAGGCTTCCCATAATCCAGTATTCGATTGAAGCAAGCTGTTTTTCGGGATCTGCAGCAAGCTTTAGAAACATAAGTATAGTCTGTGCCACAGAATGAATAGCTATACCGGCAAGCACGATTGTATAACTGTTTCTGCCAGGGACAAGATAAGCCGTAAGCAGAGTTATTATGAGTGCTGTAACAGCTCCGATAAAAGCAGATATGGAGATGACTGGAACAGAAGCAGAAACTGCGACTATTGCAAGAGCAGCACCGGCACTTGCACCGGAGGAAACGCCAACGATATCGGGAGAAGCCAGAGGGTTTTTAAATATAAGCTGATATATATAACCTGATATTGAAAGCCCAAAACCACCTATAACACCCATAAGGCGCGGGGAAGCCTGAGCCTTTTAAAGACCATAATAGACATAGTATCACCAGACAGTAAGCTCTTTAATGTGAGTGGATACTGTCCGGTAATGACAGACCATACAAGTACCGCCAGAAGAAGCAGTACCTGTATGACTGATAAAAGTATAATTTTGTTCCGGTAATTAGAAGTATTTTTGAACATAAATCATCCTTATTTAGCAGGTGTGAATCCATAAAAGCTTTCATAGAATTTAGTTACACATTCTTCATAGAAATCATTAGTAACCTTTTCTGGGTGAAGAACAGAGGCAATATATATGCTTCCTAAGAAGCTTGCTGGTACAGGTGAATCCCATGCTTCTATATCACCAGGAAGTTTTACAACCTTTTTATTCTTAACAGCATTGCAGTCTGCAAGATTAGCATCATTTATAACGTCATCTACTGAGTAAGTTGCATCGGCAGCTATTATAATGTAATCAGGGTTCCAGGCAAGAAGCTGTTCATATGAAATATTTGCCCAGTAAGTATCTGTAGCTCAGAGGCTGCATTCTTTCCGCCTGCATTGCTAAGTAATGTGTTCTGATACATCTTGCTTCCGGCTGTTGAAAGAACAGAGCTGTTGCCCGCAAGATATACTAAAGGAGTGCTCTCACCTGCAAGCTTGGCTTTATTATCAGCTAAAAATGTATCGATAGAATTGTTAAGTGCATCAGAGCGTCCGATTGTGTTAGTTATTTTACCAACAAGTGTTATACATTCCTTAAGGAGCGTTGCATCCTCAGGATTAACAACAACAGCCTTGATACCAAGACCTTCAAGTGTATCTGCAGCTTTTTTTAACTTCATAGGAAGGAATACAACATCAGGTGCTGCTGCAACACAGGCTTCTGTGTTGAATTCCTTAGCTGTTCCCATATTAGGGAGACTTACAATGGATGGAGCTGCAAGCTTATAGATGTTTCGTGTATTAGCCTTAGCTCGATTCCCACAAGCTTATCCTTTAATCCAAGTGCAAGGAGAAGACTTGTAGAGATATAGTAAGATGAAGCAATCTTTTCAGGTGCTTTTTCAAAAGTTACTGTTCGTCCTGCCTGGTCGGTAACAGTAAGAGGGTAGCTTGTGCTTACCTCGTTGAATTGTGACATGACATCAAAGGCTGATGTTGAAGCAGCCTGTGTAGTACTGTCGTTTGCAGCAGAACTGCCACATGCTACAGTTGATATAAGCATGAGCACTGCAAGGACTAAAGCAGATAATCTTTTAAAATTCTTCATATTTATCCTCATTTCTACTTTATTTTACACATTTTTTATGTTGGCCAGAATATATCTGACAGCAACAGTTAAAACAAGTGCGCGAATGAATTTTATCAGATTGACAAGGCTTTTACAAGTCAGTATAGTTATATTATGATGTAATTAAGAAGCGGTCAGAAAAGAGGTTAAATGTTGTTTGAGCTGCACAGCAGGACTTTTATTTCTGGCATAAGTATGATCAAAATGAGGAGTTTTTATGCTTAATATACAGAATTATAAGAGAGTAGAAGTATTGAAGAGGCCTACGAGCTTAACCAGAAGAAGGCTAACAGAATTGTCGGCGGCATGATGTGGATGCGTATGGGTGATAACAGAATCAATACCGCGATTGACATGTCAGGACTGGGACTTGATAAGATTGAAGAGGCAGATGAAGAATTTAAGATTGGATGCATGACATCACTAAGACAGTTGGAAAACCATAAGGGGTTTAATGAGTATACGAATGGCTGCGCTAAGGAAGCACTAAGGCATATTGTTGGCGTGCAGTTTAGAAATCTTGCAACAGTTGGTGGAAGCATATATGGAAGATATGGATTTTCTGATGTTCTTACATTATTAATTGGACTTGATTCATACGTTGAATTATATAAGGGTGGAATAGTTTCCCTAAAGGAGTATGCGGCAAAAAGCTATGACAGGGATATTATTGTAAGCATTATAGTTAAGAAAAAGCCAGTTAAGATGTTTTATGAGGCAGTAAGAATAACAGAAACAGACCTTCCGGTTCTTACCTGTGCCGGCGTAGGCTTTAGTGGTGCAGGTGAATATAATATATGCATAGGTGCAAGACCTGGAAGAGCTGTTATTGTTGAAGATAAGGAAGGTATTCTTAGGGCGGAGTAATGATGAGGCTATAGAGAGCTTCGCAAGGTATGTAAAAGAAAATGTTCCTACAGAGAGTAATATGCGTGGAAGTGCTGAATACAGAAGCCATCTGGCACAAGAGCTTACCAAGAGAGCATTAAGGGCAGTAAATTATTAATAATTAGTTATTGATTATTAATAGCTGATGTATTATTTATATAGAAATGTTAATATATAGATTTGTTTATATATCGATTTATTAGTGTATGGATTGGAGAATATATGTTAGTAGATATTAAGTTAAATGGAAAGTCGGTCAAAGCAGATGTGGCCTGCGATATGACTCTTTATGATTTCGTGAGGGAGCATGGCTGTTATAGTGTAAAATGTGGCTGTGAGACTTCTAACTGCGGACTGTGTACGGTATTTCTTAACGATAAACCAGTGCTTTCATGTTCGGTTCTTGCTGTAAGAGCAGATAAATGCAGCGTTACAACGCTTGAAGGTTTACAGGAGGAGGCCGCAGAATTCGTTACATTTATAGCTGACCAGGGGGCAGAGCAGTGTGGCTTCTGTAATCCGGGCTTTGTTATGAATGCTATTGCACTCTTTAGGGAGAATCCTTATCCTGATGAAGATGAGATAAAGGAGTTTCTTTCAGGAAATCTGTGCAGATGTTCAGGGTATGAAGGCCAGTTAAGAGGAATTCTGGATTACCTCAGGGTAAAAAAGGCTAAGGAAGCCAGTGTGGAAAATAAAGAAAATATAGCAGAGGAGGTGAAGTAATGAAGTCGGTTAATAAAGCGGTAAGAAAAAAGGATGCAATGGAGCTGCTTCTTGGAAAGCCAGTATATACAGATGATATTGCACCAAAGGATTGTCTTGTTGTAAAGCTTCTGCGTTCACCATATGCCAACGCATATGTTAAGAGCATTAATACAGATATTGCAATGAAGGTACCCGGAATAGAGGCAATATATACATATAAGGATGTTGACCAGAATATGAAGCGTTTTACCTGTGCCGGTCAGACGTATCCTGAGCCAAGTCCTTATGACAGGCTTATTCTTGATAAACATGTAAGATTCATAGGTGATCCGGTTGCGATTGTTGCGGGAGTGGATGAGCGCTGTGTTGATAAGGCAATGAAGCTTATTAAGCAGAGTATGAGGTACTTGAGCCAGTGCTTGACTTTACAAAGGCAAAGGATAATGAGATACTTGTTCATCCGGAGGATAACTGGGAAGCAATGTGTCCTGTCGGAGCTGATAATAAAAGAAATCTATGTGCACATGATGAGTGCAGTAATGGTGATATAGATAGGGTGCTTGAGAGCTGTGATATTGTAATTGACAGGACATATCATACAAAGGCATGCCAGCAGAGTATGATGGAGACCTTCAGGACATTCTGTACAATCGATACTTATGGAAGACTTCATGTTGTAAGCTCTACACAGATAGTATTTCATTGCAGAAGAATCATATCACACGCACTTGGAATATCTCCATCAAAGATACGTGTTACAAAGCCTAGAATAGGTGGTGGTTTTGGCGCAAAGCAGACCTCAGTTTCAGAAATATATCCGGCATTTGTCACATGGAAGACTAAGAAGCCAGCTATGATTATATTCTCAAGGGAAGAGTCATTATCAGCTTCATCTCCAAGACATGAGATGCAGATGCATGTAAGGCTTGGTGCAACTAAGGATGGTATCGTAAAAGGAATAGATTTATATACTCTGTCTAACACAGGAGCTTATGGGGAGCATGGACCAACGACAGTAGGTCTTTCAGACACAAGTCAATACCGTTATATGGAAAGGCAGAGGCATTCCGTTTTGTAAGTGATGTTGTATACACGAATGTTATGTCAGCAGGAGCGTACAGAGGTTATGGTGCCACACAGGGGCTTTTTGCCGTTGAATCTGCTGTAAATGAGCTTGCTGATAAGCTGCATATGGATCCTTTTGAAATAAGATTTAAAAACATAGTTAAGGAGGGCGATGTAATGCCTGCTTACTATGGTCAGGTAAATACAAGCTGTGCGCTTGACAGATGCTTAGCAAAGGTTAAAGAGATGATTAAATGGGATGAGAAGTATCCTATGAGAAAGATATCTGATACGAAGGCACGTTTGTCGGAATGGGTATGGCTATGCAGGGCTCTGGTATATCAGGTGTGGATGTGGGAAGTGCCACACTTAAGCTTAATGATGAGGGTGTGTATACAATGAATATCGGTGCTGCTGATATGGGAACAGGCTGTGATACAATACTTGCACAGATTGCTGCGGAGGTGCTTGAGTGCAGTACTGATGACATAAGTGTATTCGGTGCTGATACTGATATATCACCTTATGATTCAGGATCATATGCATCAAGTACAACATATGTTACCGGAAAGGCTGTTGAGAACTGTGCCTTAGAGCTAAGAAACAGAATCGAAAGTCTTGGAGTAAAGCTTATAGGCTGTGATAAGAGTGAGGTTACATTTGACGGAAGCTGTGTAAGCTGTGAGGCTGGAGAGCACAAGGGTGCATCAGTAAGTCTTTGTGATATAGCAACAGCTTCTATGTGTGGCAATGATATGGCACTTTCTGTTACTAATACACATACATCACCTATTTCACCACCACCATTTATGGTAGGTGCAGCTGAGGTTGAAGTTGACCTTGTTACAGGCGAAAGCAGGGTTGTAGAATATGATGCATGCGTTGACTGTGGAACACCGGTTAATCCTAATCTTGCAAGAGTACAGGCAGAAGGCGGAATCCTTCAGGGAATTGGTATGGCAATGTCTGAAAATATCACATATTCTGATAAGGGAAAGCTTTATGAGAACTCATTCCTGCAATATAAGATACCATCAAGGATGGATATTGGACATATTAATGTTGAGTTTGAAAGTAGCTTCGAGGATGCTGGACCATTTGGTGCTAAGTCAATAGGAGAGGTTGTAATAAATACACCACTTCCGGCTGTGACAGATGCACTAAGCCACGCAGCAGGAAAGAGGTTCTATGAGCTGCCTATAACACCGGAGCAGATTGCTATGGCGAGGCAGAGAGTAATTAGGATTATAATACAGATAAGATAAAAGATAAGACGGCACGATTTATTTCTGGATAAAGGGAATGGTCGTGCTGTTTTTTATGTTTATAAATAAAGTAAAAGCTTGAAGAAATGGACAAAATGAGTGAAAATAGTTTTGAAGAAACAGTCATAATGAGCAAAAATAATCTTGAAGAAACGGACAAAATACGCCAAAACAACTTTGAAGAAATGGGCAAAATGAGTGAAAATAATCTTGAAGAAACGGTCAAATAAGAGATAATAATATTGAAGAAGTTATATTATAATATGTATTATATAAAGAAATCAGGGGTGCTTTTAGCACGGTAAAGAATAATGACAATGATATAGTATAGTTCTGAAGGGGAAGACTATGAATTTTAAAAGAAAGTATATAGTAGATTGTTAGAATGGAAGGAAAGTATTCGGATAAATATGCGGTGTTGTTAGAGGGGGCGAGAGAGTTGGTAAGTCTACAATCGCCCAAAGCTTTGGAGAAAATGAATATGACTCGTGTATTCTTATTGATTTTTCAAAAGCAACAGCTAATATATTGGAGTGTTTTGATGATATAGCAAATCTAAATATATTTTTTTTTAAGATTGCAGGCGGAAACAGGTATAACATTATATGAGCATAAATCGCTGATTATATTTGATGAAGTCCAGCTATTCCCGAAAGCAAGACAGGCAATAAAACATCTTGTTGCAGATGGAAGATACAGTTATCTGGAAACTGGTTCACTAATATCCATAAAGAAAAATGTAAAGGATATTTTAATTCCATCGGAGGAAATGAAAATACAGGTGTATCCAATGGATTATCAGGAGTTCTGTGATGCAACGGGGGGAAACTATGAACTTCTTTGTCAGATATACAATACAGGTAAGGCTATTGGACAGCCAACTAATCGTAACTGATGAGAGATTTAAGAATATATATGGCAGTAGGTGGTATGCCTCAGGCAGTTGAAGCTTATATAGAGGGTAAGAATTTCTCGGAAATTGATATGGTCAAAAGACAGATTATATCATTGTATGAAGAAGATTTTAAAAAGATTGATGGTTCTGGAAGAATCTCTGCGTTATATCACTCAATTCCGGCACAACTTGCAAAGGATTCAAAAAAATACAGGATTACTGCGGCAATAGGAAAGAAGAATAATTCAAAAACAGAAGAATTATTGTATGAGCTGATTGATTCAAAGACTGTCTTACCTTGTTATAATTCAACTGATCCAAGGGTAAGCCTGACAGATACAAAGGACTTTGACAGTTATAAATTGTATCTGTCGGATACTGGATTATTTATTACATTAATGTTTATAGACCGTCCAGTCACAGAAAATAATGTATATGCGAAGCTGCTTTCTGATAAGCTGCCAGCTAATCTTGGCTATTTATATGAGAATCTTATTGCACAGATGATTACAGCAGCGGGAAGGGAACTTTATTATCACACTTGGGAAAAAGACAAAAGCACACATTATTATGAGGTTGACTTTCTGATTTCTGAGGGAAGTAAAGTAAATGCCTTTGAAATTAAGTCATCAGGGGCAGGAAAGCACGAATCTATAAAACAGTTTTATAAAAATTTTCAAAGAATGTAAGTAAGATATATTTAATATCACAAAAAGATGTTGGAAAAGAAGAAAATTTAATGCTGAAACCATTTTATTTAATGCCATTTCTCATAAAGTAGATGACTATTTTACATTATAAAATACAGGAGTAAAAATTATGCCTAATATATTAATTGTAGAAGATGATATAAATATTAATAACCTTCTTTGTGAGGTGCTTATGAAGGCTGGTTATACGTGTGAACAGGCATTTTCAGGAACAGAAGCAAAGCTGCTTCTTAATATAAAAGAAAAGGCTTATACGCTTGTACTGCTTGACTTAATGCTGCCTGGTGCAAGTGGTGAAGAGGTTTTAAAAGAAATAAGAAAACATGGAAGGCTTCCGGTGATTGTGCTGACTGCAAAGGATAGTATAGATGATAAAATCGGAGTGCTGACGGACGGAGCAGATGATTATATAACAAAGCCCTTTGAGATTAGAGAGGTACTGGCACGTATTCAGGTGCAGCTTCGTCATATAGAGGTGGAAACAAAAGGTGAAGCAGAGGCGGAAACGAAGGTAGAAGCAGAGGCAGAAACAGAAGTAAAAACAAAGGCTGGTATACAAAAAGGACAAGGCAGCGGAAGGCTTGAGTTCAGAGATATGGTGCTTACACGCTCTACCTTTGAGGTAAGTATCGGTGGCAGGGTGCTTCCTAAGATTACAAAACAGGAATTCGCAATACTGGAATTGCTGCTTAAAAACCCGAAGCAGGTGTTTAGCAAGGAGGATATATTCGAATATGCGTGGGATGAGCATATATGGGTGAAACAAAGACTCTTGATGTGCATATAAGCAATATCAGGAAGAAAATAAAAGAACCGTTACATCTGATGAATATATAGAAACAATCTGGGGATTGGATATCGCCTGCATGAATAATTTACTCTTTTTTACTATTTATTGCGATTGATTAGGATTATTTTTATGATAAGAGCAGTTTAAGAAAAGGAGGAA
>ENA-OQAS01001598-OQAS01001598.1-human-gut-metagenome-genome-assembly--contig:-NODE-1598-length-10375-cov-6.876854_pt1 | contig 10375 bp, 14 predicted proteins | sample MGYA00242733_ERZ504523 | MGnify/ENA primary metagenome ERZ504523 (study PRJEB26092, sample SAMD00036239) | human gut metagenome | host: Homo sapiens | study: EMG produced TPA metagenomics assembly of...
GCGAGGAGCGCCGCGCCCAGATGCTCGCCGCCACGCCCGGTGAGCTTCGCTCGCTCGGCGCCGACGTAACGCGCATCGCAGCCGAGTCACCCACCTGCGTCTTTGGCGGCCGCGACGTCATCGCCAAGAGCAACGCCGGCTTCAACGTCATCGACCTGCTGGGCTAAGGCACGGCAAGCAAAACTACCACGAAGGCGCAGTTCACAGGCGCCCTTCGTGGTAGTTCGAACATTTGTTCTATACGCACACATGTTCTATAGTAGAGGTGCTTGCATCGAACTGAAATTGCAACTAGAATATAGTTGCAGAATGTGAGGCGGGATGACTCGATCCGATAAACTCATCGCCCAGCTGCTTAGCTGTCCTTCAACGTATAGATTTGCTGACTTTCTTAAAGTTATGGCTTCATATGGCTTTGAAATGGACAGCAAAGGCAAGACGTCCGGATCGCGCGTTCGCTTCTACAGGCCATCAGATGGCAGGATGTTCGTAATGCACGCGCCTCATCCATCTGACGAATTGACAGCGGGGACCATTCGAAACATCGTTCGCTTTCTGCAAGATGTCGGAGGTAGTCATGAGTAACGTTTTGGCATACAAGGGTTATTTCGCCCCGGTCGAGTTCGATGCCGAACAGCATGTGCTAACAGGTATGGTCGCCGGCATTAGGGACGCAATCGTATTTGAAGGCTCCACGCTGAAGAAGTGGAGCAATGCTTCCACGACGCCGTCGACGATTACCTTGAGTTTTGCGCCGAGAAGGGCAAGGAACCCGAGCGGGCTTTAAGGGCTCGTTCAACGTAAGAACGGGCTCTGAGCTCCACAAGCAAGCAGCGCTGGCAGCGGCAAAGAAGGGTGAGTCACTCAATAAGTTTGTGACTGAAGCGATCGCTGCGGCGCTGTGAAGCCAACGTCGAGTCGAAGCCGCCACACAGGGCGCCTTTGTGGCGGCTTCGACGTTTGCCCAGATAAAACCAGCCAAAATAAGCCTGTCACTTTTTGGCAGGTTTGCTAGAGGAGGTTGGGATGGACAAGGCTGAGTTGCGGCGGGCGGTGATTGCCCAGCGCGATGCTCTTGATTTGGACTTGCGGGCGGCGAAGTCTGCTGATATCTGTGCGCGGCTGGTTGAGCTGCTGGGCCGCTTGGATGCCGCGGCGCCGCGCATCGTTGCCGTCTATGCCGCGATGGGTTCCGAGGCAGACCCTGCCGCGTTTGCCGCTGCGGCGCCGTGCGCGGCTGGCGCGTAGCCTATCCGTGCATGCTCTCGGCAATTGATGCCGCAGCTTGTGGCCAGCGCATGTGTATGCGGGCAGTTGCCGCCGACGATGCGTCCGCGGCTCCGTTTATCGCCCACCCTACGCGGGCCTTTGCGGCCACGGACATCGACAGCGACCGCTTCCCCATCGTGCCTGCCGAGGCTCTCGACATGATTGTTGTGCCGCTCGTGTCCTTCGACCAAACCGGCGCGCGCCTGGGCTACGGCGGCGGTTGCTATGACCGCTATCTGCCCATGCTCTCGCCCGCATGCCAAATCATCGGCATCGCCTTTGACGAGCAGCGTGTCGACCGCGTTCCCACCGACGCTCACGACCTGCCGCTACCCCACATCATCAGCGCCTAATCGCCGCCATATCAGCCACGGCTACAGCAGTACCATCGCAGCCTAGTGCTCCTCGCCGGCGCAGGCCAGGTCGTAGGGCGTGGTCTGGTAGACGTAGTAGTTGAGCCAGTTGGTGTAGAACAGCTGAGCTTGGCTGCGCCAGACGTTGCGCGGCTCGGCGGAGGGGTCGTCACCCGGAAGTAGTGCGCCGGCACCTCCGGTTGAGCCCGCGCTTCACATCGCGCTCGTACTCCAGGCGCAGCGTATCGGTGTCGTACTCGGGATGGCCAAAGACAAAGAAGCGACGGCTGTCGGTCGACTTGACGATGTACAGGCCCACCTCGTCGGACACGGCCACGACCTCAAGCTGCGGCTCGGCCTCCACGTCCTCGCGGCGCACGTCGGTGTTGCGCGAATGTACGGCATAGAAGCGGTCGTCAAAGCCGCGGACCAGCGGCTTTGCGGCTTCACCAGATAATGCTCGAACACGCCGCTCGCCTTTGCCGGCAGGTCGTACTTCTGGATACCGTAATGATGGTAGAGCCCCGCCTGTGCGCCCCAACAAATGTGCAGCGTAGAGTGCACGTGCGTGGTGGACCAATCCATGATCTGGCAGAGCTCGGGCCAGTAGTCGACCTCCTCGAACGGCATCTGCTCCACCGGCGCGCCCGTGATGATCAAGCCGTCGTAGTGGATGTCGCGGATGTCGTCGAACGTGCGGTAAAACGTCTCCAGGTGGCCGGCGCTCACGTGCGTGGCCTCGTGCGTCTTAGTGCGCAGCAGGTCCACCTCCACCTGCAGCGGCGTGTTGGAGAGCTTGCGCATAATTTGCGTCTCGGTGGCGATCTTGGTGGGCATGAGGTTGAGGATGAGCACGCGCAACGGACGGATGTCCTGGTGCAGCGCGCGGTACTCGGTCATGACAAAGATGTTCTCGCTCTCGAGCTGCGCGGCGGCAGGGAGGGCGTCGGGGATGCGAATGGGCATGGATGCTCCTTACGAGTCAGTTGCAGCTATGGTACAACGACCGGCCCCATCCGCGCGAGTGTATCGCCCCGAGACACCGCCAGTGGTCCAAAACAGCCAAAAGTAGAGATTAAGGCATGTCCCAAAAATCTACCGCACTTTAGCCTAGCAAAGTGACAGCAGGACGCTACAATGGTTCGACGCGAAAAACTCGGCCGAAGGATACGTATATGTACCAGACGCGTAAGATCGGTGTGGTCGGCCAGGGCCACGTAGGAGCACATGTCGCCAACAGCCTGCTTATGCAGGGCATTGCCGACGAGCTGTACCTGTGCGATATCAACGAGGCCAAGGTGACGTCCGAGGTCCAGGACCTGCGCGACTCCCTTTCGTTTGTCCCGTACAATACCAAGATCGTCAACTGCTACGACCACTACGAGGAGCTTGCCTGCTGCGATGTCATCGTCAACGCCGCCGGCAAGGTCGCGCTGGCCGCCGGCAACCGCGACGGCGAGCTGTTCTTTACCACCGACGCCGCCCGCACCTTTGCCAAGCGCATCGTCGACGCCGGCTTTGACGGCATCTTCGTGAGCATCTCCAACCCCTGCGACGTCGTGTGCACCGAGCTGTGGCACCTGACCGGCTACGATCCCAAGAAGATCATCGGCTCGGGTTGCGGCCTGGACTCCGCCCGCCTGCGCACCGAGATCTCCAAGCAGGTCGGCGTGAGCCCCAAGTCCATCGACGCCTACATGATCGGCGAGCATGGCTTTAGCCAGCTGGCCGCCTTTAAGTCCGCGACCATCGCCGGCAAGAGCCTCAACGAGCTTCAGGCCGAGAACCCCGACAAGTACGCCTTCGACCACATGGAGGTCGAGGAGCTCGCGCGTAAGGGCGGCTATGTGACCTACCAGGGCAAGCAGTGCACCGAGTACGCCGTCGCCAACTCCGCCGCGCGCGTCTGCGCCGCCGTGCTTCACAACGAGCACGCCGTGCTTTCGGCCTCTACGCTTATGACCGGCCAGTATGGCGAGGAGGGCATCTTCACCTCCCTGCCGTGCGTGATCGCGCCGGGGGCGTCGAGGAGGTCTACACGCTCGACCTGTCCGAGTACGAGCTTGAGGGCTTCCACAAGAGCTGCCAGCACATCCGCGACAATATCGCCCAGCTCGACTGGTGGGACGCCGAGGCATACGACGCGAAGTAGGCCGCCGGCTGCCGCAACCTTGCGAATCTAAGCGTGATACTAAGCGGGCCGCGCCGGAAATCCCCGGCGTGGCCCGCTTTTTTGACTCACGCAGTGCCCTTGCGAATCGAAGGTGAATACTTTTCCGCGAAGTGAACGAGCAAAATCGAACCCCCGAAACATCGACATTTTCAGGCGCTGTTTCCTGCGGTTTCGCCGAGTTTTTCCTGCGGTTTTGCCGCCAAAAAGTGTGGATGCTTCGGGGGTCCAAAACAGGTCGTTCACTTCGCGGAAAAGTATTCAACTTCGTTTTCGCGCAGACACGAATCCGGCCGCCACAACGCAAAACGGGCCCGCGCGCAGCGCAAACCCCGTCAAAAAAGATAATTCCCAGTGCCTAGTACTGCTCGATACCCATGTAGCGACGAACCTCGGGGCTGTGGTCGAACACCTTGCCGCGGGCGGCGCGCAGCTCGCAGCTCATGTTGTAGAAGAAGATCGGCTCCAGGAACGAACGCACGCTGGCAGGCACGTCGCCCACACCGTACTCGAGCGCATCGAGCACCATGACCGTATCGGCGTGCGTGTTGAGGAACGCGAGCGCACGCTCCTCCATGGGGCGGCACTCGCCCGATCCGAGCTGTACAAAGTAGAACACGCCGGGCTCGGTGGCTTCGAACGGGCCGTGGAAGTACTCGCCGGAGTGGATGTAGCAGCAGTGCTGCCACTGCATCTCCATGAGCGAGCAGATGGCCATAGCGTAGGTCTGGCTAAAGTTGGGGCCGGAACCCAGGATATAGAAGAACTTGTGCTGCTGGCAGAGCTCGGCAAAGCGATCGCCCAGCTCGGCGTTGACTTTCTCGCGGGCAGCGGGCAGCAGGGCATCCATCTGCTTAAGGCCGGCGTACATGTCGGCAAGCGCCTCGTAACCCTCTTGCTGGTCGAGCAGCTCGGCAGCCATCAGGCGCCGATGCCTGCGGCACCTCGGCCTGCGGCACGCCTTCGCCCCACGGATAGACAGGTGGTCCACTTGCCGTTATCGATCTTGGAGCCCTCGCAGTCGGTGAGGGCGACAACCTCGGCGCCGGCGGCCAGCGCCATCTCGCAGCCGTCGACGACCTCCTGCGTGTTGCCGCTGTGGCTGCAGGCGATGACGAGTGACTTCTCGCCAAGACTCTTGGAACCATCAGGCAAAACTCGCGTGCCGTGTAGACCGTCGAGGTAAACGTGGTGGCCTCGCGCTTGAGTAGCTCGTTGGCCGGCATCAGGTCGATCATCGAACCGCCGCAGGCGATCCAAAAGACGTTCTCAATCTTGCCCTTGCGCTCGATAATTTCCTGAACCAGATCATGTGCGTTCACGGTGATGTTCCTCCTTGTGTGGCGGCTTTGAACGACGACAGCTCGTACCTGCGGTCGTTCTATGTTGTCCTATTTATAGCACGCACGACGATGCACGTGAAGTCATTTCACCAAATTTGTTCTATGTTGTTCTATCTATGGACGTTAGATGTCGAACACGTAGCGCGAGCCCACGATCTTTTGGCGTCCGAGCAGCAGGGGCCGCCCGTCCGCATCGGTAAAGTATGCCTCCATATAGAAGAGCGGCTCGCCGACCGGCACCTCCAGCAGCGGGGCCGCCTGAGCATCGGCAAGCGCAATCTCCACCGTACAGGGGTCTGACTTGAGCGGCGCACGGCCCGAATGCTCGGCAACGAGCGCAAAGATGGAATTGTCCGTGAGGTCCTTGTCGCAAGCGTCTGCAGATAGGGATGGTCGGCCAGCACAAAGGCGTTGTTCTCGAGCATGACGGGCACGCCATCTGCCGTGCGCACGCGCTCGACCACGATGAGCTCGCAGCCGGGTTCCACCCCAAAAAACGCCGCGTCCTCGCGCGTCGCCGCAACCACCGTGCGCGACACCAGACGTGCTCCGGCCACCATGTCGTTGGCGGCGCAACCCTCGGAAAAGCTCTGAACGTCACCCTTCTGGACAATCTTGCGTTTGAGCTTGGGCGCACACACAAACGTGCCCCTCCCCTGCTGGCGGTTGAGATACCCCGCGCGCGACAGCTCCTCGACGGCGCGGCGCACGGTGATGCGTCCCACGCCGTAGTACTTCGCGAGCTCCATCTCGGAAGGAATGCGCGAGCCGGATGCGTACACGCCGCGCGCGATCTCGCCCTTTAGGTCGTCCATAACCTGCTGGTACAGCGGCACGGCGGACACCTCAGTGCGCTCGGTTTTATCGTCGGATGCCATCATTACGCTCCATCCGTGCATGCTCGGACTCAAACTCTTCAATCGCCGCCATAAACTCTCGCCAAAGGCATCGGCCTTTTTCTCGCCAATACCGTTGACCTGGATAAGCTCGTCGCGTGTCTGAGGTCGTAGGCGGCACAGGCCGCGCAGGGCCTTGTCAGAGAAGACCATGTACGGCGCCATCTCCAGCTCGGTCGAAATCTCCTTGCGCAGGCACGCAGCGCTCGAACAGCTCGGCATCGTCACCCACGCGCGGGCGCTGATCTAGCTCGGCCTCCTCACGCAGCAGATCCACCGCGCGGCGGGCACGGGCCGAGGCCTTGTGCTTGGACGCACGACGCTTAACGGTAAAGGCAAACGCCTCATCCTCGACCTCGGCGGCACGCGGGCCCAGCCCCACGACCGGGTACTGCCCCTGCGAGGCGGCCAAGTAACCGCGGCCGTACAGCTGGCCGATGATGTCCTTGATGCGCCCGACCGATTCGCTCGACAGCTCACCATAGCCGCGGTCCTCGTCCAGATGCATCTGGCGAATGCGCTCGGTGTTGCCGCCGTGGAGCACGTCGGCGATGAGCGACTTGCCAAAGCGCATGGGTCGCGTGGCCACATAGCGCACAGCGGCGCGGGCCATATCGGTGACGTCCTCGACCTCGAACTGCGTGAGGCAGTTGCTGCAGTTGCCGCAGCCCTCGGCCTCGTCCGTGGCGGTGCGCCCGCACCAGCCGCGGCAGCATGCTCGGCCGCGGCCTCGTCGCCAAAGTAGCGCAACATATATTCGCGCAGGCAGCCGGTGGTATTGCAGTAGCCCTCCATCTGGCTGAGCAGACGGTAGCGGTTCTGGAGCGCCCACGCGCGCTGCTCGTCGTCGAGTGCCTCATCGGCGGCATCGCCGCGGTCGATTAAAAAGCGGCGCATGCGAAAATCGTTACCGTTCCACAGCAAGTGGCAGCTTGCCGGGTCGCCATCACGGCCGGCGCGGCCCGCCTCTTGGTAGTATGCCTCGATGCTCTCGGGCACGTTGTTGTGGATCACGTAGCGCACGTTGGGCTTGTCGATGCCCATGCCAAAGGCGTTGGTGGCAACCATCACCTGAATGTCGTCGTCGATAAAGGCACGCTGGCTCTGGCGGCGGGCGTCGTTGCCCATGCCGGCATGGTAGCGACCCACGCGAATGCCGCTGGGGCCCAGTGCCTCGGCAAGCTCGCCTGCCAGCGCATCGACCGTCTTGCGGGTCGAGCAATACACGATGCCGCTCTCGCCCGAATGCGCAATCACATAGTCGCGCACCCAGCGGTCTTGGCCTTGTCGCCCATCTCCTCGCAACCAAAGTAGAGGTTCTTGCGATCGAAGCCCGTCACCACCGTCGCGGGGTTTTGCAGGCCGAGCATTTGCTGAATGTCCGCGCGCACACGCTCGGTCGCCGTAGCGGTAAAGGCTGCCACGATAGGGCGCTGCGGCAGGGAATCGATGAACTCGCGAATCTGCAGGTAGGCGGGGCGGAAATCCTGGCCCCATTGGCTCACGCAGTGGGCCTCGTCAATGGCCACGAGCGGCACGCCAATGCCGCCGTCCGCCGCAGCTTCCTGCGCAAAGGCCAAAAAACGCGGCTCAAGCAAGCGCTCGGGCGCCACGTACATAAGCTGATAGCGGCCCTCGCGCGCCCGCTTGAGCACGGTGTTTTGCTGGGCCGGGGTAAGGCTGGAGTTGAGATAGCTGGGTCGCGCACCCGCCGCGAGCAACGCACGGGTCTGGTCCTCCATAAGCGACAGCAGCGGACTCACCACAAAGGTGATGCCGGGCAGCATGAGCGCGGGCACCTGGTAGCAAATGGACTTGCCGGCGCCCGTGGGCATAACGCCCAGCGCATCGCGACCGGCAAGGATCGCATCGACCATGCGGTCCTGTCCCGGGCGAAACGAGGTGTAGCCAAAATAGGCGCCGAGCGTGTCGAGCGCCATCTGCTGCATGCTATCGGTCATGGTTTCCTAACGTCTAAGTCATCTGCCGCCGATTATACGCCGCCACGCGGACCGGTGCCGCGCCGTCATCGGCCACGGGCAACGTAATCCAAGGCGAACGAGCGTGGATTTTTGGACACTTTCCTGATGAGCGTGGATAATCTCCCACTTTGGACCCACCATTGAGCCAAAAACGGGAGATTATCCACGCTCATTCTGCAGATTGCCGCTTAGAGGCGTTTGCAGCGTCGGCCGGTCCGCCGTTCGTTAGAACGGCGGAACCAAAGGCGCAGCGTCGAGCCGTTACGCGGTTTGGAAAACCGCGCAACTAGAGCTACATAACCATGACGTAGCGGCTACCCACGTAGTACTGCTTACCCATCAGAACCGGCTCGCCATTGGGACCGGTAAAGCTGGCACGCAGGTTGAGCAGCGGATCGTGCGGAGCAATGCCCAACTCCGCCGCCTGCTCGGTATTGGCACGAACGGCCTCGACCGTGCGGTAGCCAACCGAGACAATCGGCGTTCCGCCAACACGCTCGACCTCGGCAAAAATCGACTTGTCCTCAAGATCGGCCGTCAACAGCTCACGGTAGGCGTCAAACGGCACAAAGATGTTCTCCTCAAAGATGGGCTCGCCGTCGGCCGTACGCACGCGCTTGATATGCAGCAGCAGCGCATCCTTCTGCAGGCCAAAGAACTCCATCTCGTTTTGGCGCGCCGGCACAATCTGGCGATCGATCACGTGCGCACCGGCTTCATGCCATTGCCGGCACACAGCGCGGTAAACGTCTGCAACGTCGAGGCGTGAAACTGGCGATTGATGTGCGGCGTGGAGACAAAGGTGCCACGGCCCTGCTGCTTAACCAGGTAGCCATCGGAGCACAGCTCCTCGACGGCGCGGCGCACCGTAATGCGGCTCACGTCGTACTGCTCGGCTAGCTCAAGCTCGGACGGAATACGCTCCTTGGGTGCATAAACACCTTTCTCGATCGCATCCTTGATTTCGTCGTAAATCTGCTGGTAAAGCGGTGCATTTTTGGGCGCGGGCATATCTGATCACTCTTATCGAAATATCAAAATAACTAATACGTATATAACGTCTAGTTTCATGTTACCTCATATTGATAAAACGATACACCCTCCCTACCAAAAAGCGACAGCTTCATTTTGGTAGGTTTTACCTGGGCAAACGAGAGCCCCTCGAAAGCAACGAGGCTTTCGAGGGGCTCATTCGGATGGACTACGCTTGGCCGGCAAAATGCCAAAACCCTACTTCCCGTCATCCTGCTGCAGGCTGTCCTGCTCGCAGAGGTGCGCCCGCCTGCTGGCCATACGTGCGGGCTTGTCGGGATCGGGTACGGCCGTGGGCATGGGCTCGTCGACATGACCACCCCACCAGCCGCCCACAAAGTTGAGCGTGTGGAACACGTTGATCACGCGCCGGGATCAATGTCGCACACCAGCTTGATAATGTCCTGACTCTCGTAGGTCGAGACAACGGCATGCAGCAGGTACATCTTTTCGCGGCTGTATCCGCCGATGACCTCGGCGCAGCTAATGCCGTGCTGAAAATGGTCAACATAGGCGGCCATGACCTCGTTTGCCTTGCGCGTCGTGATCTGCAGCGTCACGCGGTCGTAGCGACGATAGAAACTGTCGATGGTCTTGGTCGAAATAAACTGGAACACGATGGAGTACGCCGCCTTGTCCCAGCCAAACATAAAGCCAAAGATCGCCAGGATAAAACAGTTAAAACCAAAGATGACGCCCCATATGGTCTTGCCCGTGTGGTTGGAGACCCACAGCGCGATAAAGTCGGTGCCGCCGGTGGATGCGCCGGACTTTAGCGCGATGGCAGCGCCCAGACCCGAGACCACGCCGCCAAAAATGATGAGCATGATCTTGTCGCCCAAAAACGGGGAAAAGTGAAAGATGTTGAGGAACAGCGACGAGAGCACGACCTGCATCATCGAGAAGATGACGAAGCGCTTGCTAATGCCGCTCCAGCATAGGAGCGCCACAGGGATGTTGAGCGCGAGCATACCGAGCGAGATGTCGATGTGAACGCCGCCCAGCGAGGTAACGCGATCGAGTAGGACCGCGACGCCGGTAAGACCGCTCGGAAGCAGGTCGGCGGGCTGAATGAACGCCTGGATCAGAAATGTCTGAAGAACGGCGGAAATGGTGACCGCCACGGCAGTAATGGCGCGGCGGACGATGGTGAGGCGGCCGAGCACGAGCACTCGGTCCGTGAGCTGATCGATGGCGTTCGCCACGTAGGCTCCCTTCGAAGCAGATCTAGTTGTGAGGCGTGCCCGCGATTGTAGCATGGACCACCACAAAGGGGACAGGCACCTTCGTGGTGGGTTTTAGCGTCGACTGCCTTCAAAAAAAACGTCGC
>ENA-OQAS01001599-OQAS01001599.1-human-gut-metagenome-genome-assembly--contig:-NODE-1599-length-10372-cov-2.114495_pt1 | contig 10372 bp, 13 predicted proteins | sample MGYA00242733_ERZ504523 | MGnify/ENA primary metagenome ERZ504523 (study PRJEB26092, sample SAMD00036239) | human gut metagenome | host: Homo sapiens | study: EMG produced TPA metagenomics assembly of...
CACCCGGCGCTTGTCAGTATCCCAGTGAAATGGGAATACAGCTCGCCGTATGGACTTTTGTATGCTCTGAATCCGCCGGATGATGTTATGCAGTTTGAAAACAATGGTGCCTGACACAATAAATATTCTTTCCGGAATTCTTGCAGAGATGGGAGACATTTCGAGATTTGATGATGTTAAGGAAATACAAAAATTAAGCGGATTAGGTCTTGTAGCATGTAGCTCAGGAAAGCATAAGGGAGAGACCAAAATCAGTCACAGAGGACGCAAACGACTCAGATACTGGTTATTCCAGGCGGCAAAGTCAGCAGTGGCTCATGCGGAGGAAGTTAAAGAACTCCATGTGTACTACACGACACGCCTGACAATCCGCTGAAAAAGATGCAGTCACTGATTGTGATAGCCTGCAAGCTTTTGAGAATCGTTTATACGATTCTGAAGAAGGGAACGGTCTATGATCCGAAGAAGATGCTGATGGACATCAGGCGGCCGGAAAAGAAGGAAGCGATTGCAGCATAAGACAATCGACAGCATTATTTATTCCAGAGCCTTGCCGGGTTGCGGATGATTCCGAAATCGGGCAGGGTTCTGGAAAGAAACCCGATAACGATGGAGTGCAACAAGCACTGCATCAGCACAATGACCAGCAGGTAACGAAACAAGGGAAGCGTCCACGGAATATCCGTACCCTGCGGAAAGGGCAGGTCAGTAAAATCAAAATATAAACAAGAGCTGTAGCCTGCAGTAGTTCACTCCGTAGGGCAATGACCCTGTTAGAAAGCTTAGCGGCACTCGGTGTATGAGCAGGTGGGACGAAGGAAGTTGGTACACGATACCATTAGACACGGAAGGTTCACCATCATAGTTAACAGAGGATTTATAGCCTTTATAAAGCAAAACAAAGGGACGCTTTATAAACTGCACCCTCTTCTAACTATTCAGTACAAGATACAATGACTGTCATACACTTGTGGCTCTGTTTTATGAGGTAAATATTTAAAGAAAAGCCTGAAAAATCAGTGATTTAGGGCTTGACATTATAGGAGACTTCCTGTATAATAAAAAGGGAACTTTGACATATCTTTTCGGTTTACGAAAGATCACAGTCGTCAAGTCCGAAAAAGATGCCTATAAGCATGTGCTTAAGGCGATGAAAAAGCGTGATTACAGCACTAGCTATTGTGCGGACGGAGCGGTGTATTACGAGACATTTGTACTCGCATTGCAGCATCATCCGGAGTACAATTATAGTCTGGTCATCTGGAAGAGTACCGATGGAACATTTGATTACCGGGCAGGTAATGACCTGAGTGCGGCGCAGATCACGGGTAAAATAAAACAGGCGAATGCAAAGGCGAACGCGATTATTCCCCGGATTATCAGGGACGGAATGACGCGCAAACAGAAGCTGCGTGCGATCCACAATTATCTCGTGAAAAACTGTGTCTACGATGAGAACGCGCGCAGATACGGATATGATGATGCCTATACCGCATATGGTTGTCTGATTGAGAAAAAGGCGGTATGTCAGGGCTATGCAGGTGTTTTTAACCTGCTTGCCGCAAAAGCCGGCATCTGTTCGATCGCCGTTCCGGGTGAAGCCGGTGGCGGATCACATGCGTGGAATTATGTGAAAGACGGAAGCAGCTACCGCTATATTGATGTGACCTGGGATGATCCGGTGCAGGATCAGGGTGCGAAGGCTGCCGTGAAATAGACTTATTTTTACTTGACACAGGCACAATTTGAACTGACCCACACATGGGATAAGGTAGAGAATGCTTTATAGAGTCGGCGGAAATTTATTTACGGGAATACATAACAGATGAAAGGGAGGATACTACTTATGAAAAAACAGCTTACAGCACTTGTTTTATGTATTTGTATGGTATTGTCGGTGCTGCCATTTTCAAGTACACAGGCAGCTGCAGAGGAGACGAGCAGTGTTGGCACAAGCAATATTAGCATCGGAGACTATATCAGGCTGGGAAACTATAACGGGCAGCCAATCTTATGGCGCTGCGTCGATGTTGATGAGATGGGACCGCTCATGCTCTCCGATCAGGTGCTGGCAACGATGGCTTATGATGCCAAAACAAGTGAAAACAGCGCTACGCGTTCGCACAGCCGTAACCTAAAGCGTGGGACATATGGCTCAAATCAATGGCGTGACAGCAATATGCGTTCCTGGCTGAATTCCAAGGCGGAAGCCGGGAAGGTAGAATGGCTTTGCGGAAACCCTCCAAAGAGTGGCTTTGTAGGAGAGAATCCATATGACCAGGCAGCAGGCTTTTTAAACGGCTTTAAGGAGGACGAGATCGCAGCGATTAAAACGGTAACCCAGCGTTCGATCGTATCCCATCCGGAATATAATGGCGGGAATAGATCGGAAGGCCAGGGGCAGATCTGCCTTATGACACAAATATAGAAGCAGCCGCTAACGGATTTGATCAGGCCTATTATGAGAACGTTACGGATAAGTATTCTTAATGGATGTAAAGCAGATAAACAAAGTCTATCAAAATAACAGCCAGCTTGGAGACAGTTATCATATTGCTTATAAGGGTGGCGTGAGGTGGCCTTACTGGCTGCGGACTCCGGTGACGGATTGCAACCACGATATGCGCTATGTGGAGACGGATGGAAGAATAGACAGAAACGCTCCGTATTTAGGCTTTTATGGTGTCCGTCCGGCGTTTTATCTTGATACGCAATATTATCAGGTGACTGGTGGAGACGGTACAGCTGATTCCCCTTACCGCGGTGCAGCCGTAAATAAACCGGAGGAGAACTTACAGTTTCCGGAGATGGACCAACACCGGGGCAGGAGTGGGATGTTTCGCTTGACAAGAGTATACAGTTATATCTTGGACCGAATTATTCCAAGAGCAAGAAATACGAATCTGCCACGATACCTATCCAGGTCATCCAGAAGACGCGCAGCGATAATGAGAATATGGTTGTCGTCATCTGCGGTGAAGGTTACACAAAAGGCGAGCAGCAAAATTTGTTGCAGCTGCCAAACGGTTATGGGAAGGCGCGATGCAGTATGAGCCATATAAGACGTACAAGGATCGCTTCAATGTATATGCATTATGTACGGCATCGGATAAAACGTACAGTGCCATTGATGGATATGACAGTACATTTTCGATGTATGGGGAAAGAATATATCCGTGAATGGAAGTCAGTGGAAGAACCATATTTTTGAACGGTGTATCGGACCGGCGTTTATCGAGAAAGTGCATGATGCCCATATTCCGCAGCAGGCAGATCCGAATGTAGATTGGGATTTTGAAAAGTATAAATATGTACATGACTACATCAGCCAGTTCGTACTTCTGGTCAATTCTGCAAATGATTTTGGCGGGGCATTCAACGATCTTGATTACGGATTCCATTATATTGTCAGCCCTGCATACAGCCAGCGTGCAGTCGAAACGCTTACGCATGAGCTTGGTCATGGTCTGTTATGGCTTGGAGACGAGTACAACAGCGGATCTTTTATGGGAGAAGCGTCTGAAAAAACTTCGCTAAACAGAACGGGGATCAGTGATCCTGAACAGGTAAAATGGAGACAGCTGCTTGGCTTCCGGAAGACATACAGTGTTCCTCATACAGATTATGATACGGATAAGATTTATAATTCCAGCCGTGAATGTATGATGCGCCAGACCTGGAATGGTTTCTGCGAGGTATGTAAGCTGCAGGGAAATAAGCGGATGCGCCAGCTGGTCACAGAGGGTCCGGATCTGTATGTGGCAGAACCGGAAGTGACAAAGCGCACAGATGCATATACGAAGCTTTCAGATTTTAGTGATGCAACCGGTTGGGGTTATACAAAATTTGACGCAGACAAAAAGACACGCCTTTTGACAGGGGCAGATAAAATTACTTTCCAACCGACAGAGATGAAGGGCAGAAGATTGAGCTGCGTACAATCGTGCAGAACCTTTCCGATACAAAGCTCAGTCAGGTGACATTACAGGTATGGGTAAACCATGCTGACGGAACCATTGCTACTGCTGATGGTCAGCCTGTAGCAGCGTCAGAAACGTTCAAGATTCCGCTTTGGACGGAAAAGGGCAATTTCCGCCCGAAGGGAACGTTGGAATATCATGAAGCGATTTTAATTCCGGTTTGAAAAATTGTTCCCTCTTATATACCATCCGTCCAATGCAGATCTGCGAACCGGTGACACGGTCGGATATGCAGTGAGGGATGAGCAGGGAACTGTTCTTGCTTACGAAGGAACGCTTCCAAACAAAAGGTCAGGATATCTTGCCGCACCGGAGCCTGCAAAGAGTTATACAGTTACTTTGTTATAATGACGGAAGAGAAAATACAACAAAAACGACCGGAATCAATGGAAAACTCGGTGATCTTCCGGCACCGGCCCGTGAAGGATATGTGTTTGACGGATGGTATACGACAGGTGGTGAGAAAGTTGATTTGACAAGAGTATATAGCAGCAATACGGTGTTGTATGCAAGATGGAGTGAATATATCGCACCGTCACCGAATGTTAAGAAAGCTCCGGTCATTCTGCTGGCGACAAGCGGATACAGTGACCGAAGGAGAACAGGTCATGTTAAGTGTCAGCGAAACCTCAGGATTTGGTGTGGATTTAAGCGGAGTAACTTACACGGCAGATCCTTCGCTGCCGATATCCGGCACAGGGGAGGCTCAGACGATCCGGCTCGATCAAGCTGGTACTTATACATTTACTGCTCATTATTCCGGTGATAATGAGAAATATCTTGCGGCCGACAGTAATCGTGTTACCGTAACCGTAACGAAAAAAGCGGATGTCAGCGGAGGAACAACGTCAGGAGGTGGATCATCGTCAGGAGGCGGTTCCACGGCAGGAGGCGGATCTTCAGCAGGAGGCGGATCTTCAGCAGGGGGCGGATCCTCGTCAGGAGCGGTGCAGCAGCAGGAGGTGCCACCGCGGGAGGCGGCGCAGCTAACGGAAATGCATCTGCAACAACTACGCCGGACATCAAGGATTCGGATGGAACGACTGTTGCCATAGTGAACGGTAAAAAGGAATGATCACAGCAGAAGTGCAGCTTAGTGAAAAGGCGATCGCAAATGCTGAAAAATCAGGTGAAGCAGTTAAACTTCCGGTTGAAGTAAAGGCAGGTAAAAATATAAAAGCTGCATCCACTGTGACCATCAATCTACCGGAGGGTGCAGGGAAAACGAAAGTGAAGATTCCGGTAAAAAATATGACCGTAGGTACAGTCGCAGTGCTTGTCAATGCCGATGGCACTGAGAAAATTGTGAAGAAATCAGTGGCTGCAAAAGATGGAGTTCAGCTGATCGTGGACGAAGACACTACAGTGAAGCTCGTAGATAAGGCGAAAAACTTTAAGGATACAAAAAAACATTGGGCGAAGGATTCCATTGATTTTGTAAGTGCACGCGCTGATGAATGGAAAGAGCAGTACGGCTTTTGCACCGGAAGCAAAAATTACCCGGGCACGGCTATGGACGATTCTCGCACGATGGGAAGACGTAGATCTGACAGGTGGAAAGAAGTGGTACAGCAAAGCACGTGCATGGGCTAAAAACCAGGGAATTTCGGATGGCAGCAGACCAAATGCTGCGATAACGAGAGCCGAGGCGATCACAATGCTATGGCGTGCGCAAGGAAAACCGGCAGCAGAGCAAGAGACAGCTTTTAAAGATGTTTCTTCTGATGAATACTACGCACAGGCAGTGGCGTGGGCCAAAGAGAAGGGTATCGCACAAGCGAATAGCAAAGGACGATTCAATCCGGATGCTGCCTGTACAAGAGCGGAAATAGCCGCATTCCTGTATCGGATGTCGTTGAGTGAATAAACGGTTTACATGTACCATCTGGTATAAAGATAGCAGGAAGGAGATACCTGATTTGAAAAGAACTGCAAAAATCATTTTGACAGGAGTCTGCCTCGGCTTGATTTTACATTGATTTAATCAAAAAAGAAAAATGGACGATACAGAGAAATCTGTATCGTTTATTTTTCGTCTTTTTTAATTTATAGGAAAGTTCTAACTTTGGGATAGCTAGATATGAAAAGGGCCCGCAATTTAGCGGGCACGACAAGTAAACGATAGGTTTTAGAAGATATAGAAGCCTTCAGCTCCAGGAAAGTCTTCACCAAACTCATCGTCTTCATTTAAGAAGTAATCCATATCAAGCAAATCATCCTCACTCATGTGGCGGATGTCATCAGCAGTCATGCCTTCAGGTGGATTCTGTATGTACTTGTTTCTGATTTCATCTGAACGTTTTGACATAGTATTTTCCTCCGTTTTTTACATTCTATCACAGAGGAAGGTGTGATGTATATATTTATGCTGATGAAGTATATGAGAGCCTGCCCATAGCGTTACTGTTCAGACCATTGTAAAAACTGACGAAATTTAAAAAAATATATTTGTGGATAAACTCAAGCAGGATGGAAAGTTTCGTTAACGACTTCCGAATCCTGCTTTTTCTTTTGAAATTATAAACAGTACCTGCATATTTTCCTGCTTTTACATGGCTGGAATACGGATTTCCAGTCCTGCTTCTTTCATTTTTCTTCCGGTTATCCACCGTCATTCTGCCAGTCCCGGAATTCGTCCGATTTCCCATTCGTCCCTGTTTTTGCTGTACTTATCCTATACTTAAGGAGGCACAAATGAACGCAGATGATAAAAGCAAACTCAAAGCATATGAAGAACTTATAGGCAGTCTTGAGCATACAAACGGACTGCAGCACAGGGTCATTGAAACCCAGTCCTCATTGATCAAATCCCTTGAGGAACATAATGCAGAATTAGAAAAAATCATTGATGATCTGACAAACATTTAAGGAAAGGACGCGGCATGGGGATGGGAAATTCTTTTGAAACCATTACAGTACTTCAATACAGGCTGAAAGAAGCACAGGAAGAACTTGCAGCCTTTCAATCGGGAGAAAAATATATCCGAATGGAAAAACAGCACCTTACACAGGTGCGTGCCCTGGAACGCAGAATTGCAAAACTGGAAGCAGCTGTAGCAAAAGAACACAGCCATGCCATTACGATTGGAATCAATGGTTTGAGATTTTGAACAGCTGCAAAAAGAATGCGACCGTATGGTTGCCGAAGCAGTAAAAAAGGCGGATATGATGGAAAAAAGGGCCATCCGTGCAGAAAGACAGCGCGACACTGCCCTTGAAAAAGTAACTTTCCAGAGACGGGAACTTTACAAAGTAAAGACAGAGCTTGATGATGAAAAACAAAAAGTACAGAAACTGACGGCACAGATTAACCGGAACTATGAAAACTCATCCATCCCGTCTTCAAAATCTATCGCCCGCAAAAAATATCCAACAGCCGCGAAAAGACAGGAAGGAAACCCGGTGGACAGCCAGGACACAGGGGGCACTGCAGAAAGAAACTCACCCGACAAGGGAAATCTATCTTCCTGCACCCGAAGAAGTACTCCATGACCCTGACTTTAAGAAAACATCGAAAACCATTACAAAGCAGAAAATCGACATCAGCGTAGAAGTGCATGTGACCGGGTATCATGCCGATGTGCACTATAATTCCAAAACAGGTGAACGGATCCATGCACCATTTCCACAGGGAGTCATTGATGACGTTAACTATGGAGGAAATTTACGTGCTTTCCTGTTTCTGCTGAATAATGGCTGCTGTACATCAATTGATAAAAGCCGCAGGTTTTTGTCTGATCTGACAGATGGAAAAATAAACATATCAAAAGGCATGATCAATAATCTCTGCCAGTCATTTGCAGAAAAAACAGAATCCCAGCGCAAAGAGCTTTTCCGTGACATGCTGCTTTCCCCTGTCATGCATACAGACTGTACCAATGCCCGTGTAAACGGGGAAGTTCGTATGTATTTGTATGTGCGGTTCCGGATGGCGGTGTGCTCTATTTTGCCAGGGGCAAAAAGGGACACGATGGAATAAAGGGCACGGTCGTTGAAGACTATCAGGGGACACTGGTCCACGATCATGATGTAACCTTTTATAAGTATGGAACCGGCCACCAGGAATGCCTTGCACATGTACTGCGTTATCTGAAAGACAGCATGGACAACGAAAAAGACCGTTCCTGGAACAGGCAGATGCATTCCCTGATACAGGAAATGATCCATTACCGGAATGGTTTATCTGAATCAGAAGAGCCAGATCCGCAGACCGTTTCCGAATTTGAAGAACGTTATAAAACAATCCTGTCCATAGCCGGGGATGAATACGACTATGAGCGCATGGGAAATACTACCGTGATGGATACAACCTGTACAAAAGGATGAAAAAGTATAAGAAAGATCATCTTCTTTTCCTCCATAATAAGAATGTACCTGCCACGAATAACGAAGCCGAACGGCTGCTGAGAAAATATAAAAGAAAACAGGCGCAGGCTGTGTCATTCCGGAGTCCGTCAAGCATCGACCATCTCTGTAAATGCATGAGCATGCTGGTTTTGATGCGCAGAAAAGAGCAGGCCAATCTGTTCCGCGAGATTGCAGAAATATTTGCATAAGAAAACCGATGGTTTTGACTACGATTAGTCTACCATCGGTTCTTTTGTTACAAGTTTACCTCTGAACAGTAACGTTTATAGATTTGTCCCCATCCGATGCCTGCCGCGATCAGATCCGCCTCATAATTTTTCTCTTCGATCTGCTTTAATGCATTCGCGGCTGTCTGCTCTAAACTCCGTTCTTTTTTCGCATCAAACACTTTGAACTCCATGATAAATGCATCCTTATTTCTCTCTAACGGATACATTGCGATATCATACCTCCCCTGTCCGCTTTCCCTGTTTGATACGATCCGGTATTGATCCCGCAGAGATACGATGAGTCCTAACACCAGTCCACGATAAAAATTTTCCGATGTACGCTCCGGTGGACATTTTCCAACATCAAAATAACTCATGGAAGTGTATGCAATATCCAGCAAAATATCATTCAGATCTTCCATGCGGTGTGAGAGCAGTGCTTTTGTAAAATCATTATAAACGGCATTTCCATTTTCAAACATCGCAAGGATTTCATAGCGGAACATTCCCATCACTTCCCGGTTTGTGACCGACATATCGCACCATGTGCTCTCTCCCTGCTTTACAACATTTTCCGCTTTAATATAGCCATCTGCCAGAAAAAGTGACCAAAAACTGTTCTCGTCACCGTCAAGATATTGAAACGTGATATTTTCATTGATCTCTTTATGAATGATTTCCCCTGCCATAAGCTGTTCAATCTCATGTTTGCTACGCACAGGATGTCTGCGGATGATCTCCCCGATCAGTTTGTTACTGCTGGTATTGATCCAGTAGGACTGCAATTCTCCGGACCTCATATAATTACAGATGGACCACGGATTATACATATCTTTTTGTTTTCCAAAAATAAATCCATCATACATTTCTTTCACATCATGCATCGTATCCATGTTCTGGCACTTTAATGCATCCATTACTTCCTGTTCCGTAAAACCGAAGCAATCACTGTAAGCCTCGCAGGTAACCGTATCCGTTTCAAGGTTATTCAGATCCGAAAACAGCGAATTTTTGAAACCTTCGTCACTCCGGTAATCAAAGCCCTCGCATAGTAAGGATTTTCCTTAAATGTACTGTGAAATAACTGACGACAGGTACCGATCATCTCACTCCAGTACCCATCCGTATATGCTTCAAGCAGAGGTGTATCATATTCATCCCCTAAATGACCGGCAGGATCTGGTAGTGCAGATAGACGAGACGGCACAGCCTCTGTATTGCAATTCAATCCTTCCGGTATCTCCCTCACGGAACAGTTCTCTCAGACTCTTATATTCCTTTAGATCCTCCGCTTCCAGTCTGGTGCTTTTCAGCAGATATCTGTGTGCTTCATACATATTATAAAAACTGTCTGCAATTCCTTTTACCGCCTGTTTATAGTCTGCTCCCTTACAGTTCCCAAAACTGATGGAAATAACAGGAACCATTCCAAACAGTTTTCGGATCTCTTTATCCCCCAGACCCTTAACTTTTCAAAATATTCCGGATGGTCTGCAAATCTCGGATCAAAAAAAGTCTCAACTGTACTAAAAAGTGTCGTCTTGCCAAATCTTCTTGGTCTCGTGATCAGCGTGACTTTTGCATCCCTGTAAACCCATTCTGCAATAAAATGTGTCTTATCCACATAAAACTGTCTGCCACATGCAAAATCTTTAAAATCCTGATATCCGCACCCGACTCCCGCATTCAGATATGGATTTCGTTTTAAAATATTCTGCAGTCCATCCACATACGCAAGCAGCCGCTTTTTCTCTTCCGAAAGCTTTCCCCGTTCTTCAAACTCTGCCAGTACCTGTTCCCGCTGTGATAGCTTAA
>ENA-OQAS01001600-OQAS01001600.1-human-gut-metagenome-genome-assembly--contig:-NODE-1600-length-10370-cov-2.423997_pt1 | contig 10370 bp, 17 predicted proteins | sample MGYA00242733_ERZ504523 | MGnify/ENA primary metagenome ERZ504523 (study PRJEB26092, sample SAMD00036239) | human gut metagenome | host: Homo sapiens | study: EMG produced TPA metagenomics assembly of...
TCTTTTCAGAAAAGAACAGGACGTTTGAGAGGTTAGTAACCTGCATGCCGGAAGGTTAGTAACGTGTGGGGCGACACGTTACTAATGTGTGGGGTGTAAGGTTAGTAATGTTACAGGTGAAAGATTATATATCTTACAAGTGATACATATCATACAGGTATGAAGTTTCAGTATATGTTTGATAATAAAACAGTAGGTTATCTTTTTTTACGATTATCCAGTTCAATGAACTCTTTTCGGATGAATAAGTTTTCTTATGTTTTTCAAATATTGTAAAATATACCAGTCTACACAGGCTGTTCTGAATCTTGCCGTATTCCAGTCTTCTTTCTTATATAAGGATGAAAAAAGAAAGTAGAGATGGCTGATTAAACTGTTTTATGAGCTTATTGCCGTTTTTTAGCTATTGGAAACATATTGGTTAAGGAAATATTTAAAATATTGCAGATAGAGGGCTATAATTAACGAAAAAAGGGGTGCATGATGAACACCCCTTTTGCTCAGTAAAGATAAGACCTTATCTTTACTGGTTGTTTGTAACATTCTAGTTGCGGAATTTTAATCCGTCACCCGCTGTTTCTACGATAATCGGTTTGCTTCGGTCCACTTCCTGTGACAATAGCTTTTTGGACAAATCATTCAGCAAATAGCGCTGGATGGCACGTTTCACGGGACGGGCGCCGAATTCGGGATCATAGCCTGTGCTGGCAATGAAACGGACGGCCTCATCGGTCATTTCCAAAGTAATGCCGTTGCCGGCCAGCATATTCTTGATACCGTTGATTTGTAACATCACAATCTGTTCTATCTCTTCTCTGTTCAAAGGCAAGAACATGATTGTTTCATCTATACGGTTCAGAAACTCCGGCCGTATCGTTTTTTTCAACATGGACATTACCTCTTTCTTCGTCTCTTCAATCACCACTTCGCGATTCTCGTCATTAATCTTTTCGAACTGGCTTTGAATGTATGCGCTGCCCAGGTTGGAAGTCATGATGATAATTGTATTCTTGAAGTTTACCGTACGTCCCTTGTTGTCAGTCAGACGTCCGTCATCCAAAACTTGCAGCAGAATATTGAACACATCGGGATGTGCTTTTTCTATTTCATCAAACAATACCACAGAGTATGGTTTGCGTCGGACGGCTTCTGTCAACTGACCGCCTTCATCGTAACCTACGTATCCGGGAGGCGCTCCGATCAGACGGGATACAGAGTGTTTCTCCTGATATTCGCTCATGTCGATACGCGTCATCAGGCTCTCGTCATCAAACAGGTAGTCGGCCAATGCTTTGGCAAGTTCTGTCTTACCTACACCGGTAGTACCCAGGAAGATGAATGAACCTATCGGACGTTTCGGATCCTGTAATCCGGCACGGCTGCGGCGTACGGCATCGGATACGGCTGCTATGGCTTCATCCTGACCTACCACACGCAAATGTAATTCTTGCTCCAGATGAAGCAATTTGTCACGTTCGCTTTGCAGCATCTTGTTGACCGGTATCCCTGTCCACCGTGAAACAACATCGGCAATGTCCTCAGCGGTAACTTCTTCCTTTATCATGGCACTGTCACCCTGCTTGTGTTTCAGGTCTTCTTGAATATCTTTGATCTCGTTCTCTAAAGCCTGTAATTTTCCATAACGGATTTCGGCTACTTTACCGTAATCTCCCTCACGTTCCGCTTTCTCGGCTTCAAATTTCAATTGTTCTATTTCCTGCTTGTTTTGCTGAATCTTGTTGACCAGTTCCTTTTCACTCTGCCATTTGGCTTTGTAAGAGGTTTCCTGTTCTTTCAGTTCGGCAATCTCTTTATTCAGCTGTTGTAATTTGGGCTCGTCTTTTTCACGTTTGATGGCCTCACGTTCAATTTCCAGTTGTTTCAGGTGACGTGAGATTTCATCCAGTTCTTCAGGCACGGAATCACGTTCCATACGCAATTTGGCAGCAGCTTCATCCATCAGGTCAATAGCCTTGTCCGGAAGGAAACGTTCGGTAATGTAACGGTTACTCAATTCTACAGCGGCAATGATGGCTTCATCTTTGATACGTACCTTGTGATGGTTTTCGTAACGTTCTTTCAATCCACGGAGAATGGAGATGGTGCTCAGCGTGTCCGGTTCGGCTACCATAACGGTTTGGAACCGGCGTTCCAATGCCTTGTCCTTTTCGAAGTACTTCTGATATTCGTCCAAAGTAGTGGCTCCTATGCTGCGGAGCTCACCACGGGCCAAGGCGGGTTTCAATATATTGGCGGCATCCATGGCACCTTCACCTTTACCGGCTCCGACCAAGGTATGGATTTCATCGATAAACAGGATGATGCTGCCTTCGGCTTTGATTACTTCATTGACAACAGATTTCAGACGTTCTTCAAATTCACCTTTGTATTTGGCTCCGGCAACCAGTGCGCCCATATCCAATGAGAAGATTTGTTTGTTCTTCAAGTTGTCGGGTACATCACCTCGGATGATACGGTGTGCCAAGCTTCAACAATGGCGGTCTTACCGGTACCCGGCTCACCGATTAAAATCGGATTATTCTTGGTACGGCGGCTTAATATTTGTAATACCCTACGTATTTCTTCATCACGCCCGATAACCGGATCAAGTTTTCCGCTGCGGGCAGCCTCATTCAAATTAATGGCATATTTGCTTAAGGATTGATAAGTGTCTTCACTGGATTGTGAAGTTACTTTTTCACCTTTACGTAGTTCTGCTATGGCGGAGCGCAGCTCTTTGTCTGTCATTCCCGCGTCTTTCAATATGGTAGCGACAGTACTCTTTACATTCAACAAGGCCAGGATAATAGCTTCCAGTGAAACGAATTCGTCACCCATCTCTTTGGAATACTGTACGGCTCTTTGTAATATCTCGTTGCTTTCACGGCTAAGGTAAGGTTCTCCTCCGAAACCTTAGGCAGCGAGTCAATTTGCTTGTCGATGACCAATGCGATCTGCTGGGCGTCATTCCCAATTTCTGGAAAATGAAGTTGGTGACGTTTTCACCTACTTTCAGTACTCCGGCCAACAGATGCACAGGCTCGATAGCTTGCTGTCCGCGGGCTTGAGTTACGTTCACCGCTTGTTGCACTGCCTCCTGTGATTTAATTGTGAAGTTGTTAAAATTCATATTGTATCTCCTTTCTAAATATTATTCAAATACCTATTTGAAAACGTAACTGTCACTGCTTTGTTCAGTGGCTTTTGCGATTTCATTTGATAATCTCAAATAGTTTGCCAAAAGAAAAAGAAAGCTAATGAAGTAAAATAAGAAGACAAAATGGCAGGCTCTCCGGCTTTTAAATGAAAAAAAGTCCGAATTGTACACAAAAAGGCAGATAACTCTTTTTGCAAGCAGATGATAATTGCTATCTTAGCATCGAAATCATAAAATGAAAACGAGATGACAAATGAAATAAAGTTTGCAGATACTGTAATTCTGGTGGATGTAGCCTATGTAGATAGGGTGGCGGGTGATTTATCCAAACATTTTGGTGACGTGGTGGGCCGTAAGTTGCCGAAAGCGGATTTACCGGTGTTGTTGGAATGTCTGTCACTGGATAGTGGAATACCCTTGGGGGAGAATGCTGTTCAGGTATTATTTATTTATGACGAGGAAAGTAAGAAAATGGATGCTTTTCAGCCGTCGGATTTGGAAAAGGAATTAAATAACGTGGCTTTCAAAAGCCAGTTGGGAGAGTTTGCACTTTATTCTTTCGAACCGTCGGATATGGCTAGTCGCGAAGAGTTGTTTCTGGAGTCTTTGAGAGTGGTGGTTGATGCAAAAGAGGTGAAACGGGTGATTATTGTCCCTGCCGAAGAAGAATATGGAGATAAAGTTCCTGCTATATTAAATAAGGTGGACGGAAAAGAAAAAATGACGGTATTCGGTATGAATCCTCCAACCAGTGAAGTCGCTTATCAGTGGGAGATGTTTGGATTCGCTGTTTTACAGTCGTTAGGAATTAAAGCAGACGAACTATAATCATTAAAAAACATGTCTGATTTCAGGTTAAGAGTATTCAGTAGTGTTGCGAAAAACCTCAGCTTTACAAAGGCTTCGCAAGAGCTGTTTATTAGTCAGCCGGCTATAACCAAGCATATTCAGGAATTGGAGACGATGTACCAGACACGCCTTTTTGAGCGAATGGGGAACAAGATCTTGCTGACTGATGCAGGCAGGTTGTTGTTGGAGCATTGTGAGAAAATTTTGGAAGATTACGGACGCTTGGAGTACGAGATGAACTTATTACGTAATGAGCATACCGGTGAGTTGCGCTTGGGAGCCAGTACTACAATTGCCCAATATGTGCTTCCCCCTTTGCTGGCCCGCTTCATCGAGAAGTTTCCGCAAGTGTCTTTATCACTTTTCAGCGGGAACTCCTCTGAGGTGGAAAAGGCATTGCAGGAACATCGTATAGATTTGGCACTGGTAGAGGGAAATACCCGGCAACCTAATTTGAAATATACTCCTTTTCTGCAAGATGAGCTGGTGGCTATCGTCCATACTCATAGTAAGTGGATGGATTATGATGAGATAACTTTGGATGAATTGAAAGAAGTTCCTCTTGTACTTCGTGAAAGAGGTTCGGGAACATTGGATGTATTGATTACCGCTTTGCATAAACACAACATAAAGTTATCGGACCTTACTATCCGTATGCACCTGGGAAGTACAGAGAGCATTAAATTATTTCTGGAAAATAGTGAGTGCATGGGGATTTTGTCTATCCGGTCTATTAATAAAGAACTGTATTCAGGGAAGTTTAAAGTATTGGATATAAAAGACCTGGTGATGTTTCGTGAATTTGATTTTGTCCAATTGCAAGGGCAGGATACAGGGCTCCCGGCTCTGTTCATGCAATTTGCCAATCATTATAAGGAAAAGTTATAACTTATAATTAAAAACGATTAGATTGTTTTTGAAACATATATTACCTTTGCATCCCGAAATGGAGAAATAATGTTAAAAAGTAAAATATATGATTTCAGTAACAGCTTTACAGCAAAACAGCAAAACTATTTATGTAGGTTTGCTTTCCACGTTAACGGTCTTTTTGTTGATGGACTATATTCCGGTATTGGCTTCATTTTCCCAGTGGGTCACTCCCCCGTATCTTTATTTCTGGGTTGATATTTGCATTAGTTTGCGGACAGGCCTATCCTAAGTTCAATAAAAAGGTTTCTAAATATTTGTTGCAATATTCTGTAGTGGGATTGGGGTTCGGTATGAATCTTCAGGCTTCTCTGGCTTCCGGTAAGGAGGAATGGAATTCACGATCATTTCTGTAATCGGTACAATGATTATAGGTATGTTTATAGGGCATAAACTTTTGAAGGTAGATCGTGATACGGCTTATCTTATCAGTTCGGGTACTGCAATTTGTGGGGGAAGCGCTATTGCTGCTGTGGTCCTGTATTGAAAGCTAAAGATAGTGAGATGTCTGTGGCTTTGGCTACTATCTTTGTATTGAATGCCATCGCTTTGTTTATTTTTCCGGTGTTAGGCCATATGTTTGGGTTAGATCAACAACAGTTTGGTACTTGGGCAGCTATTGCTATTCATGATACGAGTTCTGTGGTGGGAGCAGGTGCGGCATACGGTGAAGAGGCGTTGAAAGTGGCGACAACAATCAAACTGACCCGTGCACTTTGGATTATTCCTTTGGCATTCGCTACTTCTTTTATTTTCAAGGGAAGCGGTAAGAAAGTAAGCATTCCTTGGTTTATCCTTTATTTTGTTGTGGCTATCATTCTGAATACTTATGTGCTGGATGGTGTGCCTCAATTCGGGCAGGCTGTTTCCGGACTGGCACGTAAAGGATTGATTATTACCATGTTCTTTATTGGAGCTTCCTTGTCTATGGATGTATTGAAGCAAGTAGGTATGAAACCTCTGATTCAAGGTGTTGCTCTTTGGGCGGTGATCAGTCTTAGTTCATTGGCTTATATTCTACTTTTCTGATAGGGATTTATTAGAATATTAAAAAGTATGCGGATGATATGGATTGTCTGAAAAATCCTGTTATCCGCATGTTTTTTATGAGAATATAATTTAGAAGTAATAGATGAGTAATAGTACAGCGTTTACTCCAATGACAGTGAGGAATCCTTTCCATACATAAGGCAGCATTTCTTTTCTGCGGGAGGAAAAAAATATGGCATAGAACATATTCACTACGATGTTGCTGATGATAGCTTGCATGATACAGGCCCCTACAATGGTTGCCGGAATGTTTCCGCCTTGTAACAGGTTTAGTATGAAAGGAGTGATATCACTTAATCCTGTTGCAATGGAGAGAATACTCAAACCTCCTGTTCCTGCATAAACCAATGTATAGTGAGTCAGAAATGTAAATACTACAAATAATAAAGCAAAGATCAGAGCGACTTTGAATTCCAGTGGATTACTTTCCGTTTCCGTTTCTTCAATAACTTCGCGCTCGCCTTTTATAGTATGCTTTTTATGGATGAATATGCCGATGCCGGCGGCGGTTGCAGACATGATGAGCAGATAGGGGTAAATATTCAGAAAGATGGAAGTGCTGAATATAAGGATCAAAATCATGAAACGTAAGAACATCATGCTGACAGCAAGCATCATGGCAGATACATATTCCGGTATTTCATGCGCTTGTATCCGTTTGCATTTGCGGGCAAGGATGGAAATGGTAGCGGTGCTGCTATACAGACCACCGATAATGCCCGAAACCAAGTGCCTGATTCGCGGAAAACATATTGCTTCAGCAGGTAGGACAAATAGGAGATACCCGATACGACTACAGTAGCCAGCCAAATGGTGTATGGAGTGAGATTGATACCCGGTATGAGAGGTTCCTTGGGTAGCATGGGCAAAATGATACCGCTGATAGCCAGAAATTTTGCCAGTGTGATCATTTCATCATTCTGCATCCGTTGTACAAGTTCTGTGAAGGTGTGTTTCATTTCTGTGAAAAGAAGCACGGTGACTACCATCATCACGTAAAACCAGGAAGGTTGTGTACTTATGATAGGAGCCATACAATAGGTGATAAGGGCGATGATGATTGTTGTCACTCCAAACACGTGGAACTGGGATTGCTTGACATAATAATTGATGCCCAGTAACATACCTAAAATTATTCCGCCTCCCATAAATAAATGCATTTCCTTAGGATCAAGTATATAGAGGAGATATCCCAAAATGCCGATAAAGTAAAAGTCCGGTCTGTGCCGAAAAGCGTAGTTTCCCCCTCTCGTTTCAGGCTGATTCTCCGTTGGGATAAACCGATGAGTAAAGAGAACAAGGTCACCAGAATGAAAGTAACCAATTGCTGGGGAAGGTAATCGTACAACTTTTCCATAAATCTGTCAAGATTAGGTTGATGTAATAGGTTTTCCTTTTAAACTGCATTGACTCCTCTGATGGATTCAAGTGGCTTTAAAACGCTTGCTTAAACTGGCTTTCTTCAAAAAGTCCTTTTAATTTATCATCACTTTTTATTTGGTTGATGATTGTGGACAGAACTCCTGCTTTAGGCAATTCTACCACAACGTCTGTTTTATATTTACCACCGCTCTGCCGGCTGTTTTCACAGATTACTTTTAAGTTAGCAGCCTCTTGCTGGGTAGCCATATGGATCAGATCTGAGAACTGTTCCCACTCTGCATTACCGAATTTTTTTTGAGACTTGGCAGCCATTTCCGCCTTTGCTTTGATCTGGCTGGTTATTGCGGTACGGGCTGCAATGACCGCCTTCTTTTTGGAGGCAGTGGCATCACCGCTCTGAGCTGATGCTGAGGCACGGAAGAAGTCTGCGTTTGTGCTATATGCATTTCCGGTACAAGGAGTGCTTTGTGCCTGTGCCCATGTTGACATTCCAAGGACGAAGGCTAAAAAATAGATGAATTTATAATATTTCATAGTTGTAATTTTATCAATCTATTGCGAAGATAGAAGAATATTTGATAATATAAACAAGAAAAGGGAAAAAAAAGATTGAGCTTGCTTTATGAAATGATTATATTTGCAGAAATTAAATGAAAGGTTAGTATTCATGGAATCAACAACAAAACTCTATTCGTTAAATTACACAAACGCAAATACTTATTTATTTGCATTCGTGTTTATTGTAGGTAATGTGGTATTGCCGCAACTTTGTCATTTGGTGCATTTGGGTGGACCTGCTATGTTACCCATTTATTTCTTCACATTAATAGGTGCTTATAAATATGGATTCAAAGTGGGGATGTTGACGGCTGTTCTTTCTCCGCTTGTCAATAGTTTCTTGTTTGGAATGCCTTCTGTGACCATACTTCCGGCTATATTGGTAAAGTCGGTATTGTTGGCGTTGGTGGCGGGATATATGGCAGATCGTTTCCGTAAGATTACGATTCCTGCATTGCTGGGGACTGTTATGGCATATCAGGTGGTGGGTACCTTGATAGAATGGGCTCTTGTCGGTGATTTCTATTTGGCGGCACAGGATTTCCGGATTGGAATTCCGGGCATGTTGCTCCAGATTTTTGGTGGCTATGCTTTGTTGAAAGCTATTGCAAAAAGATAAGTTGTAAACATTTGATGTTATGCTGCAAATTGTGAAACAGCCTGAAAATGGTGGCGCTGGCTATGTTCTGGTAGCTGTCATGGATGGAGATCCCGGTAAATGGATGACTTTGGTTTTTGATAAATCATTTAATAGTTAATAGATAAAATGACAGGCACATTATTATTTTTAGGATTAGGAATGCAGGAAATATTATTCATTGCATTGATTGTTCTTTTATTCTTTGGTGGGAAGAAGATACCCGAACTGATGAAGGGGTTGGGCAAAGGGGTTAAGAGTTTTAAGGAAGGGATGAACGGGGTGGAGGATGATATAGATGGAAAAGATAAGAAAGGGGAAACGAAAGAGTGACAAATGATGGAACAACAGCAGAAGATACTGACTTTTTGGGATCATCTGGAAGAACTGCGCCATGTCTTGTTCCGTATTGCAGTGGCTGTGGTATTTCTAATGTTGGTAGCATTCTTGTTTAAGGATGAGCTTTTTGCTATTGTTCTAGCGCCTAAGAATGCTGATTTCATTATTTATCGTTTTTTTGCCGGATAGCTGATTTCATGGCTATGCCTTCATTATGTCCGGAAGTGTTTTATGTGAAAATGATCAATACCCAATTGGCGGCTCAATTCATTACTCATATGAGCGTGTCTTTTTATACGGGTTTTTTGCTGGCATCTCCTTATGTTATTTATCAGTTGTTCCGTTTTGTTTCGCCGGCTTTATACGAGAATGAAAAGAAATATTCTACGGATTGTAGGGTGGGGCTATTTTCTTTTTATGATGGGAGTTCTTTTGAATTATTTTTTGATTTTCCCTCTTACTTTCCGTTTTCTTGCTACCTATCAGGTCAGTATGGAAGTGGAGAACACGATTACTTTGTCTTCGTATATGGATACATTGATGATGATGAGCCTGATGATGGGGATTGTTTTCGAGATTCCTGTCCTTTGTTGGCTTTTTGCCAAACTGGGATTTCTTACGGCTGATTTTATGAAGCGGTATCGTCGTCATGCTATTGTTATTATTCTGATAGTTGGAGCTGTTATCACTCCTACGTCAGATGTCTTTACATTGATGATGGTGTCTGTGCCTATGTATTTGCTTTACGAAGTCAGCATTTGGATTGTAAGTCGGATTGGGAAGAAACAGCGGGAAGAATCCGTAGAGGAAGTGCTTGAAAAATCATGAGATGATAATCCTTATAAATGTTATTCCGTAAAAAGGAAGACCTTTCATGATAGGCCTTCCTTTTTCCATTAGGATCCATACTTTATTAAATTTTCCAGCCAAAGGCTTCTGCTACGGCCGGAAACACAATCTTTCCGTTTACAATATTCAAGCCGTTTTTTAGTCCCGGATCGTTTTCGCAAGCTTTTTCCCAACCAAGATCTGCCAATCTGATAGCGTATGGCAGTGTAGCATTGGTTAATGCCAAGGTTGAAGTACACGGCACGGCTCCCGGAATATTTGCCACACAGTAATGGATGATACCGTCTACTTCGTAAATGGGTTCGGCATGAGTTGTGGGATGGGAGGTTTCAAAACATCCTCCTTGGTCAATGGCCACATCTACCAGTACAGTACCCTTTTTCATCAGTTTCAGCATAGGGCGTGTTATGAGGTGGGGAGCCTTTGCACCGGGGATAAGAACTGCACCGATTATCAAATCAGTTGTTGGCAGTTCTTTTTCTATATTGTGGCTGGACGAGAATAATGTTTTTACATTTTTAGGCATGAACTCACTCAACTGACGCAGGCGGGGTAATGAAATATCACAGATTGTGACATCAGCCCCTAATCCTGCAGCCATTAAAGCTGCATTGGTTC
>ENA-OQAS01001601-OQAS01001601.1-human-gut-metagenome-genome-assembly--contig:-NODE-1601-length-10369-cov-4.897090_pt1 | contig 10369 bp, 15 predicted proteins | sample MGYA00242733_ERZ504523 | MGnify/ENA primary metagenome ERZ504523 (study PRJEB26092, sample SAMD00036239) | human gut metagenome | host: Homo sapiens | study: EMG produced TPA metagenomics assembly of...
TCAAGACCGTGCTGGCTTCGCGTGGACATCCACGCTGGTGGTGCCCAGCACGCCGCCGCACGACGGTGGTGCTGGCCCAGCAGTACGACGGCGAACCCCGCTCCCGCACAACTACGAGTTCACATTTGAAAACTTCATCAAAGGCCCTTCCAACCAGTTTGCGTTTGCTGCTGCACAGGCGGTTGCGGCCAATCCCTCCGGCGCATACAACCCGCTGTTCATCTACGGCGGCTCCGGCCTTGGCAAGACCCATCTGCTCACGGCCATCCAGACCGAGATCAAGCGCACCCACCCCGATTTCGTCATCATGTACGTTACCTGCGAGCAGTTCACCAATGAGCTGATCGCCGCCATCCGCGCCGGCAGCACCGAGGACTTCCGCATGAAGTACCGCGTGGCAGACCTGCTGCTGGTGGACGATATCCAGTTCATCGCCGGCAAGGAGTCCACGCAGGAGGAGTTCTTCCACACCTTCAACTCCCTGCACGATGCCCACAAGCAGATCGTCATTGCCTCCGACCGCCCGGCCAAGGAGATCAAAAGTCTGGAAGAGCGTCTGCGCACCCGCTTTGAGTGGGGCCTGACCGCCGATGTGCAGCCGCCGGATTTTGAGACCCGCGTGGCCATCGTCAAGCGCAAGGCAGAGCTTTTGCATCTGGACCTGCCCGAGGATGTGGCCGAGTTCATTGCCAACCACCTGAAGAACAACATCCGCCAGCTGGAGGGCGCTGTAAAAAAACTGACGCCTACTACATGCTGGAGGGCATCCAGCCGGTCATCAGTGTGGCCCAGAATGCCATCAAGGACATCCTCAACGAGACCCAGCCGGTGCCCGTGACCATCGAGAAGATCATCGGCGAGGTGTCCCGCACCTTCAACGTCTCCCCTGCCGACATCCGCGGCACCAAGCGCAACGCCAACGTTGCCTCTGCCCGCCGCGTGGCCATCTACATCCTGCGCGAGGTCACCGGCATGAGCATGGAAGAGATCGGCCGCGAGTTCTCCGGCCGCGATCATTCCACCATCGTCTACTCCCTCAAGACCATGGAGCGGGACATGAAGAACGACCAGCACCTGCGCGAGACCGTGAGCGACATCATCAAGAACGTGAAGGCCTGACCGCAGAAATCGTGTAAAAGTCGTACTCATTTATGGGTGAAACCCCAAAATATGGGGAGAAAACGGAACAAAACGGGGAAAAAGAACCTATATCTTGTGGTAAAAACGCAAACCTTTCCACACTTTCCACAGAGTTTTCAACATTCAACCTCCGTTCTCCACATGGTCTGTGGAAAGAAAGACCTATTCCAACCTTTCCACGATCCATTCACAACACATTCACAACCCCGTGGAAACCAAAACCCCCGCATTCCGACAAGGCTTTTCGAGGTTTTCCACAAGTTCCCCACCCCCTACTACGGTTACTACAACAAGTTCAATAAGATAGACCGGTTCTGAAACGGTTTTCAAACACAAAACAACATCAGAAACGAAAAACAAAGGAGAGAATTCAGTTTGAACATCGTATGTGATAAAGTTCTGCTGAGCGCAGCCATCGATGGTGTGTCCAAAGCCGTCACCATGCGTTCTGCCATCTGTGCTGGAAGGTATCCTGCTGAAAGCCGAAGGCTTCCAGCTCAACCTCACCGGCTACGATCTGGAAATGGGCATCGTGACCACCATCGAAGCCAATGTCAAGGAAGCCGGCGAGGTGGTGCTGAATGCAAAGCTGCTCAGCAGCATGATCAGCCGGATGCCCGCCGGTCAGGTCAGCATCCTCTCTGCCGAGAACGGCAAGACCACCATCCAGAGCGGCGTAGTCCAGTTCGAGATCCAGTCTATGCCGGCCAACGATTTCCCGGAGCTGCCCAATACCGGAGCGGAAGAGACCCTGACCATCAAGACCGGTGTGCTGAAAGATATGATCGATCGTACGTTATATGCTGTCAGTCAGGACGAGAAAAAGCCCGCCCACACCGGTGAGCTGTTCGAGATCCTGCCCGACAAGCTGACTGTGGTGGCACTGGACGGCTACCGTCTGGCCATCGTGGAACGCCCGGTGACGGCGGTAAAGGATATCCGCATCATCGTGCCCAGCAAGACCATGACCGAGGTCGCCCACCTGCTGCCCAACGACGACGAAGAGCCGGTGCACATCAGCGCCAACCGCCGCTATGTGGTCTTTATGGCCGGCGGCTACACCATCATGAGCCGCCTGATCGAGGGCGAGTTCCTCAACTACCGCAACGTGATCCCCGCCGACAGTCGCACCCGCGTGACCATCGACACCAAGGAATTCATCGAGACCATCGAGCGTGCTTCGCTGATTATTACAGAGCGTTTAAAAAATCCTCTCCGCATCTCCTTTACAGAGGTAGAGTCGTGGTGCGCTGCCAGACCAACCTTGGCCGCGTGGTGGACGAGTTCAACGCCGACTGCGAGGGCGACGAAGTGGAGATCGGCTTCAACAACCGCTATCTGCTGGATGCGCTGCGCAACGCCCGCACCGAGAAGGTCCGCATGGAGATCAGCGGCCCTCTGAGCCCGGTCAAGGTGCTGCCTGCCGAGGGCAACGACTTTTTGTATCTGGTGCTGCCGGTGCGCTTCAAGAACGATTAAGAGGGCGAAATTATGCAGAAAATTCTCATCCATACGGAATTTATCAAGCTGGATGCCCTGCTGAAATATGCAGGCCTGTGTGAGACCGGCGGCGAAGCCAAGGAGCTGGTGCAGGGCGGTGCCGTGAAGGTGAACGGCGAGGTGTGCACCATGCGCGGCAAGAAGTGCCGTGCCGGTGATGTGATCGAGCTGGACGGCCAGACCGTGGAAGTGGGTCAGGGCCAGTAATGCGTCTGCTTTCACTGGAAGTTGCGAATTACCGCAATATTGCGGCAGCGCAGCTGGAACCTGGCCGGGAGCTGACCGTGATCTGCGGCAACAACGGTCAGGGCAAAACGAACCTGCTGGAGGCCATCTGGCTACTGACCGGCGGCAAAGCTTCCGGGGCGGCAAGGATGCCGAGCTTGTGCGCCGCGGAGAAACATTCGCGGTACTGGAGGCCGTCACCCAGCGCACCCGGCAGGAGGATCAGGAACCGGACGAACCGGCAAATGTGCGCATTACGGTGGGCACGCCGGATGCACAGCGCCCCGGCCGGTATGCATCGGTCAACGGTTCTCCGCCCAAGCGGGCGGCGGGCCTTGCGGGCAGCTTTCCGGCTGTGGTGTTCGACCCCGGGCACCTGAGCCTTGTAAAAGGTGCACCGGAAGGACGGCGGCGGTTTCTGGACGCGGCGCTGTGCCAGCTGTACCCCGGCTACCTTGCCACCTACCGTCGCTATGTGCGGGCATTGCAGCAGAAAAACGCGCTTCTGCGTCATTCCGCAGGCGGCACGGAGCGCCCGTGGGCAGAAAAATGCGCCTGCTGGAAGTGCTGAACGTAGAGCTTGCAGCGCAGGGCGAGGCCATCCAGAAGCGGCGGCGGGAGTATCTGGCCCTGCTCACACCGCTGGCCTGCGCCAACTATGCCGAGCTTTCCCACGGGGCAGAGCGCATGGCGATGCGGTATGCCGCCCAGTTTGAGCCGGGCGGCTTTCCGCACTTTTGAAGCAGCGCCAGAACGAAGAGCTGCGCGCCGGGCAGAGCCTGTGCGGCATCCACCGCGAGGACGTTGAGCTGCTGCTGGACGACCAGCCCGCAAAGGTGTTTGCAAGTCAGGGACAGCAGCGCAGCGTGGTGCTGAGCCTGAAAATGGCCGAAGCGGCTGCCGCTGCCCGGATCACCGGAGAGCACCCGGTGCTCCTGCTGGACGATGTGCTCAGCGAGCTGGACGAGGGCCGCAAGCAGTATCTGCTCACCCGCATGAAGGAAAAGCAGACATTCGTGACCAGCTGCGATGATACCGCGTTCCTGAAAACGGACGGCGAAGTGTACCGCATGAACGGCGGTGTGCTGAGCAAAGCATGAAGAAATGATGCAAAAGTACATGCAGCTGCCGGTGAATAAACGGCGTTTTATGCATGAACTGCCAGAATGAGGAAAATACTGTATGTATATTCATCTGGGCCGTGACTACGTGCTGAATGACCGGGACATTATCGGCATCTTCAATCTGGAAACCACCACCATCACCCCCCGGGGCCGGGAGTTTCTGAACTACGCCCAGAAGAACGGCGCGGTGGTGAGCCTTTCGGACGAGCTGCCGCAGAGCTATGTTTTGGCAGACGGGGCCGTGGTGGACACGGTGTATCTTTCGGAGCTGTCGCCTGCTGCCATGCGGCGCAGAGCCGAAAAAATGATCGAGTAAACCAGCCAACAGGCGGAGAATATGCTCTGCTTTTACGATAGATCGAACAAAAATGCAAACATTGAACAAAAGGGAGAAAGGAAATGGCAGAAGAAATCATTACCAGCACAAATGCCGAAACCGCTACCGACCATGAGTATAATGCCAGCGAGATCCAGGTCCTGAAGGGTCTGGAGGCGGTGCGCAAGCGCCCGGGCATGTATATCGGTTCCACCGGCGAGCGCGGCCTGCATCATCTGGTCTACGAGATCGTGGACAACGCCATCGATGAAGCACTGGCCGGCTACTGCGACCACATCGAGGTCAAGATCCTGAAAGACAACATCATTCAGGTCACGGATAACGGCCGCGGCATCCCTGTGGACATTCAGGCCGACACCGGCCTGCCCGCCGTCACTGTCGTTTACACCATCCTGCACGCCGGCGGCAAGTTCGGCGGCGAGAACTCCGGCTACAAGGTGGCCGGCGGCTGCACGGCGTGGGCGCTTCGGTGGTCAACGCCTGCTCCGAGTGGCTCACCGTCAACGTGCGCCGCGACGGCCACGAGTACGAGCAGACCTTCCGCCGCGGCGACCCGGACGGCCCGCTCAAGTGCATCGGCACCGTAGCCGATGGCGTCACCGGCACCCGGGTCACCTTCAAGCCGGACCCGGAGATGTTCCGGGATACCACCGTGTACGACTTCGACACGCTGGAAAAGCGCCTGCGGGAAGAAAGCTTCCTGAACGCCGGTGTCAAGATCACCCTGACCGACGAGCGCGAGATGTATACCCCCGTGCTGGAGGACGGCAAGGAGGGAGAACCCTGCTACCGCACCGAGGTCATGTGCTACGAGGGCGGCATCAAGAGCTTTGTCACCTATCTGGGCGAGAAGCGCAAGCTGGACGTGCTGCACCCCAATGTGATCTACCTCAAGGGCCAGACCGACCGCGGCATGGCAGAGATCGCACTGCAGTATAATTCCAGCTACAACGAGCTGCTGCTGAGCTTTGCCAACAACGTCAACACCCCGGACGGCGGCACCCACGAGGAGGGCTTCAAGAACAGCCTGACCCGCGTGTTCAACGATTATGGCCGCAGCCACGGCCTGCTGAAGGATAAGGACGAGAACCTGTCCGGTGCGGACGTGCGCGAGGGCCTGATCTGCGTGATCTCTGTCAAGCTGCAGGAGGCGGAGTTTGAGGGCCAGACCAAGGCAAAGCTGGGCAATACCGAGATCCGCACCCTTGTTTCCAACATGGTCTACTCCAAGCTGATGGAATTCTTTGAGGAGAACCCCGGCGTGGCAAAGGCTATCTTTGAAAAGGCCACCCAGGCCGCCCGCGCCCGCGCCGCTGCCAAAAAGGCCCGCGAACTGGTGCGCCGCAAGAGCGCATTGGAGACCAGCCGGATGCCCGGCAAGCTGGCAGACTGCCGCGAAAAAGACCCCAGCCGCACCGAAATCTTCATCGTCGAGGGCGATTCTGCAGGCGGTTCCGCCAAGATGGGCCGTGATTCTGCCATTCAGGCCATCCTGCCGCTGTGGGGCAAGATGCTGAACGTGGAAAAGGCCCGCGCCGATAAAATTTACGGCAACGACAAGCTGATGCCCGTTGTGCTGGCACTGGGCTGCGGCATTGGTGACGAGTTCGATATCTCCAGCTGCGCTACGATAAAGTGTTCATCATGGCCGATGCCGATGTGGATGGCTCCCACATCTGCACCCTGATGCTCACCTTCTTCTTCCGCTATATGCGCCCGCTCATTGAGCAGGGCCATGTGTATGTGGCCCAGCCGCCTCTGTTCAAGGTGCAGAAGGGCAACACCATCAAGTACGCCTACAACGATGCCGAAATGGCCGTGCTTTCGCAGGAGATGCCCGGCGCAAAGGTGAACCGCTATAAGGGCCTTGGTGAGATGAACCCCGAACAGCTGTGGGAGACCACTATGAACCCCGATAACCGCGTGATCGTGCAGATCACCATTGACGATGCCGAGAAGGCCGACGAAGCCTTTACCATCCTGATGGGCGATCAGGTGGAGCCGCGCCGCCGCTTTATCGAGACCAACGCCCAGTACGCAAAGCTGGACGTGTAATTGGAGGAAACAATGGAAGAAGATTATGTGATGATACCGGGCAGCGGAACCAAAAAGATCATCCGCGATGTGAAAAAGGAGATCGAGACCGCATTTCTGGACTACTCCATGTCGGTCATCGTGTCCCGCGCCCTGCCCGATGTGCGCGACGGTTTGAAGCCTGTTCACCGCCGCATTCTGTACACCATGCACGAGCGCGGCAACGACCCCAGCCATCCCTACCGCAAATCCGCCGACACCGTTGGTGCGGTGCTGGGTTCCTACCATCCACGGCGACGCATCGGTCTACGATGCCATGGTCCGTCTGGCACAGGACTTCTCTCTGCGCTATCCGCTGGTGGATGGTCAGGGTAATTTTGGTTCTGTGGATGGCGACCCCCCGGCTGCCTACCGTTACACTGAGGCCCGCATGAGCCGCATGGCGGTGGAGATGCTGACCGATATCGAGAAGGACACCATCGACTGGGACCCCAACTTGACGAGACCAAGAAGGAACCAGCGTGCTGCCCTGCCGCTTCCCCAACCTGCTGGTCAACGGCAGTCAGGGCATTGCGGTCGGCATGGCCACCAACATCCCGCCCCACAACCTGAGCGAGGTCATTGACGCTGCATCGCCTATATCGACGATCCGGACATCGATCTGCCCGGCCTGATGGAATACATCAAGGGCCCGGACTTCCCCACTGCCGGCATCATCATGGGCCGCAGCGGCATCCGCGCCGCCTACGCCACCGGCCGGGGCAAGATCACCCTGCGGGGCCGCGCCACCATCGAGGAGACCAAGAACGGCCGCACCCAGATCATCATTACGGAAATTCCGTATATGGTCAACAAGGCCCGTCTCATTGAGAACATGGCCGACCTTGTCAAGGAAAAGCGCATTGAGGGCATCACCGGTCTGAACGATGAGACCAACCGCAAGGGCATGCGCATCGTGGTGGACATCCGCAAGGACGCCAACGCACAGGTCATCCTGAACCAGTTGTACCAGTACACCCAGCTGCAGGATACCGTGGGCGTTATCATGCTGGCCATCGACCACAAGGTGCCGAAAGTCCTCACCCTGAAGCAGATGCTTCAGAAATACGTGGAATTTCAGGACGAGGTGGTGCGCCGCCGCACCCAGTACGACCTGAAAAAGGCCAAGGAGCGCGCCCACATTCTGGAAGGCCTGAAGAAGGCCACCGACATCGTGGACGAGCTGATCGCCACCATCCGCGCCTGCAAGGGCGGCATGGCAGAGGCCAAGGCTGCCATCATGGAGCAGTTCGGCTTTGACGACCCGCAGGCAGATGCCATCGTCAAGCTGCAGCTGGGCCGTCTGGCAGGCCTTGAGATCCTGAAGATCGAGGAAGAGCTTGCCAGCCTGCAGGCCAAGATCGAGAACTGGGAAGCCATTCTGGCCGACGATGCCGGGTGCTTGCCATCGTCAAGGAAGAGCTGCTGGAAATGAAAAAGCGCTTCGGCGACGAGCGCCGCACCGAGATCCAGTCCGTGACCGGTGAGGTGGATATCGAGGATCTGATCGCCGAGGAGCAGTGTGTCTACACCCTGACCGAGGCCGGTTATATCAAGCGTCAGCTCAAGGCCACCTATCAGGCACAGCGCCGCGGCGGACGCGGCATCTCCGGCATGACCCGCAAGGAAGAGGACATCGTGCAGGAGATGTTCGTCGGCTCCACCCACGACTATGTGCTCTTTGTTACCGACCGGGGCCGTCTGTTCCGCATCAAGGGCTACACCATTGCCGAGGGCAGCCGCACCAGCAAGGGCAGCAACATCGTCAACCTGCTGCAGCTGGCCGAGGCGAAAAGGTCACCAACATGATCTGCCAGTCGAAGGAAGCCGACACCGAGGGCGGCTTTGTGACCATGGTCACGAAGCAGGGCCTCATCAAGCGCACCCCGCTGGAGCAGTATGCTAACATCCGTAAGTCCGGCCTGATCGGCATTGCCTGAACGAGGGCGACGCTCTGGCATGGACCCGCCTGACCTCCGGCCACGACATGCTCATCGTTGCCACCCGCAACGGTCAAGCCATCCGCTTCAACGAAGCCGATGCACGTCCCATGGGCCGCAGCGGCCACGGCGTGCGCGCAATCCGTCTGGCCGAGGGCGATGAAGTTGTGGGTGTGTGCATCTGCCGCGAGGGCGGCACGGTGCTCACCGTCACCGAGAACGGCAAGGGCCGCCGGTCGGACATCGACACCTACCGTATCACCGCCCGCGGCGGCAAGGGCATCCGCAACTACGATGCCGCCAAGGATAAGGTGGCTGCGGTCAAGATCGTGGACGACGTGGACGATGTGCTGCTGAGCAGTCAGGAGGGCATCATCATCCGTCTGCACGCCAACGAGATCCCGCTGCAGAGCCGCTACGGTTCCGGCGTGCGGGTGATGCGCTTGGGTGAGAACGACAAGGTGATGGTGCTTGCCCGCACCGACCACGACGACGAGGCCCAGACCGAGCAGATCGACACCTCCGATGCCGATGCAGAGCCGACTGCCGAGCAGCTTGCCGCCATGGAAGCTGCAGATGCTGCCGCCGCTGCAGAAGCCCCGGAAGCAGACGATAAGGGCGAAGAGTAAACCTTGAAAACACAATAAGATTTGAAAGAAGCCGCCGCGCAGAGATTTCTGCACGGCGGCTTCTTTTCAAATCCATCCAAACCATGTATAATAGAAATAGCGTGTGAGGAATAAAAATAAACACAGAAAGTGGTTTAAGGAACATGACAGAGCAAAAAAAATCCCCGGAGATCAGCATCATCGTGCCGGTGTATCAGGTGGAAAAATACCTGAACGAATGCATTGATTCCATTCTGGCACAGACCTTTACGGATTTTGAGCTGATCCTGGTGACGATGGCTCCCCGGACAACTGCCCTGCCCTGTGTGATGCAGCGGCGGAAAAAGACAGCCGCGTGCGGGTGATCCATAAAATCAACGGAGGTGTAAGCACAGCTCGCAATGCGGGTTTGGCAGCTGCACAGGGAAATTGGATCGGCTTTGTGGACCCGGATGACTTTGTAGACAAGACTTACTACGAAAAAATGCTGCGGGCAGCAAAGCAGGCAGGTGCTGAACTTGCAGTCTGCAACGAAGTTTTTATGGAAGAGGATGGAAGTCTTTGTGATTATCAGGAACAGCCTTTACGTACAGAAGTGCTTTCCCGTGAGGAAGCAATACACCGCATCCGCCTTACGCCGTTGATTCAGGCAGCAACAAGACTGCATCGGAGAGATGTGCTGGAAGGAATCGTTTTTCCTGTGGGCAAAAACTATGAAGATGCATTTACCACACCGGAAATCATTGAACATGCAACAGCTGTGGCTTGTATAAAGGAAAAACTGTACCATTACCGGCTGCATCCGGCAAGCATCATGCATGGAAAGGTCACCTTGAAAAATCTGGATGAGATCGATGCAAACTACGGCCTTCTTGCTTGTGCACTCAAGTATGGAAAAAAGACACAGCATTCCTGCAGTATGTACTGATGAAACGCATGCTCCGAAACACAAAAAAAATCTGCCACCCAAACAGAGAAACAGTGAACGGGTTCAGCAGGCGGAAGCGTGCTTGAAAAAAGCAGGCAGAGAGGTTCGTCAACAGGGGGCCTGTACCCTGCGCAACGCAGCAGAAACCGCACTCTGCATTGCAAACCCGCAGTTCTACTTCAACTTCAAGTACCGGAAATAAAACTGAATTCCGAATGGGAGAAATACTGTGAGTGAAAGAACAGAAAGTGGAAAACCGGAGATCAGCATCATCGTGCCAGTGTATCAGGTGGAAAAATATCTGAATGAGTGTATTGATTCCATCCTCGCTCAGACCTTTACAGACTTTGAACTGATCCTTGTGGACGATGGCTCACCGGACAACTGCCCTGCCCTGTGCGATGCAGCAGCAAAAAGGGACAGCCGCGTGCGGGTGATCCATAAGCAAAACGGCGGTGTAAGCACAGCCCGCAATGCGGGTCTGGATGCAGCAC
>ENA-OQAS01001602-OQAS01001602.1-human-gut-metagenome-genome-assembly--contig:-NODE-1602-length-10369-cov-1.944542_pt1 | contig 10369 bp, 14 predicted proteins | sample MGYA00242733_ERZ504523 | MGnify/ENA primary metagenome ERZ504523 (study PRJEB26092, sample SAMD00036239) | human gut metagenome | host: Homo sapiens | study: EMG produced TPA metagenomics assembly of...
GGCCTCGTCGCGCGACCGCGGCCGGCGCATTCACCATCGTCGGTGGTGGCGACTCCGCCTCCGCCGTGCGCAACCTCGGCTTCCCGGAGGATGGCTTCTCGCACATCTCCACCGGTGGCGGCGCTCCCTTGAGTTCCTTGAGGGCAAGGAGCTGCCGGGGCTGAAGGTCCTCGACTGATCTTCACCCGCAATTCGGCTCCCCGGGCGCTTGACGCCGGGGAGCCGCTCCATACGGAAAGGACATCAATGGCGTCACGCATCCCGCTGCTCGCGGGCAATTGGAAGATGAACCTCGACCATCTTGAGCCACGTATTTCGTGCAGAAACTCGTATGGCTGCTTCGTGACGCACGCTTCGACTACTCCCGCTGCGAAATAGCCCTGATGCCGTCGTTCACGTCGCTGCGCAGCGTCCAGGTGCTGGTCGAAGCCGACAAGCTCAAGATCCGCTACGGCGCGCAGGCCGTGTCGGTGACCACACAGGGTGCGTTCACCGGCGATGTCTCCGCTGACATGATCGCGCACCTCGCTGCTCGTACGTCATCGTCGGGCATTCCGAACGCCGCAAGTACATCCGAAGACGACGTCAACATCGTCGATCAGGTGCGTGCCGTATTGGCGGCCGGCATGCAGCCGATACTGTGCGTCGGAGAAAGCTTCGAGGAACGCCGCCAGGGCATCGAGCTCGACTTCGCCGTCGGACAGGTGCATGACGTGACCCGTGACCTTTCCGACAAGGAGGCCGCGAAGCTCATCATCGCGTACGAGCCGGTCTGGGCGATCGGCACCGGCATGGTCGCCACTCCGGACACCGCCCAGCAGGCCGCCAAAGCCATCCGCGACGACCTCGGCGAGATGTTCGGCCCCGCCGTCGCCGATACTGTGCGCATCCTATACGGCGGATCGGTGTCGTCCAAGAACGCGACGCATCTGATCGGCGAGCCGGATGTCGACGGATTCCTGATCGGCGGCGCGTCGCTCGACCCCGACGAATTGGCGAAGATCGCCCGGTTGACACTCAAGGCGACACGTCGATAGGGAAACATGCGCATATCCGCACGTTTTTCAATGCCCTGCGCTATGCTATGACACAGTACGTTTAATGGAGGTTTCCCCGTGCATATTCTGAAGATCGTTCTTGAGATCATCGTCGTCATCGCGTCCATCCTGCTGACGCTGCTCATCCTCATGCACAAGGGCAAGGGCGGCGGTCTGTCCGATATGTTCGGCGGTGGCCTGACCCAGAACGCCGGCACGTCTGGTGTCGCGGAGAAGAACCTGAACCGCTGGACCATCTTCATCGCACTGGTCTGGGTCGCCATCATCATCGCCCTCGGTCTGATGACAAAATTCAACTTGGTGTGAGCGCGATTCGCTGAAGCACTGTATGCAGCACGTTGAGCCATGGTCACTTGATCATGGCTCATTTCATTGGGCAACGTTTATCGGATATCGTTTGAGGAGCATCTGACATGGTCACCATGAACAGGAACAAAGTCGTCATCGTCGGCACCGGGCAGGTCGGATCCACCGCGGCGTCGCCATCGTCACCCATGGTCTGTGCAACGAGCTCGTACTCATCGATCATTCCGCCGGCAAGGCGCTCGGCGAAAGCCATGATCTCGATGACGGCAGCGAATTCCAGGACCGGCACGTCAAGGTGCGCAACGGTGACTACGGTGACTGCAAGGACGCCGACATCGTCGTCATCACCGTCGGACGCAAGCCACCGGCCAACTCAACCCGACTCGACGAACTCGGCTTCACCATCGGACTCGTCGGCGACGTGGTCGACCGGGTCATGGCATCCGGGTTCAACGGCGTCATCGTCATGGTCTCCAACCCGGTCGACGTCATGGCATGGTACGCGTGGAAACGCTCCGGCCTGCCGCGCACCAGGTGCTGGGCACGGGAACCGCGCTGGACACCTCGCGTCTCAAGACCATCATCGGTGAGGAGACCGGGCTGGACCCGCGCAACGTCGGCGGTTTCGTGATGGGCGAGCACGGCGATTCGCAGTTCACCGCATGGTCGACCGTCTCGCTCGGCGGCAAGCCGTTCGCGCGATTCCTGAGCGACAACGCCGACCGATTCTCATCCGTCTCCACGCATGAGATCGAAGAGAAGACCCGTACGCGAGGCAACGAGATTGTCGCGGCGAAGGGCGGCACGAACTTCGGCATCGCCTCGACGGTGGCCGGCATCGTGCAGACCATCCTTTGGGACGAACGCCGCATCGTGCCGGTATCGACCCTGCTCGACGGCGAATACGGCGAACGCGACGTGTTCCTCGGCGTGCCGACCGAGCTGCGTGCCAACGGCGCCAACGAGATTGTCGAGCTGGAACTTGCCGACGACGAGCTCGCCAAGCTGCATCATTCCGCGGAGCTGGTCCGCTCCTACTGCGAAGGGCTGCTGTAGCCGCAGACCGGCACGATTCTTTTTCCCCCTGACAGGCTTTACGGAGAAACGCCATGACCAACCCTGAACAGCGACTCATCGTCACCGACCTCGACGGCACGCTGCTGCATGACGCCCCCACCTTCGAGGAGCGGTTTATCACGCAGCGCAGCATTGACACAGTCAAACGCATGCACGATGCCGGTTACCGGTTCGCGGTGGCGACCGCCCGTCCGGTGAGCACCGGCTTCGAGTACGCGGGTAAGTTGCCGGTCGACGCGTACATTTATCTCAACGGTGCCCTGATTGATTTCGCGCCCGAACGTTCCGATTACGATCTGCTCACCTCGGGGCGGCTCCCCCCCGACGGGCATCTGCTGAAGGTCGGCTTCTCCTCCGCACGGGCCTGCGAGGTGTGCCGGTATCTGCTCGACGAGATACCCGGCCTCAGCCTCGGCGTCGTCATGGATGACGTGCGCTACACGAACTTCGACGTGAGCGTGTACTGGAAGACACAGACTTGGCAATTCACCGATTTCACCGACGTCCCCGACGGTATCGCCGACAAGATCATTATCTTCCCCAAGTCGGAGCAATGGGCACATCTGAAGACGCTGGTTCCGCCCGATTTCGACGTGGCGATCTCCGAAGGCTCGATGTGGATGCTGATGAATCCGCTGGCGAACAAGCGGCAGGCGTTGAAAACGCTGTGCGAGCGCATGGACGTGCGGCTCGACGGTACCGTCAGTTTCGGCGATGACCTTATCGACATCGGCATGATGACGACATCGGAAACGGGCGTGGCGGTCGCCAACGCGAACCCCGAGGTCATCAAGATCGCCGACGAGATCTGCCGCCCAACAACGATGACGGCGTCGCGCAATGGATCGAACGGCATCTGCTGGCATGACGGCGGACAGCTCCGGGCTCGGCACGAAACCGGTCGCGCGGCTCGCCCTGACGATGTCGGTTCCGACCATCGTCGCGCAGGCGGCGAACGCCTCATACACCATCATCGACCGACTGTTCATCGGGCATATCCCCGAGGTCGGCGACGCCGCGATGACCGGTGTCGGCATCTGCTTCCCGATCCTGCTGGCCGTCACCGCGTTCGCGTCGCTGATCGCGCGGGCGGCGCGCCGAGGGCGTCCATCGAACTGGGTCGCGGCAATTTCAAGAAGGCCGAACGCATCCTAGGCACCAGCGCGGCGTTCCTCGTGGCCATCGCCCTGACGCTCACCGTCATCCTGCAGGCGACGAAGGAGCCGGTGCTGCGCGCTTTCGGAGCCAGCGACGCCAACATCGGATATGCGGTCGACTTCATCACCATCTACCTGGTCGGCACGGTGTTCGTGCAGCTCACACTCGGACTCAACAACTTCATCTCCGCGCAGGGCAAGACCACCATCGCGATGACCTCGGTGCTGATCGGCACCGGCACCAGCATCATCCTCGACCCGGTGTTCATCTTCGTGCTCGGCTGGGGCGTAAAGGGCGCGGCCGTCGCGAACGTGATCGCCCAGTTGATCTCATCGGTGTGGATCATCCTGTTCCTCGCCTCCGGGCGCAGCGCCATCCGGTTGAGGCCGTCCAACATCCGCTTCAATCGAGTCATCGTGCCGATCCTGACCCTCGGGCTGGCGCCGTTCATCATGCAGATCACCGAATGCCTCATCAACGTGGTGTTCAACGTCGGGCTGCAACGATACGGCGGTGACGACTATGTCACGTCGATGACCATCATCACCTCGCTCATGCAGGTGGTCAGTGTGCTGACCAACGGTTTCCAGCAGGGCATCCAGCCGATCATCGGGTTCAACTTCGGTGCCCGGCGCATGGATCGCGTGCGGCAGGCCATCCGCGTGGCATTCATCGCGCAGATCACTTCGGCCACGGTGCTGGTGTCGATTCTTGCCGCATTCCCAAGCGTGTTCGCCGCATGGTTCACGTCGTCGCCGGAAGTCATCGGCACCGTGACCCGCATGATGCCGGTCTTCGTCGCCGGATGGGGCGTGTTCGGCATCCAGATGGGCGCGCAGTGCGCCCTTGTCGGCATGGGGCAGGCCAAGCAGTCCGTGTTCCTGGCGATCTTCCGCAAGATCATCATGCTGGTGCCGCTCGCCCTGACACTGCCTCACTGGATCGGAGTGACCGGCATCTTCCTCGCCGAGCCGATCTCTGACGCGACTTCCGGCATCGTCGCGGGCATCCTGTTCTACGTCACCTACCGTTCGCTGACACGGGGCAGGATCGCGGATGATGCAAGAACCGGTGAAGGCGGCGCCCGCCGTATTGCCGGCTGCCAATGCTCATTGGGGGGCATGTTCGTGCAATGGTGTCATGGGAAGGAGGCGGGAGCGCCCGGACCGGGCGAGCACCGGCTTGATGTCGAAGGAGACATGATGACGATGCGTTCATATCATCAGACGAGGATGCGGGTTCCGGCAATACTGGCGGTCTTAGCCATGATACTGGTTTTGCCGGATGCGGCGGTCGGGTCGTTTCCGTGGCCTGTGACGCCGGCGTGCAGTACGGCAATCTCAGCGATGCCGTCGCTGCATCGGATAGTCACCGTTGCCACGATTGACAGGATGAAGCAAGCCGATGGCGACCAACAGGATCTGTATGACATGACGCTGAAATCTGGAAGCGTCTCAAGGGGTCTGTGGAAGGTAGTGATATCACGGTCACCGTCAATCTTGGATGCGAAGGAGCGGGCGCCAAGGACGATTTCATCGCGAAATATGGTGCGGAGACCAAGATCATTGTCCTGCTCGCCAAACGGACGATGGAGCCTATCAGCTCTCTAATCTGACCCAAGGTATCCGGCGATACGATGACACGGCCTTCAAGGAGTGTCGGACGCCGTAGCGTAGTTTGTGATGACCACCCAGTCCGTCCTACGCGTTCCATCTCCTATCTCGATTTCGAGGGGTTGATTCCGGCGTCCCGGAACATCTATCTGCGTTTCAAGGGGTTGCCTGAATGCGGTACCCGGAGTATATCGGGGTGTTCAGCATTGGAATCATGCGGTTCCCATGGTGTTTATACTCGGCACCAACCCCTCGAAACGCAGTTAGATGTCTGAGCGAGCCTCAATCAACCCCTCGAAACGAAGATAGCCCTCGAATCAGTCGGTCATCGTTTGAACGACGAATGTGCAGCACTGTCAAGCACGCCGATGAGCAAGCCTGCCAGCGCCGGAATGATCCATCCCAGCTGGAATTGCTGCAGCGGCAGCATGTTCAATATGGCCTCTACCATGGCAGGGAGCCGCCGAATACCGTGACGATGCTCGCCAGACATGTGGCGAATGACACGATGGCCACCAGCAGTACCATCCAGAAGTACACGCGCGGGAAATGAGCGGCGAGGATTCGATGGGTCAATGCGAGCGTCACCAACACGATGGCAATCGGATACAATGCGGCGAGCACGGGCACGGACACCTTGATGATCATGCTGAGTCCGGCGTTGGACACCACGAAACTGAACACGGTGAACAGTGCCTGCCATGCGCGATAGCTCACGCGGCGACCGGTGACGGTGGCGAATCGCGTGTGGAAGTATGTGGCACACGTGCAGATCAGACCCGTGCAGACATTCAGACAGGCGATGACGAACACGATGCCCAAAAATACCATGCCGAACGTGCCGAACAACGAGGCCGTGAGATTGGTGAGTACGGTCGCGCCTGTATCGGTCGCTGGATTGACCGAGGCAATGCTCCCGGACACGACACCCACATAGCCGAGCACCGCATAGATCACGATCAGCAGGATCCCGGTGCCGAGACCGGCGTATGCGGTCTCCCGACGAATAAGCGTGTTGTCGGTGACATGCATGGCGCGGACGTTCGCCGAAATCACGATGCCGAAGTACAAAGCAGCTAGCAGATCCATGGTTTGATAGCGTCCAGGAAGCCCCGGGACGCCTGATGCACCGCATAATCGCCTGTCGGTTGCGTCGGTGTTACCGCACCATGCGCCAGGCAGGCTATGAACAGCACTGCGATGAACGCCAACAGCAGCGGCCCCATGAACCGTCCCAACACGGCCGACAGTTTCTCGGGATGCTGGGCCAGCAGGAAAGCCACGGCGAAGAACACCAGCGAGTACGCCAGCTGCGTCGTCCAGCCGCCCCATCCAGTGCGGGAGGGCAGGAATGGCGCCACCATCATCTCGTATGACGTGGTCGCCGTGCGTGGGATGGCGAAGCACGGGCCGATGGTGAGCATGATCGCCACGCCGAGCAGCGAGGCGAACGCCGGGGACACACGACGGGCGAGCTCGTCGAAGCCACCCGCGAACGTGACGGCGAGCACGCCGAGAATCGGAAGGCCGACCGCCGAGACGATGAACCGATGATGGCGGGAACGGTGGCAGCGCCCGCCTGCGCCCCAACGAACGGGGGAAAGATGAGGTTGCCCGCACCGAAGAACATCGAGAAGAACGTGAACGCCATGACGAGGCGTCCGGAGAACGGGAGACGGCGCCGACCGCCGGATTCGGCGGTGTTGATGTCTGTTGGTATGGGAGTCGTTGCCATAACGGTACTGCTTTCTGTTGCGGCGGCTCGGCGCCTGTCTTCTCGGCGCCTGTCTTCTCGGCGCCTGTCTTCTCGGCGCCTGTCTTCTCGGCACCTGTCTTCTCGGCACCTGTTTCGGACTCGGTTCCCGGCGGTCGGCATGAATCCACCCGCGTCGGGTGGCCCGACCCGTGATAAGCCATGGCAGCGCAGTTTAACACATTGCTGTGCGTTGGGGAATAGGTCAGTGGCGGGCGGTCGCCCATGCCGCCGTGGAATGCGCGTGCGCGAGCATCATGCCGATCACGGCCAGCAGACAAGCCAGAGCGACCATGAGGATGATGTCCTCATGTCCTTTCGACTGTAGCGCCGCGCCCGTCAGCGCTCCGAGAAACATGGCCAATACGGCGACGGCGCGCCGGCCGAGTTTTGACATCTCATGGCCGTGGGCGGATGTGTCGGCGACGATGCCGGTCACGGTCATCGTCAGCACGGTCGTCGGCAGGTCGGGCACGCGAGCGCCGGGCAGTGGAGTTCTGGATGCCCATCGCGGGGGCGATCAGCACGATCAGCATCAGATGATGGACGTCGATGTGGCGGGCGGTGGGGAAGTTGAGGCTCGGCTGCGATGACACCTGTATACTGCCCATGCCCAGAGCCGGTTCCGCGGAATAGTGGTTCAGCAGGTACAGCCCGATCAGCGCGGCGAGGATGAACGCGGCCTGCACGATCGACGAGATCAGCAGATGGCGGGCCCGGTGTTCTCCGAACCGGCGTATGATGCGGCCTCCGATGAACGCGCCGAAGGCGAAGCACACCAATGTCAGCGCCGATGTCCACCAGACGAACCCTGTGCGTGGGCGAGCGCGAAGCCAAGGAAGACGATGTTGCCGGTGACGTTCGCCACGAACACATGTCCCAAGGCCAGGTAGCTTAGTGCATCGACCAGACCGGCGATGAATGTCATCAGCACCATGGCGGGGGAGAGCAGTCCGTATTCGTCATCCTTGCGGGGAATCAGCGTGCGTCCTGCCTCTGCCAGATGCAAGTTCATGTGGTTGACGGTCCTTCTGTTTGTAGTTTCTGCTTGAGTGATGCGCTGGCGCATGTTCGCGGCGAGAGAAATCCCCTTCGGCATGATACACGAAGGGGCGCCATTCACGGCCTTTCCCGGTTTCGACATGGCGTTCGTGTGCGGTCTAGCAGTGTATCACGTGAAAAGCCCTCGGCCGTTATCGGGTCGGGGGCTTCTCACGATTATGTGGTCAGGCGTATGTCACGCTTGACCGGTCGGTCTCAGGCGTTCACGCGGTCGATGCCGGACTGCACGTCGGCAAGCACGGAATCCCAGGACTTGATGAAGGCGGCGACACCGTCGGCCTCCAGCTTGTCGGTGACGTCCTTGAGGTTGATGCCCAGCTCGGCCAGCTTGTCGATGACGGCGTGGGACTCCTCGTAGGTGCCCTCGATGGACGGAGCGCCGTTGCCGTGATCGGCCAGAGCGTTCAGGGTCTTCTCGGGCATCGTGTTGACGATGTGCTTGGCAACGAGCTCGTCGACGTACTTGCAGTCGGAGTAGGCGGCGTTCTTGGTGCCGGTGGAGGCCCACAGCGGACGCTGGACCTTGGCGCCCTTGGCGGCCAGGTCAGCCCAGCGAGGATCGGCGGCGAACTTCTTCTCAAAGAGCTCGTAGGCGAGGCGGGCGTTGGCGACAGCGGCCTTGCCCTCAAGGGCCTTGGCCTCATCGGAGCCGTTGGCTTCAAGCAGCTTGTCGACCGCGGTGTCCACGCGGGAGACGAAGAAGGAGGCGACGGAGCCGATGTGCTTCAGGTCGTGGCCGTTGGCGGCAGCCTGGGCGATGCCCTCGATGTAGGCGTCGATGACCTGCTCGTAGCGCTCCAGCGAGAAGATCAGGGTGACGTTGACGGAGATGCCCTTGGCGAGGGTGGCGGTGATGGCCGGCAGGCCTTCCAGGGTCGCCGGGATCTTGATCATCGCGTTCGGGCGGTTGACCTTCTCCCACAGCTCGACGGCCTGCTTCTCGGTGTTCTCGGTGTCGTGGGCCAGACGCGGGTCGACCTCGATGGAGACACGGCCGTCGACGAAGTCGGTGCCTCGGCGATCTCGCGGAAGATGTCGGTGGCGTTGCGCACATCGGTGGTGGTGAGCTCGCGCACGGCGGTCTCGACGTCGACCTTGCCGAGTTCCTTGAGCTGGGCGTCGTACGGGCCGACCTGGCTCAGAGCCTTCTGGAAGATGGACGGGTTGGTGGTCACACCGACGACGTTCTTGTCCTTGATGAGCTCCTGCAGGGAGCCGGACTCGATACGGGTGCGGGACAGGTCGTCCAGCCAGATCGAGACGCCGTTGTCGGACGTGCGCTGAGTTGCTTCAGTCATATTGTTTTCTCCTTTGATTCCGTAATGGAACAAATCTTCATGGCGCCCTCCCGCGAGGGGCTTGTCGGCCGTGCCGACCGGTAGGGAACCGCCGCCGCGTATTCACCTCGGCGGGCGGTTCCCGATGGATCACTTGGCGGCTTCGGCTTCCGCGATGGACGCTTGGCGGCCTCGACCACGTGCTCGGCGGTGATGCCGAGGTCGAGTCATGTTCTGCGCGCATCGCCCTGCAGACCGAACTGTTCGATGGAGACGGGCTTGCCGTAGGAGCCGAGGTACTTGTACCACGGCATCGCCACGCCGGCCTCGACGGACACGCGGGCCTTGACGGAAGCGGGAAGCACGGCTTCCTTGTACTCGGCGTCCTGCTCCTCGAACCATTCCATGGACGGCACGGACACGACGCGAGCCTTGACGCCCTCACCGGCCAGGTCTTGGCGGCAGCCACAGCCACTGGACTCGGAACCGGAAGCCATGAGGATGACGTCCGGAGTGCCCTCGGTGTCGACCAGAACGTAAGCGCCCTTCTTGACACCGTCCTTGGCCTTGGCGGCGGTCTCGGCAAGAACCGGGACACCCTGACGGGTCAGAACCATGGCGCCAGGCAGGGTGTTCTTCTTCTCGAAGAAGTAACGGTAAGCTCGGCGGTCTCGAAGGCGTCGGCCGGGCGAATGACCTCAAGCTGAGGAATCGCGCGGAAGGAAGCAAGGTGCTCAACCGGCTGGTGGGTCGGGCCATCTTCGCCGACTGCGACGGAGTCGTGGGACCAGATGTACAGGTTCGGGATCTGCATGAGGCGGCCAGACGAACGGCGGAACGCTCGTAGTCGGAGAACATGAAGAAGGTGCCGCCGTACGGACGGGTGTGGGAGCAGCAGGATGCCGTTGGTGATGGTGCCCATGGTGAACTCGCGCACGCGAAGTGCAGCTGGCGACCGAACTCGTTGCAGTTCGGCCACTGCTTGGTGGCGCACTCGGCAGGAGCGAAGGTGGCAGCGCCCTTGAGATCGGTCTTGTTGGAGCCACCGAGTCGGCGGAGCCGCCC
>ENA-OQAS01001604-OQAS01001604.1-human-gut-metagenome-genome-assembly--contig:-NODE-1604-length-10363-cov-2.218640_pt1 | contig 10363 bp, 13 predicted proteins | sample MGYA00242733_ERZ504523 | MGnify/ENA primary metagenome ERZ504523 (study PRJEB26092, sample SAMD00036239) | human gut metagenome | host: Homo sapiens | study: EMG produced TPA metagenomics assembly of...
CCACATCGTATTTTCCAAATGCACTATAAAGTGCCGCAAATGCGGAGGAGCTGACTGCAGCAAGTCCACGCCGTTCAATAGTCGGAACAGACTTCTGACGGATTCCCTCGTACTCCGTTTTACCAGCATCGTCATATTCTGCACCACTCACATGATGGCCTGCTCTGTTGTAACAGGTCACGTCACAGCCATTCTGTGCCATTCGGGTGCAGAGCTCTTTGACAACGATTTCTACTCCGCCTTCTCTCGATAATCGCTTCTGTCCGAACATCGCAATCGCAAGTTTCTTACTCATAAATCTTTCCCACAATCCCACTCAATTTCTTCATCAATTTCTTCATCAATATCTCAGCCAACACAAAGAACGGATAGGCTTGCTCACCTGTCCGCTGGCTGTCACCCCACCCTCTTGGTCGAAATTTCTTCCTGTGCGGCATTTCTGCCGCTCAGAAAGATCATTCGTTCATTCCCATATGGATGACATCATATTGATTCAGGTGCAACTTAAAATCCGATGATTTACGGATTTCTAATCCCGAAAACATGTTTTCAGAATCACATCCTTTGCTATAATACGCGGCAAGCATATTTGCAGCATAGGATTTCCCAAACCTTCCCATAAATGCCCTCTCCTTTCCCATTTACCGCTCACATCGCACCTTCATGTCTCAGCACGACTCCCACTGTTTTGCACAATATTTTTACATCAAGTCCCAGGCTCCAGTTCGCAATATAACTGCGATCAAGTGCTACCACCTGTTCAAATCCGTAATCTCACTGCGCCCGCTTACCTGCCACATCCCGGTGATCCCCGGTTTGATTGCCAGGCGGCTTCTGTGGTGCAGCTCGTATTTCACCCACTCATCTTCCGTTGGTGGACGTGTACCTACCAGAGACATATCCCCTTTGAGTACATTCCAGAACTGTGGAAACTCATCGATGGACCAGTCGCGGATCTTATTTCCAAGCCCCCTTTTTATCGTCCCGTCCGGCAGACGCCTGCTGCCGATGATGCGCGGGTCAAAATCCAGTTTAAACATCATTCCGTCCGATACACGGTTTTCTGCAGCAAGTGCCGCTTTGCGTTCCTCCGCATCCAGATACATACTGCGGAATTTATAGCACGTAAACTTCTTGCCGTTCTTTCCAATCCTGGTCTGTCCGAAGAAGATCGGGCCGGGCGATTCATGATAGATCATCGGTGCAAGGATCAGAAACAGAATTCCAGTGAGGATGCAGCCGACGATGCCTCCGAGAATATCCATCAGCCGTTTGAGAAACAGTTCCCAGGTACTCACGGTGCGGATGCTTGTGGTCAGCACCGTGTATCGTCCCAGATTTCCACAAACTGTTTGTTCGCCGCCAGATCCATCCGGTTGGCAAGCTTCAGATGTACCGTTACGCCCATCTCCGCCAGCTGATCGATCCATCTGTCTACCCGCGGATCATTTGGCTGCAGATCGATAAACACTTCATCCACCCATGCATGCACAAGTAATCCATAACAGATTCTCCCTCTGCCACAAATGGGATGTCCCCCAGTTTTTCGGGAAGTGTTTTCTTTTCATTGACATCGATCACAGCGATTCCTCGAACCTGAAACAGTTCATAGCTGTGATGTTGGATATCTTCCCGCACCTGTGGAAGATTGACCCAGTCTGTCAATATCACGATAGAATTCTTTCTTCCAAGCCGCAGATTCCGCAATACATGCCGTTTCCAGAGAATTCTTGTCCCATAACTGATTATAGCATAAAAGATAGCGGTCAGAAACAGTGTAATACGAGAAAAATCACCCGCATCTTTCACAAAGAACAGATAAAACACGGCAAACAGTATCACCAGGCTGACCTGACGCATAGTTGCCGCCAGTTCTATGAGCAGTCCACGTTTCAGAACGTTCTTACATGTATTTAAAAAGAACATCATGCATACATCAATCAGGATCAACACGATGGCAAGGTTTCCATACACGGAATTGGAATATAAATTCAGATTCCGGTGTCTGACGAGATATGCCAGGAAAAAAGAAACCTGCAGACACAGAATATCCAGTATCACAAAATCAATGTGTTTGATCCAACTGTTTTTTGCTTTCTGATACATGATGTCTCCTTTCTTTCATTTTTATGATTCTTATTACTTTTGTTCATTCCCAATTTTTTCTATGGGAAAGGGCACAGCAGAATCAACTCTGTGCGCCCTTTTCAAGAACCCAAGATTATTTAGAAACTTTCTTTACGGTTCCTTTGAATCCGGCTTTCTTCAGCTGAGCCTTGAATGCTTTCAGCTGCTTTGCAGACATACCGGAAACCTTGATTGTCATCTTTTTGGTGTCTACACCCTTAAATGCAGTCTTGTCAACCTTTACGGAAGCAGACTTGATGACGATTGTCTTTACAGACTTTGCACCTGTAAATGCCTGAGCGCCAATGGTCTTGATGCTGGCTGGAAGTGTAACAGTTGTAGCTTTTGTAGCATTTGCAAAAGCCTTTGCTCCAATTGCTGTAACCTTGTAAGAGACTCCATCTACAACAACCTTAGAAGCTACTGTAACACTCTTCTTTGTTGTCTTTGGTAAAGCCTTTACGGTTGCTGTACCGTTTGCTGCGGTACTTACCTTTGCGCCATTATCAGCCTTGACGTTTGTCTGTTTTTCCGGAGCTGGAGCTACTGTTGCAGAATCTGTTGCAGCATAAGCAGTACAAACAGATCCAAACATCATAGTAGCAGCGGTAATACCTACCAGCACCTTCTTGATTAATTTGTTCATTGGGATATAATCCTCCTTCCCTGATTATTTATGTGAAAACTTCGGGGAATCACCTATTTCTGCTCTGTGCCATAGCCATAATATCCATGTTTTCCATAGTAGCCATAGCCTTTTCCATAATAACTCTTGCCATAGTAGTTGCCATATTTGTGATAATATCCATTTGCAGCGCCTTTGGCACGGCTGAGTGCAATGCCGACAACCGGACACCCGGCACGCTCCAACTGGCGGATCGAATTACGAACCATTGCCTTTGGCGTTTCTCCTGCGCGGACAACCAGCAGTGCGCCATCACACAGCGAGCCAATCTTTTCTCCATCCGATACCAGATTCAATGGTGGAGCATCAATAAACGTATAACGATAATTTTCATCCAGTTCCTCAAATGTACTTGCCAGTTTCTGTCCTTCGAGAAGCATGGACGGGTTAATAATATTTTCTTTATTCGGAAGGAGATCTCCCGCTCCGATATTGGTACGCAACACATATTTGTCCAGCGTATCGTCACTTGCCAGATAATCGGAAGTTCCCAGAATTTTTCCATTGTCTTCCCGGGCAATCTGATATTTGTCAACCATAACACTCTTGCGCAGATCCATGTCCACAAGAATGCTCTTGCTGCCGGCTTCTGCCATCTGCCGCCACAGCTGCATGGCAATAAAACTTTTTCCCTCATCCGGAGCGCTGGATATCACCATGATTTTTTTCACTTTGCTTCCAAGAAAGCTCACATTGACGCGCAGACGGTTTAGTGCTTCCTCTACCGCATACGGAAGTTTCGGCATATTCTGGACAGTCGCACGGTTTTTCGGTGTAAATTCCATTACTTTTTCTTCCTTCTTTTCTTTTTCTCTTTACTGATCGCTTTTTCTACCTCATCAGAAATTTCTTCGATATCCCCCTCCGGAATAACGGTAAACGGCATGATACCAAATTCTTTTTCGACATCCTCTGCCGTATTTAAGCTGTCGTCCATAAGCATACGTACCACGAAGATCACGGCTACAAGAAGCATTGCAACAACCGCTCCGAGAATAATATTTTTGGCAAGGTTCGGCGAACTCGGTTCATCTGGAACCACTGCATATTCCGCAATGGTCGGCTGTGCATTCTCAGATGCATTCATAACTTTCGGAATATAGGTTACCGCTGTATCTACAAGTTCATTGACCATCGACTGTGCAAGTTTTGGATCATTGTCCTCCACCGACACGGCAAGTAACCGTGAATCTCCAACAACCGAGATGCTTACTTTCTTCAAAAGATCTTCATATTCCATATCCAGATTCAGGTTATCAATCACTTCATTGAACACGGGACGATTTGATCAATTCGGTATAGTCCTGGGAAAGGGATGTTCCGATATTGAAATCCGACAGATCAAGCACACTTCCACTGGATGCGGAAATCATATACATTTTTGCAGTTGCCGTATATTTTGGTGTGATCAGAAAATGTGTGATGGAGCCTGCAATCACTCCCCCGATCACAAATGCGAGAATCAGCCATACCAGCTTTGCCCGCAGCAGATAAAAAATTTCAAGCAGATCAATTTCGGTTTCTTCGCTGTTCTGCTCTGTCAATTGGTTTTCCTGGTTCATTCGTTACTTTCCTTTCTCTTGCACCAGTGGATACAGTTGTTTCATGGATGTCTCCAGTGAATCTTCATCCATATAAAACTCCCAGTGCTTTTTCCCATCGTGCAGCTTTTCTCCAATTTTGGATGTACCGTCGATTGTGATAATTCCTTTGTCTGTATATCCCTGCATATCCTTTAACAGGGCAGTCAGATCATTCATCTTAATATCTGTCGTCGCATACGGACGCAGCCGGTCATATAATTTCACGGTCGCATTGACATCCCCCGCATTCTGTTTTTTTATCTTTTCATGAATGCGTTTAAAAAGATCTGCTGGCGGCGCATACGCTGCGTATTGCGATCGTCATCCATGGCATACCGGGACTGCATGAGCAGTTCTGCCTGCCGGTCTGTCAAGGTAAGCGTTGCACCTTTCTTCATAGCCGGGTCCAGCTTGGTCATATCATCTTCCAGTGTAACGGTTACTCCCCCCACCTCATGATTCAGAAGTGGCATTGCATCCATTTTCAATGCATAGTATCCATCAATAGGCAGCCCCCCAAGCATTTTGGATACAGTCTCAACCGTATTGTCACAGCTTGCAGCCTTGTCCTTTCCATACCAGTGTGCCGTGCAAAGCTGCATCTGTGCACTGGCATTGGCACTTCCGTCTTGCAGAAGCATTGGCACTTCGGTGATGGTGTCCCGGTTCAGCTGCAAAATTCCATATGTTTTTTCTTCTTTGTCCACAACAACAAGCATCAGTGCATCTGCCATCGAGCCATGATATTCTTCTCCTTCGGCATCTTCGTTTCCGCTTTTGTCGGTTCCGATAAAGAGATACGTCTGAACCGGATGGGCAAATTTCCAGGTCTTTTTTATGCAGCTTGATCGAGACGGGTTTTTCCTGAAATTCTTTCCAGACACGCTGCATTTCATTTTCTGTGGCTGCCTGCCGGATACACACGTCGTGCCGATCCATCCCACGGATGATAAAATATACGGCAATGATTACAAGTACGGCAATGATAATTTCTATAACTGCACGCATAGTCTTCTTTTTCCCGTTCACTGCAGTACCTCCCTGGTCAGACAATCCGTTCTCTGGATGAACGCTTCTCCAAATTTCTTTACAAGCACAATGCGTCCCTCGGCAAGATTTGGATGCCGGGTATCCATGTTGTGACAATCACTGCCAAGAATAATGGTTGTGGCTTCTTTTGCAAGCTGAAACGCTTTATGCCTCTTTTTCCAGTTCAGAAATACGCCTGCATTCATCTGCCTGTATAACGGAAGTTCCATGACGGCATCCCAGATTTCTTTTTTCTTCTGGAATTCGTAATAACGCTCAATATGGGCAAGGACAACTTTCAGTTTCTGATGCGTACCAGTTTCTCCACATCTGCATAAATGGCAGAATCCCACTGGGCAAACGGCATTTCCAGAAGAAGTGTCTGTGTTCCTTCCACACAAAGCTTCGGGATCATTCCAGCACTTCCGATTCCTTGAAAATAGTAAACTTCCGCTGCCAGATACAGCTTCTGGTCAAAACCATTTTCTTCCATCGCAGTTTTTAATTTTTCATAGCTTCGCTGTCTGCGCAGCAAAAATTCCTCCACAGAATCCTTCTGTGCATAAAAATGGGGAGTTGCTACGATTTCATCAACCTGCTGCTCCCTCTGCGCTGCTAACATTCTTAGTGACATTTCTACATTCCGGCTTCCGTCATCTATTCCCGGAAGAATATGTGTGTGAAAATCAATCGGCATTTTTTCTCTTTGCTGTTCATAATTATTCTATAATTATATTTGCGACAAAAATATTTTACTCCATATCCTGGTCTTCTCACAGTAGGTTTACCCGCGAAAATTGGCGAATTTTCCCGTTTTTCCGTTTGTAAACGCACAAATATTCACGTCCTAAACGCGCCTATATTTTACGTTTGAAAAGTGTTTATTATTTTTTAATAACTGATACTATCTTTATATAGAAAAATTGGAAGTTTTTGGAAGATACAGAGGATCACAAAATGAATAAGAAACGGGAACCTTATGATAAAATTACAGTTGGCGAGCGAATCCGGCGCAAACGGATACAGCTTGGCCTATCACAGGATGAACTGGCCGTCCGGATCGACCGTGCAACAAAATACTGTTCGGATATTGAACGCGGGATGTGTGGTATGTCTGTGGAAACCATGCTGGCAATTGCAAAGCATTAGATATGAATTTAGACTATATGATGTTTGGAGAAATTTCTGAAACAGAACGGGAGTGGCAGCAGAAAGATGCTCTGACCCTGATCCATATAATAGAAAAGGCGCCCGCCTCCCAAAGAAATTATGCGATACGCCTTCTCAAACTATTTATTGCTGCAACCGGTACTTCCTCTACATAGACCCATTCTTCTTCACGACTTCCGGTACCGTCCGGAAAAGTATTTTCACATCCAGTCCCAGACTCCAGTTTAAAATGTAATACCGGTCCAGTTCCACAACTTTTTCAAAATCCGTAATATTGCTGCGGCCGCTCACCTGCCACATTCCGGTGATTCCCGGTTTGATGGCCAGACGGCTTCGGTGGTGCAGTTCGTATCTGACCCACTCATCCTCTGTAGCGTCTCGTTCCTACCAGAGACATGTCCCCCTTTAAGACATTCCAGAACTGCGGAAACTCATCGAAAGACCAGTCACGGATAAAGTTCCCGATTCCTTTCTTCACCGTTCCATCCGGCAGCTGTCTGCAGCCGATGATGCGTGGGTCAAAATCCAGCTTAAACATCAGCCCGTCTGTGACTCTGTTTTCTGTGGCAAGCTGTGCCTTGCGTTCTTCCGCGTCAGTATACATACTCCGGAACTTGTACAGCTTAAACTTCTTTCCGTTTTTTCCCACACGGATCTGGGAAAAGAATACCGGTCCGGGTGACTGAATCTTAATGGCGGGAGCAGAAACAGAAACAGAATACCGGTGAGTACACATCCCACCAGTCCCCCGATAATATCAAACAGACGTTTTACAAACAGTTCTCCGGTGGAAATCGTATTGATGCTTGTGGTTAACACGGTGTATCCCCCAAGACGCTCCACAAACTGCCGCTGCGTTCCGAACATCAGTTTATCTGCCAGCTGGATATGCACCGTAATTCCCATCTCGTTTAACTGCCGGACAAGATCATCCAGCTGCGTACTCTGCAATGGCAGATTTACAAATACTTCATCCACCCATTCCCTGCAGAGATATTCCACCACATAATCACCTGCTGCAACCAGCGGAATCCCTGCAATTTCCGTTGGATGATCCTCTGGCATGTTTCCTGTCACAGCCACTCCCGATATCTGAAACATCACATAACGTTTCGCCCGGATATCCTTTTCCACCTGAGACAGCCGGTCAAAATTTGTGATAACCAGTACGGACTTGTTCTGCTTCAGATGCAGCGTGCGAAGAATATGTTTTTTCCACAGAAGTCTTGTTCCATAGGTAAGCAATCCATAGAATAATGCCATGAGAAAGAACGTGATTCGCGAAAAATTTCCCGCATCTTTTACCGAAAACAGATACAGGACAGCAACCAGTTCCACAATCGCCACATGCTTAATGGTTGCGATAAACTCTACCAGATATCCACGTTTTAATACATTTTTAAGTGTATTCAGGAAAATTAGAAGACAAACATCTATCAGGATCAGAACGATAGACAAATTTGCATATATGTAATTGGTATATAGATTGACAGTTCTATGTCGTAATGTATAGGCTAAAAAAAATGCCACCTGCAGGCAAATCAGATCTAGAATCATAAAATCCAGATGCTTTACCCAATTGTTTTTATTCTTTCGGTACACAATATCTCCTCATTTGTATACAAACTTACTACTACGATTGTACCAAACTCCGGTGTAAAAGTCCATAAAAGAGGGAGGATATTCCAAATACCCTCCCTTTTATTTCCATTTTCACTTATCGATACTCTGCAAGATTAATACGGATCAGAGCCTTATGCAATGCAAATTCCGCGCGCTTCAGATCCAGATTGTCATTTCTGTTGTGAATCCGCTCCTCTGCCCGCTCTCTTGCGGCTTCCGCACGCTCCAGATCAATCTCTTCCGGCCATTCTGCCAGTCTGCCAGAAGTGTTACCTTATCTCCCAGAATCTCGGCAAATCCGGCATGCACTGCTGCCACCTGTTCTTCATCCCCATGATGGATCGTGACAAGCCCCGGTTCCAGTACCGTTGTAAGTGGAATGTGATCACGATATACACCGATCTCGCCGGATTCCGTATTAAACTCCAGCAGATCCGCAGTTCCCTTATAAAAAACGCGGTCCGGCGTGATGATTTCTACATCAAATGTCTTTTCCATCTCTGTTTCCTCCAGCCGGCACACACATTACCCTGCATATGCCGCCTTTACCTCATCAATTGTTCCGGCATTCAGGAAATAACTTTCCGGCACGTCATCCAGTTTTCCATCCAGAATCTCACGGAATCCGCGGATGGTCTCTTCCACCGGAACATATTTGCCTTCCAGTCCGGTAAACTGTACTGCCACAGAAAACGGCTGCGACAGGAATCTTTGTACTTACGCGCCCGGCTGACAACAAGCTTATCATCCTCCGACAACTCATCCATACCGAGAATTGCGATAATATCCTGCAATTCTTTATATTTCTGCAAAATCTCCTGTACTCCACGCGCAACCTTAAAATGTTCTTCCCCGACAATTCTCGGGTCAAGGATACGCGAAGTAGAAGCCAGCGGATCCACAGCCGGATATATTCCAAGTTCCACGATGGAACGATCCAGTACCGTTGTGGCATCCAGATGTGCAAACGTTGTGGCCGGTGCCGGGTCTGTCAGATCGTCGGCCGGCACATATACCGCCTGTACGGAAGTGATAGATCCGTTCTTTGTGGATGTAATCCGCTCCTGTAGTGCCCCCATCTCTGTCTGTAAGGTCGGCTGATAACCTACTGCGGACGGCATACGTCCGAGCAGGGCAGACACTTCCGATCCTGCCTGTGTAAAACGGAAATATTATCAATAAATAACAGAACATCTTTTCCGCCTTTATCACGGAAATATTCTGCCATCGTAAGTCCGGTAAGCGCTACACGCATACGTGCCCCAGGCGGTTCGTTCATCTGTCCGAACACCATGGTTGTCTTATCGATAACTCCCGACTCTTTCATTTCATAATACAGATCGTTTCCCTCACGGGTACGCTCTCCGACTCCGGTAAATACCGAATATCCACCATGCTCTGTGGCAATGTTGTGGATCAGTTCCTGGATCAGCACGGTTTTTCCTACACCGGCTCCTCCAAACAATCCGATTTTTCCACCTTTCTGATATGGGCAGAGCAGATCGACAACTTTAATTCCTGTCTCTAACATTTCCTGGGAAGTTGCCTGTTCCTCAAACGAAGGTGCCTTCCGATGAATCGGCCAGTGCTCCTTGGTCTGCGGAGGTGCAATTTCATCGATTGGCTCTCCCAGCACATTAAACAAACGGCCAAGTGTTTTTTCTCCTACCGGTACCGAAATCGGTCCTCCCGTCGCTATAGCATCCATACCGCGGACAAGTCCGTCCGTCGGTCCGAGTGCAATACAACGCACGGTATCATCCCCCAGATGCTGTGCTACTTCAACGATCAGTTCTCCGCCCTTTTTTAAAGGAATACGGATTGCATCATTGATCTCCGGAAGATGTCCTTCCGGAAATTTGATATCGAGCACGGCACTGATCACCTGCGTGATCTTTCCTATTGCTCCTTTATTTTCCATGTTTCTTCTCCTTTATTACGTCACTCTATCGCATTTGCTCCCGCAATAATTTCCGTCAATTCCTGTGTGATAGATCCCTGTCTTGCACGGTTATATTTCAGGAAAGATCCTCTATCATCTCTTCCGCATTGCTTGTTGCGGAATCCATGGCCTGCATGCGGGCACCGTTTCACTTGCCACGGCTTCTACCAGTGCCCATAAAACAGACTTGTCACATATTTTTGG
>ENA-OQAS01001605-OQAS01001605.1-human-gut-metagenome-genome-assembly--contig:-NODE-1605-length-10360-cov-4.505619_pt1 | contig 10360 bp, 19 predicted proteins | sample MGYA00242733_ERZ504523 | MGnify/ENA primary metagenome ERZ504523 (study PRJEB26092, sample SAMD00036239) | human gut metagenome | host: Homo sapiens | study: EMG produced TPA metagenomics assembly of...
ACCCTTTTGTCTGCCTGAAAAAGGGTCTTTCCACGTTGGAACTGGCGATGGATACTCCGTTTTCACTCTGTGTGACCGGAAGCAACACGGAGGCTCTGCTGGAGCAAGATTCAGCCATTCCCTCTTTAGGCGATATCCCAGCTATCGTCGAGGGTGTGCGCTGGATCATTCCGCAGGTGGGTTCGGTCATTGAAATTGGCAGTCAGGGCGCGCGATTCATCACGGACTTGCAGAGCCGCGCACCTCAGTTTTCAGTCAACGAACACTGCGCGGGCGGTACAGGTTCGTTCTTTGAAGACCAGATGTCCCGTGTGGGCTGCAGGCTGGGAGATTACTCTTCGCTGGTAGAGCAGGCACAGAGTGTTCCGCGCCTTTCCGGTCGGTGTGCGGTCTTTGCCAAAACAGATATCATCCACGCCAGCAGGAAGGCGTTTCCACGCCGGATATCCTGTTGGGGTTGTGTTATGCCATGATCCGGAACTATAAGGTGACCATCGTGCGGCGGCTTCCGGTCTGTAAACCTGTAGTATTCTGCGGCGGTGTTACCTGCAATGCAGGCGTGATCCGAGCCATCCGGGATGTGTTCGGCCTGAGTGAGGAAGAACTCATCGTTCCGGAGTTTGCCCGATATGAAGCGGCTCTTGGTGCTGCACTCAAAGCATCCGGCTCGTTCACGTTACGTCAACTGAATGATTCTCTGGACCGTACACTAACAACACACCACACGGTCGGAACATTGCCCAAACTGGAACTGCGCCCCGGCACGAGCCTTGCGGAGCCAAACGCTACCGAGATCATTCCAGAAAGCGGCTGCGCATTGGGCATCGACATCGGTTCTACCAGTACCGATCTTGTTCTGGTCGGTGCTGACGGTGACTGGTAGACTTTCAATATCCCGGAACTGCTGTTGGAACGCGGCTATAAGTCATCACGCTGAGCCACCTGCCCGGTCATGCGCTGGACATCTCCGATGAATACGATAATCTTTATTATCCGTTCGGTCAGCATATCCTGTCCGGAGCAAAGTTGATTGCTCACCACCCGAACCTCTACGCTGTCTACCTGACGAACCACGGCTGCGGCCCGGACACCATGCTCTCACACCTGTTCAAGCAGGAGATGGGCGATAAACCCTACCTGCAAATCGAAGTGGATGAGCATTTTTCCAATGTGGGTGTCATCACTCGCATTGAAGCGTTCCTGAACAGCTTGCAACACCGCCCGGCGGTGGCTCTGCCGACAGATTTCAACATCGAGCAGGTCGATATTCACCCCTGTCGTCTGGCACAGACACCATCCCCCAATGTGCCACTCTATCTTCCGGCGATGGGTGCTTATACGCCCTATCTGGCCGCATATTTCAAACAGCAAGGGGCAGACCCCTACGAGCTGCCGCACCTGACGGACGATATTCTGAGCCTTGGCCGAGCGGAGACGAGTGCAAAAGAATACCTGCCTTTCCCGGCACTGCTGGCAGTATCCTTGCCGAGCGAAAAAACGACCAGACACATGCGCAGTTCCTGATTCCGCAGACGCAGGGAGCGGAGGCAGACGGTCAGTACGCCCGTGTCATCCGTGCTGTGTTGGACCGCAGAAAAGAGCTGAATGCTCAACTGGTCAGCCCGATGCTGGAAACACTGCCCGAAATGGCGCAGAACCGTGATGCTCTCTTCCGCACTTTGCTGGCGGGAGATATCCTCTATGCTGCTCCGGCAGATAAACGTGCAGACATTTCGGCACAGTGGGATGCTCTGCCCGGCTGGGAGCAGCTGCACGCTGCGGCGAGGGAAATCGGCGCACTTCCCACCACCAAAGGCCGCCGCATTGCCGCTGTTGGTACGCCGCTCTGCCTGACAGAACTGGACAGCGGCGTACTTGCCGCGCTGGAAGCCGAAGGCGAACAGGTGCTTCGCGCCCCACTCAGCGAGCACTCTGGTTTCTGTGGAAAGACAATTTAGATGAAAATAAACCATCGGCTGGTTGGCTTGACCAGATGCAGAGGCAGATGCAGACCCTTGGTAATGAACTTGGAGCGCACAGTGCCTTTGCGGAAGACGCTGAAACACTGTTCCTCATTGCGGACTCTGCCTTGCCGAATTTTTCAGGCGGGAACGGTCGATATCGGTACGCCAAGGCCGTGGAGCTTTCTAGCCGTACCAATGCAGTGCTGACCCTTGCACCCCGGTATGAAAATACCGCTATGATTCTGGATATGCGCGGCCTGCACGATGCCTGCAGTGCCCCACTGTTCCAGCTTTCCCTTGATAACGACTGGGATGAAACTGCATGGAGCCGCCTGCGTTCGTTCCTCTACTACTGCTGAATCTGGCAGACGCAAAGAACCCGTCCGGTACGTCCGGACGGGTTTTTTGCGTCTGTTATGAAACAGAAAATCGCTTATTCGATGACCAGCAGCAGGCTCATTTTGAATTTGCCCTGTGCGGTAACGCTGTGCAGGCCGTTCTTATCGAAGCGGAAGCTCTCGCCTGCATTCAGTTCGTAGTCCTTGCCCTCGTAGCCAATGATGGCCTTGCCTTCGAGGGCGGTCAGGATGCATTGCCGGGAGCGCGGTGCGGAGTCAGGCCGGTGCCCTCGTCAAAAGCCATCAGACAAATTTCATGTTGTCTGCATGAGCGATGTCCAGATTGGCGATGCTGCCCTCTTCATAAGAAATGAGGTTCTTCAGTTCGGTGGCTGGCCTGCCTTGATGATGTTGTTCATGGTAAAATTCTCCTTTTTCAAAATGATTTCGGTATAGATCATTCCACTGTCGGTTTTTGTGCGCACAGTGTTTTCGGCGGTACATACAGCACTTCTCCGGGTTTGACAGACACTTCCTGCCCATCGACTCCCAGAAGAAACTTGCCGTTTCCCTCACCACCCAGATAAAGAGTGGTGCAGTCATAGTATTCCGGGGTAATAGAAGTGCCTGCGCCCAAGGAAAACCATGTTACCGGCACTCCATAGCCCAGTCCGGAAGGTCGGGAAACGGTCATAGCGTCCCGGATCGGGCGAACCTGGGAAAGTGTAAAAGGGACATTGTTCATACAGCAGTTTCCTCCCGCAGAGCAACCGGAACGATGCTGCGCACCGACCGCCCCTGATAATGCAGTTCATCCACCAGCACCTGAACATCAAAAGAATACGAGATGTTCTCCTCGTTCAAGATCTCCGCAGCTGGACCGTAGAAAAATTCGCCTTTGCGGTTCAGCATCAGGCTTCGTCCGCTACGCTCATGGCATTGGTGGGATAGTGGGTATTCATGATGCACTGATGCCGGATTCATGCGCCAGCCGCTCCACCATATTCAGCACTAAGATCTGATTGTGGAAATCCAGACCGGTTTCCGGCTCGTCCAGAATGATGAGCTTCGGCTCATTGATGAGGGCACGGGCAATGAGCACCATTTGCAGTTCACCGCCGCTCATCCGGTTGAAGTCTTTGTTGGCAAGACGGGTGATCCCCACCCGTTCCATCATGGCTTCCGCCATTTCGATTTCCTCTTTGCCGGGTTGCTGAAAGGCTCCGAGATGCGCACTGCGCCCCAGCAGAACCATTTCCAGACCGGTGTAGGAAAAAGCGAAGCCACGGGACTGCGGAATGTAGGAGATAGTGCTCCAGACATCCTTCGGCTTGAGGGTGTGGATATCCTTCCCGTAAAGCAGAGTCTTGCCGCTGTGCCATGGCAGCAGACCGATCATGCACTTGAGCAGGGTGGTTTTACCAATGCCGTTTGGACCAAGAATCGCAAGGATGTGGCCTTCTTCCAGGCTCAAATTGATGCTTTCGAGAATCACAGGCTGCTTCGGGTAGCCGAAGCAACCGTTCTGCACTTCTAAGATCATTGCAGATTGCTCCTTGTTTTATTCAACAGAGAAATAAACGCCGGTGCACCGATGATAGCGGTGAGGATGGAAAGAGGCAGCTCGATGATGCTGATGCTGCGGGACAGGGTATCGATCAGGATCATAAAGCTGGCTCCCAGACTGAGACTGAGGGGCACCACATAACGGTTGTTGCTTCCAACCAGCATCCGGGATGCGTGCGGGATCAGCAGACCAATCCAGCCCACCTGACCGCACATGGAAACGGCTGAAGCCGTGACCAGCGTAGATGCAACAATGAACAGCATCCGGGTCTGCTTGATGTTGATGCCGCTGGTACGAGCCTCGTCATCACTCAGTGAAAGGATGTTCAGCCGCCAGCGCAGCAGATAGATGATGATGATTCCAGCAACGATAAGTGGGCAGCCAATCAGGATCTTTTGGTAACTGGCACTGGTAAAGCTGCCCATGAGCCAGTAGGTGATCTCCGGCAGCTTGTCCTGCGGATCGGCAGTATATTTCAGCAGCGAACCCAGTGCGTTGAACAGAGAGGATGCAATCGTGCCGGCCAGCACCAGATAAACCATAGAACGCCCATCACTCTTGCCTGCGATTTTCAGAGTAAAACAGACGGAAATCAGCCAAAGACCAAGGCGATGAGCTGCGTTTCCAGAATACTGCAAGACAGGATAATAGCAAGAATTGCACCCACACAGGTGCCGCTGGTTACACCCAAAATATCCGGTGTGGCAAGCGGATTGGAGAATAAGGATTGATAGGTATTGCCTGCACAAGACAGACCTGCGCCAACAATGATGGCCATTAGAATGCGGGGCAGCCGCAGATTAATGACGATGGAGTAGTTCTGTACATTTGAGGTACTCCCACCCGTCAGAGCAGTGCGCAAAGCCGAAAGGACTTCGCCTATCGGAACACTCATTCGCCCAAAGCACAGGCAGATGAGTGCGGTCACAAGGGGCAAAGCAAACATCAATACCACGGCCAGAGGAGTGAACCGGCCTTTTTTGATCCAGATGGTATCTTTCATCAGTACAGCAGCATTTCCTCCAACTCGTCATCTGTCACATCGTAGCCGTACCATGTCTTGTAATATTCCTTGATGGTATCGCCCAGCGGATAATCAGCAAAAGCATCCGGGTAGGTGTTGCAGGCCAGCCATGCCAGCACCAGCGGAGCATCCGGATTCGGGGTGAACCAGTTCCACATACCCAGCGTAGTGTTGTAGACTCGGCCGCTCTTCACGGCAGTCAGGGTGGAGAAGTCAGCACCGTCCACATTCCCGCTCAGCACGTCCTCGGTGCGCAGGGGCTGCAGGCCGGGACCATCCAAGAAAAGAATATCGGGATCCCAGCTATAAATCTGCTCCATGCTGGCCTGTGCAAAGCCAGTAGCTTCCAGTGCCTTATCCGTCACACCCAGACGCTTCATCCAGTAGGTTCCAAAGGTGCCCTGACCGGATACCTGCGGCACACCGTCTGCATACTTCCACAGGATCAATGCGCTGGGGCGATCTGTTTCAGGAACTTCTGCAATACGGGCTTCCACATCGGTCACGATCTCATCACCGGCAGCAACAAAGGCGTCGGTCTTGCCCGGTTCGTTGAAGATCTGCTCCAGCAGCTTCAGCCACTCTTCGTAACGTTCAATGGGATCAGCTTCCGTAGATGCGCCCACGGTAGCGAAACCAATGGAGGGGATTCCGCTGCCTCAGGATTTCGGCATGGGAGGAGTTGCCAGCATTGTACAGGATAACATCAGGGTTCAGCTTCATGATCTCCTCGATGTTCAGGTCGCTCTGAGCATAGACCGTATCGCTGGACTCCAGAAGCTCCGGGGCGATATTCTTCAATACAGTGTCAGAAATGACCGACTTGAAAGAGCCGCAGTAACCCACGATGTAGGGAGCACTGCCCTCAAAATAAGCCATGTAGGTGGACAGGATTGGAATCTGGTCGATGACGACACGGGTGACCTTATTAGGCACTTCTACTTCGTTGCCGCCGTGGTCTACGACGGTATGGGTACCGGTCTCATCCATAGATGCGGCAGAGGAAGTTGCTTCGCTGGATACAGCGGAAGAAGCCACAGAAGAAGCCGTGCTGCTGGAAGAAGAACCGCAGGCGGCCAGAACACCGGCTGCACTTACAGCAGCCATGGCAGTGATAAACGAACGACGAGAAATTTTTTCATGGAAAACTCCTTTGATAAATCAATGGTTCTTTGGTTGTGGAAGTTAGTTAGTGATAACCAACTGTAGAGCAGTTTATCAAATTCACTTTCCTTTGTCGGTTGCTATGGCAACGGCAGCGCAAATTTATGTGATGGTAAAAATAGCAACAAAAACAGGGTGCGCCCCTGAATAGGACGCACCCTGCCATCGCAATTCACGATTTGATTCGTTGATAACAACCGTGAATTGCATATCGTAAATCGGTCGTTGAGAATTGCGCTGTTTGTAAAACTTGCATTAAGACCACAGACAACAGCGATATGTACAGCAGGGAGTTCCCCAACGGGAACGCTCTGTTTTTCTTCATATCTGCTCAGCTTTGCCGCCGGAGCCATGCTGTATGTGGTGGTGGAGGAACTGATTCCGGAAATGTCGCAGGGACAGCACTCCAACGTCGGCACGGTGTTTTTCGCGGTGGGCTTCAGCGTGATGATGGTGCTGGACGTGGCACTGGTGATGGTTGGGGGACGGAAGCGAAATCTTTTTCAAAATCTCCGAAAATGACTAAACTCCTTGACAGAGGAGACGGCAGGGCGTATTATTTTGGCAGAAGGACCGCTGAGAAGCGGCTTTTTATAAGACTGAAAGTTAGCTTTACCTAACTCGCAACTCTGCCCTATACGAAGAAATATATCTCTTCTATTTACAGGTGGAAAATAAATAGAGAAGGAGCGTATCAGGATGAAGATCTACCATTTTGGTGCAGAGGATGCCCCGGTGCTGTTGCTGCTGCCGGGCACCTGTTGCCATTGGAAAAGCAATTTCGGGGCGGTGATCCCGCTTCTGGCTGACAGCTTCCGGGTGCTGTGCGTCAGCTACGATGGCTTTGATGAGACTGAACAGACCGAATTTCCCACCATGCTGGAGGAGACCGAAAAGATCGAGGCCTACCTCAAGACCCACTGCGGCGGTCGCATCCGGGCGGCCTACGGCTGCTCTCTGGGCGGCTCATTTGTGGGGCTGCTGGCGGCACGGCAGAACATCCACATGGACTGTGGCATTCTGGGCAGCTCTGATTTGGATCAGGCGTCGCCGCTGACGGCAAGCTTGCAGACGGATTTTCTGCTGCCATTGATCTACCCTGTGGTGCGGGATGGAAAGATTAAGGCGAAATTTCTCCAAAAGCGTCTGGACAAGTGTGCTAAAGAGTCGGGGGATTATGTCAAGGCTTTTCTGAAAATGTTTGGCGATGCCGCCTTATGTGACCATGCAGAGCTGCAAAAACCAGTTCTACTCCGATCTTATCACTCCGCTGCCGGATAAGATCCATGTGCCCGGTACCGAGATCCATATCTTTTACGCCCTGAAGATGGGCAAAAAAATACCGTGCCCGGTATCAGCAGCATTTTGCACATCCTGTTCTCCATGAGCAGAACTTGCAGCACGAGGAATTGCTGGCCTGTCACCCGGAGCAGTGGGCGCATCTGGTAAAAAGCATTGCATTGTGAACGGTAAAACGTATCTGGAGCAAGCAGGATTTTGTAAGATCCAGAACCACAAAAATAAAAAGGGCTGGCTGTGCATCACAGCACAGAAATGAGGTGCGATCATGTCGAAAAAGGCAACGGAATTTCAAAGAAAAGCAATGAGCTGGATGTACCGGGGCAAGGAGATCTTCAAGCCATTGAACACCGGCTGGATCGACAAGAATGTTGCCTGCGTGCGCGAATGGGTGGCGAACATCTTCTTCTACCGCAAAGGCGATACGACCATTATGGTCGATGCGGGATATAACTACGACCGCCTTGCCGAAAAAATGGGCTGGCTTGGGATTGATCCGAAGTCGATACATCATATCCTTATCACCCATCAGGACACCGACCATGTGGGTGCGGTGGAAGCAGACAGTCCGGGGCTGTTCCGAAATGCGAATCTGTACATCGGTGAGATCGAGAACCGGTATCTCACGGCGAGGTGCGGCGAAAAGTGATCTATCATCTCTATAAATTGCCGCAGGTCACGATCAACAACGAAAAGGTGCTGCTGCACGACGATGAGGTCATCGACATCGACGGGATCAGGATCGAGTGTTTTCTGGTTCCCGGTCATACATGGGGACATATGGTCTACCTCATTGACGATAAGTACCTTTTTACCGGCGACACGCTGTGGTTTGGCGCGGACGGCGGCTACAGCTTCATTTCCTCGCTGGCGGAGGACAATAAGCTGGCTGTGCAGTCACTGGCGGAGCTGGAGCGGAAACTGCGCGCACGTGGGCTGCATCCATATTTCATCACCGGTCACACGGGATGGACGGACAATTTGCCTTTGCGTTTGCCCACAAAGACAAGAGCTGTTCACCATTCAAAAAACGAGTACACGACCCATCGGCACCCTATGATGCCTACGACGAATCGGACGACACCGAAGAAAATGCAAAGAGCGGTTTTCTGAAAGGCGTGGGAAGATGAAGGACAGCGAATTACAAATTGACCGTAGCTGCCATGTGCTATATTCCAAACCCTGCAAAAAGGAAATTCTGGCGAAAATCACTCTGCACTATCCGGAGGTGGAGCGCGAGGCGGTCTGGGAGCAGGTGCAGCTGAGATACGCAGAGCTTCTTTCCAAGTGGCGCACCGACCTCGGCGGTAAAAAGAATTTTCACAACGGCGTAGGCGGCACCTACGACTGCATCGCCATCATGAGCTATTATGTGGTCTGCAAAGCAATTACTTCGTTCCGTGAAATTGAAGAGATGGAGGAAAATCTGATCCTGCCGACCTTCCGCAAGCTGAAATTCGTGGACTGCAACAAGCCGTTCTGGAGGAAGCTGATGTACAGGGCGTTTGTTCGTGCGAAAAGCGGCTGCGACAAATGGCACGATTACGAGATGTCGGTTGCGCCTTACGAAAACGGCAAGCCTATTTATTATGAGTTTACGTCGTGTCCGGCGGCGGAGTTCGCCATCCGGCACGGTCTTACGGACATCATGCCCGCCCTGTGCAATGTGGACTATGCGTCCATGGAACTGCTCCATGCCAAGCTGGTGCGAACGACCACCTGCGTGGACGGCTGCCGATGCGACTACACCATCTGCGGCGATAAAGACCCGTACTTGAAGGGACATCCCGAATACCGGGATGAGGCGGGATTCAGGAGGAATCGGTAATGCTTTTACAGGTGATTTTGGAAGGCATCGGGCTGGGCGTTCTGCTCATTTTGGTTTGCGCCATCGGTATCTGCAAGGGCGCGGTGGGCATGGTGCATCTTTACAGCCAGGAGGTGCAGGAGCGGTGCGTAACGCTGGGACTTACAACACACGCGAAATCAAGCGAAATGCTTTGATTTTTAAAGCTGTCTGCGTCCCCGGATACATCGCCTATGTGCTGGTCTGCGTCTATGCGCTCAACGGCGCAAAGGGCTTCGTTCAGGCTTCTGGCAGCTGCTGGTCATACTGTCCGTTATGAATCTCATAGACCGATTTGGGTTGACGGCTATTGGGTAGGACATACGAACGCATGGGAAATTCCGGGAACGGAAGACCTGAAACCCTACATTACAGCCAAGGATAAGGGCAAAAAGTGGCTGTTCGGCACAATTGGTATGGCGGTCATTTCGGCAGTACTGGCGGCGATTATGATGCTTTTTATGAAAATATGAGGTGATAGAAATGCTGCTTCAAACATATGGCGACAGGAGGAATCCTGCCGTGCTGTTCTTTCATGCAATGGGTGTGACAGGAGCGAGCAGCGAACCGATTGCGAGGTATTTGCAGGATCGATATTTCTGCATCTTGCCCACCTCCACCGTTTACTGCGAGGGGCAGAAATATGTCAGCAAGCAGGACGAAATACGGCAGGTGGAGGACTTTCTGCATCGACAGGGCGTGGAGCGGCTGGCGATGGTGGTCGCTTCTTCCATCGGTGCAGACCTTGCCATGGCGTTTCTGACGCAGACGAAGCTGCCTGTGGAGCACGCTTTCTTTGACGGCGGGCAGTTCGCCCAAATCGGAAAGGGCACGCGCCGTATCATGACGCCGTTTCTGTATTTTGCCATCAAGAGCCTATATTGGTCGAAGGGCGGTACGCTGAAAAAGATACTGTGGTGTGACGACGATTCCATAAAGTCGTATTTTATAGACGCTGGGAAAAATCTGACCTACACAAATTTGCGGCGACAGATTCTGGACAGCCTGGAGGATAAACCTTTCCAGCACTTCCGAAGAACTGCAAAGCATCTCTAATTTCGAGTTGGCAGCATAGTAAGATCATTCAAATACCGTCAAGCGGATGATAAGAAGCTATACCCTGCGGCAATTATCCCGTATTTGAGGGATACGAATCAC
>ENA-OQAS01001606-OQAS01001606.1-human-gut-metagenome-genome-assembly--contig:-NODE-1606-length-10358-cov-1.549897_pt1 | contig 10358 bp, 15 predicted proteins | sample MGYA00242733_ERZ504523 | MGnify/ENA primary metagenome ERZ504523 (study PRJEB26092, sample SAMD00036239) | human gut metagenome | host: Homo sapiens | study: EMG produced TPA metagenomics assembly of...
TTAAGAGGCAATGTGGCAAAGATACCTCTTCCACAATTAAGTTATATGCTGCAGAACTTACCGCTGCAGACAATATGATCTATACGACTGCTGCAAAGGCAAAGGGAACAGAAATTACTTTAAATGCGGTACTTGAATTAGAAGATGGTTCTGTTGTGACATTAGAGGGTGACCAGAACGTCGGTGAGGAATGGACCGTTGTCTCTTATGATACTTCTTCTATCATAGGAAAGACGATCAAATCCATCTCTTATGAGATAACTTCTGCTGAAGATGTGAGCGGACTGCAGTTACGTTTCGGTAACATCACAATGATGGAGCAGATTCCGAAGAAAATGCAGCCGTAAGCAATCTGGAAGTATTAGATTCCGAGTTTGATGAAGATGGAATGTATGCAGGTGTACGTCTTGCGTGGAATTCAGATACAGCTGCTGATTATTATGAAGTTTACCGGGTGAATCAGGATAATTCCAGATCCCTGCTTGGCGTATCCAACACAACCAGTTTCTATATCAACACACTTCCCCGTACAGATGATACCAACAAGTCTGCCTTTGAGGTCGTTCCAGTCAATGCAGCCTTTGAAGAGGGAAACAGTGCACAGGTCGTTATGGATTGGCCAGACAACAGTCTGCCGAAAGCAGATTTTGCAGCAGATGTAACACTGGCTGCACCAGGTACGAAGATTACTTTTGAAAGTTTATGCTCTGCAAATACAGAAACCGTAAACTGGACATTTACAGGAGCAGATATCGAAACAGCAGAAGGCGAGAGCGTATCGGTATCTTATCCAGAAGAGGGCATCTACAATGTTAAGGTAACAGCGGTGAATAAGGCTGGAAGCATTGAGAAAGAAAAAGAAGGCTATATTGTTATCACCTCAGATGCAGCAGATGGTCTTGTACTTCTTTCCCAGGGAGCAGGAACCGAAGCAGACGCATATGTAAATGAAAACGAAGCGCCGGAGTTTGCGGTAGATGGCGATGTTTCGACGAAATGGTGTGCAACAGGAGCTGCACCTCATGAAATTACCCTTGATTTAGGCGAAGTGAATACCGTAAGTGCAGTTGACATTTTTCCATGCAGAAGCAGGTGGCGAGAGTGCAGACATGAACACGAAATCTTATACCATTCTTGTCAGCCAGGATGGAAATAGTTTTGAAGAAGTATACAGCGTGACAAAAAATACAAATGGCACGACGCACAATGCATTTACACCAAAAGACGCACGGTATGTGAAACTCGTAGTAAATAAACCTACACAGGGAAGCGACAGTGCTGCGCGTATTTATGAGATTGAAGTTTATGGAATAAAATAATTTAAACTCTGTAAACACAAAAGGACTGGCATTGCTGAATTTTTATCAGCTTACTGCCAGTCCTTTTTGTGCGTCATCTCTGTTTATGCTCTCCATCCGATCGTCCGGATCTCATGTTTTCCTAATACGATTTCCTTCTCTTCTTTCTGTAACTGGTCTTTTTCCAGCAGATCATAGGTATAAACTTCAGGCTGTGAGACAGAAACCGTCGTCTCTTCATCCGAAAGGTTGCAGAAACGCAAAATCACATTCCCGGTCAGCATACTGTGTTTTAATGCTGTCGGAACTGCCTGTAAATGTTTCTTTTCTACAAACCGGTAAGTCTGCGGCAGGGTTCCCGTCTGTCTTTCCATTCCCGCGGTCTGCCAGTCTGTCTGGAACTGGTATGCCTCCTCGTAGGAATGATAAAGTTCCTCCCCTGCGCCATGCGGGATGATCTCATATTCCGTGGTCTTTTCGCCCAGGCACTGTGCTTCCGGTGTTAAAAATACACCCCAGTCTCCCAGCTCGCGCACACCACGGTGAAGTGTTACTGCGATCGTATTTTTTCCGTCACGCAAAATCTCATACTCTGCAAGACCTTTATTGGCGATGGTGAGTCCATATGCATCCTCATGCACATTGACAAAGCACTGCTGATGCTGGGCATTGCAAGGATTTTCCCATGTATCTGCCGGTACGTTCGGGCGTTTGCCACCTCAAATACAGAATCTGCGTAATGGAAATCTGTATGTAATCCCGTCTCAAAAAGGACGCGCAGACGGTGGTCTTTGATCTGGTTATTGAAAGCGGTCTTTACTTTCAGTCCTTTTCCGTGCTTCTCTAAGGTATACTCTGTCACGATCTCAAATGGAACCAGATGACTGCCTCGGGATGCCTTGCGGTGTTTAAACTCTACAAGATCCTCGATCTCTCCTGCCAGCGTCTCATCGGCTGCATCCGGGAGCATCATCGTATGTTTTACACGGATCACGGCGCGGCATGCGTTATCTTCTGCCACTGTGATCTCTGCTTTCGTCCCTTTTGTCGTCACCGGTACGTCATTTACCGGGGCAAAGAAATATATTCGTTTCCGATATCCCCGCAGTCCTCAAAGATACCAAGTCCCCTGTATACATGACCTGTCTTTTTATCAGTCAGTTCCACAGAGCCATCTTCATTAAAGTATGCCTTTAAAAACTCATTTTCCAGTGTATTTTCTGCTGTGATCAATGACTCCACAGTATTGATACATTCTGCACTTGCATATTCTGCACTCTGATGTCCCGCTGCCTCTGCCAACACATAAGTGTCCCATCCAAATGCCGGCACATCGGCTGCTTCCATGGTGATCTTTACGCGTTTTGCAATATATGGCTGGCGGAATTTATCTTTTGGCAGGTCATAATTAAAATGATTTGCAATTTCAGTGACAACCGCCGGGATCTCTCTTCCGTCTTTGTCAAGTACACGGTATTCCGGGAGTTTCTTTTCATGCATGCGCGCTGCCACTTCGGCTACCGCGCTTCACTGAAATACATGCGGTCGGTTTCTAACTCCAGTTCCACAACGCCTGTGCGGTCCCAGCCGGTCGTATTGACAACGACAAACGGAATGTTTCCTTCCTTCACTGCACTGGTATCGATCTTTCCTTTCAGATAGTCCATACACATGGAAATGATGTGCAGCGCCACCTGTTCTGCCTTTTCAAAACGGGTTACCATCTCACGGTGTACGTCATCCACGCTGCATCCGCAGATACTGTCGTGCGGATGATTCTGCATCAGAAGTTTCCAGCCATAGGTAAACAGATCCTGTGGATATTCCATACCCTCTTTTGCCGCAATCGCAGCGAGCGGTTCTGCCACTTTCTCAAATAGCATCTCACAGCGGACATTCCACTGTTTGATATAAATGCGGGAGGATGCTGTGTTCGCTAACGTATACCATCCATCCGTTTTCTGGCTGCGCAGCTCGCCCGTGATCGTGTTCAGATCGTCCGGCAGTTCCTTTTTACCTGCTCCACATAATCGGTAAAATTAGAATGTACGAACTCCACATCCGGGTATAGCGCATTTGCCGTGCGGATGGCAGATGACAGATCGGTCTGTACCGGCTGATGGTCACAGCCATTCATGAATAAAAGCTGGTCCGTACTTGCATAACGCACAGCATCTGCAAGTTTTTTATCCCAGTATTCTTTTGACTTTTCTTCTTCCACCGGCACTTCCACGCCATTGTTGTACCAGTTTGCAAATAAAATGCCAAGCACCGCAGATCCGTCTGCTGACTGCCAGTTCATCTCGGAATAAGTGGCTCATAGGCTTCTGTTGTCTGATTATTAAATCCGGTCGGTTTTACACCTCTTCCGAATACCGCCGTGTCAATGCCTGCCTTCTTTAAAAGCTGCGGCGCCTGTCCCATATTTCCAAAGGAATCCGGGAAGTATCCGATCTTTGTCCACTTTCCGCCAAATTCCTGTGCAAGTTTATAACCCATCTGTAAGTTTCTGACATTCGACTCGCTGCTTGTCAGAAATTCATCCTGCAATACATACCATGACCGATTGCAATCCTGCCATCCTCGATCAGCTTCTGCAGACGTGCACGGTTTTCGGGCCGTACCTGAAGATAATCTTCCAGCATGATGGTCTGCCCATCCAGATGAAAACATTTATATTCTTTATCTTTTTCCATGGTATCAATCAGCGTATCCATCATTTCAATATAAAGCATATGATGTTTTTCATATGGAAGATACCATTCTCTGTCCCAGTGTGTATGAGAAATAATATGCGCTTTTTTCATAGTAGTCTCCATTCCTGCCCGTATCTCAGGGCATCACAAAAGTCTCCATTCCTGCCCATTTTCGCCCCCCTGCTTTTCATTCTTATCACAGGTTTGTGCGCAGGCACAAATATTTTTCGTTTTTAAAGGGTAACTTTCTGTCCGCAATAGTCCAGTACAAGTTCACAGAATACGGAATTTGCCCAGGAAAACCAGGGACGTGTAAAATCATCCGGGTGATCCACATGGAATGACTCATGTACCAGATCTGTCCCCGCATCACAGGCTGCGATCCTCTCAAGCATTTTTAATTTTTCTTCCATGGAGTCAGAGGTAAGTCCCTGCATTGCCAGAGCCATCGGCAGATGAAACGTGTGTATGTATGCGGGCTTCCGATTCCCTTCGCGCACTCTCCACTGAAATAATACGGGTTCTGGTCGCTTAGGATCACTTTTCTGGTGTTCCGGTATCTCTCATTTTTATTGTCGCAATAGCCATAGTATGGCATCGCAAGAAGGCTCGGCAGATTTGCGTCATCCATCACAAGATACTGGCCAAACCATCTACCTCATATGCGTAGTATTCCGTCTTCTGTGCCGGAAGAATGGCAAGTGTCTCGATCGCATTTCTCACTTCCTCTGAGAAAGCATCTGCCTCTTCTGCCAGTTTCTCATCATGGTAGATCTCACGGGCGATCTCTGCAATATTTCCAAGGATCACAGAAGCTAACATATTTGACGGGATCAGATATCCATAGACACAGGCATCATCACTCGGACGGAAACCGGACCAGATCAGTCCGACATTGCTTTTTACCAGCGCACCTTTTCCGTCCCTTGAGAGGGTATCGGTAAAACTGCAGTTTCTCTTTCAATGTATACGGGGAGGCATTTTCATGATCCTGTTCCGTGCGGAATACGCGGATCACGGTTTTTGCGGCTTCTAACCATTCTCCGGTAAACTGCTCCGTACATCCTGTATTCTTCCAGAGCAGATAGGAAAGCTGCACCGGATAGCATAAGGAATCGATCTCATATTTCCGCTCCCACAGCTCCGGTTTCATATCCGTCTTGTCATGATCCCAGCACTGTCCGTCGCCGTTTTCATTAAATGCATTGGCATATGGATCTAAAAGAATGCACTGCATCTGTTTTTGATCAACCGCAGATCAGTTCCACAAGCTCCGGTTCTTCTTTTGCAAACAATAAGAACGGGCGGAGCTGGCATGCCGAATCGCGCAGCCACATGGCAGGGATGTCCCCCGTGATCACAAATACCGTGTCATCTTCTTTTACTTTAATGGTCGTCTGCAGCGTATTCGAAATACATTTTTCAAACATGACAGCGATCTTGCTGTCTGCACCAAATTTTTCTTTTACAAGAGCGACCGTACGCTCGATCGCTGCATAATTTTCTTTTACTTTCATCTTATCCTCCTGTTTTACACGATCCCCGATATCTGATAAGGGATCAGAATATCTTCGGTCTGTTTCTTTCCGGCTGTAATTTCCTCTAAAAGCGTGACTGCCTGCTGTCCCATCGCAAATTCATTCTGCCGCACATGGATAAAGTCATCCTGCTCATAGACCTCATCAATGCCGTCAAATACGGCAATCGTTTTTGAGATTCCCCGCTGTTTTAAATATTTTGAAAGGAGTACCCCGATCCGGTATTCAGCGGCAATATATGCCGTACAGTCCCTGTTTTTTCCAGGATCTCCGCAATCTGCGCATAGTCAATTCCCGGTATTCTTTTTCGATGTCCTCTGGAATGTGGTTATATTTTTCCAGTTTTGCAAGTGCCCCGTTGGCATCCTCATATTTGAGCATACAATGGACAAATCCTTCGTAGCGCTCATGGATCGTTGTCGTCGTGACGGATGCATGCGTCAGAAAACAGATTTTTTCATGTCCCATTGCGATCAGCTTTTTGGTGACTTCTTTCGCCGCTTCATAATTATCCGTTCTGACACACGGGATCGAAATGCCCTGCATCCGCCGGTCCACAAGCACCAGCGGATAACCAGCCAGCGCCAGCTCTAACACCTTACTGTTATAATTGTCCCCCTGTGCACAGAGAAGCAGAATACCTTTTACTCCCGCACGGATCGCCGCTCGATCGCCTGTTTTCCTTTCGATGCTTCCATAAGTACACTTAAACAAAAGGTCTAACTGTCTCCTGTCACATTCACTCTCGATCCCCTGCAAAAGCCGTGTGCCAAAATCGCTTCCAAACCCGTCGAATATCACACCGATCCGCTGATTGGCTGCCTCCTGGCTTTCTTTTTTTATCTCCACAACAGCAGCGGGCCTGCACACAAAAGAACCTCTTCCCGGCTCTCTGTTGATCTGATTTTCTTTTGCCAGCATATCCATCGCCTTTTTCGCCGTAATACGGCTTACACCATAAAGCTCTGCTAACTCCTTCTCCGATGGCAGCCGGTCCCCCGGCTGGTAATCTCCACTCTGTATTTTTGCAAGCAGATCCCCATAGATCCGCTCATACATAATTGTTTTTCCCATTGCCGCCTCCGTTATGCTTTCTGTGACACCGTGCACTACAATTTTACACTACCAGATTTGCTGCTCCGATGATCCCGGCATCATTTCCAAGTACAGAGGTCACGATATCCGCAATATGTCCATGGCTGCCACCGAAACACATATCCTTCACCAGATCCTTAAGCGGTGCGGTCAGATTGTCTTTCTGCGCAGCAACTCCTCCGCCAAGGATCACCTTTCCGGCCGGAATGTATTGATCACATTTGCAATCCCGCATGCGAGATAGCCCTCATATTCTTTTACAGTTTCCATGCCGGCTTTATCCCCCGGCTTTTGCAGCGTCAAACGGGATCTTACCATTCATCTGTTCCAGATCATTCCCACACATCTCATTCATGATAGACTCCGGATGCTCTGCTGCCTTTTCCCGCGCGATCCGAAGAAGTGCAGACGCAGAGGCATAGGCTTCTAAGCATCCTTTTCTTCCGCAGGTACATCGGATGCCATCATAGCGGATAGACAGATGTCCTAACTCACAGCCTCCCGGCATCGCACCACGGAAAATCTTTTTATCCAGGATCACTCCACTGCCCACGCCGGTTCCAAGTGTCAGAAGCACTGCATTTTCTGCACCTTCCGCCGCACCGGCACATACTTCTCCCAACGCCGCAGCATCCGCATCATTGGCAATTTCAATTCTTGTATCCAGATGTTTTTTCAGTTCTTCCACGATTGGTACATTTTCCCAGCCAAAATTATTAGAATACAGGATCACTCCCTGCTTTGCATCGATCGTTCCCGGACTTCCGATTCCAATCCCCCGCACTGTTCTAATGTCATGCCTGCATTTTCAAGCATCTGCCGTACGGCATCTGCCATGCGCTCCACCAGCGTCTGATACGGCACCGTCAGATCGGTTGGAATCGTAATCCTCCCAATGATCTTGTTTTCCTCATTTACCAGCCCCATTTTGATGGACATACCGCCCATATCGATCCCCAGCTTCATTTTTCCTCCTTTAGTATATCATTTGTATATCATTTAGATTTATTAATATGTCATATCAGAATCAAATATATCATTTTGTTGTGTATTTGTAAAGATAAAGCAAAAGCATTCCATAATTTGCATTGTATAATTATAAAAAAAAAGTGTTACCATGGTACTAAAATATTATTAAACCTTTTATTTCCAGAGGAGGAATATCTTTAAAATGTCAAAAGACAAGCAACAAAAAAACAAAAGTAACACCGGTACAGCCTCCGCTGTACTGCAATTCCACGACCGCCCGCTTGCATACAAGCTGTCTGTCGCTGTCGCACTGCTTCTTGTCATCTGTATGTCTCTTATGATCTTAATCAGTGCAGTCATCGCCGGACGTTCCTTAAACAAGACCGTCAGCGGTGAATTTAACGGCATCGCAACCGAGAATGCTTAATAGTACAGAGTGTGATCGATACTGCTTCCAACACAGCAACCACGATCCAGAACTACATGCTTGACCGCTATGACGAGTATTCGAAAAACGGATACAGCGGCGAAGTGGCAAAGAGTGAAGTCTATGACGTCGACCTGCAGGAAATGAACAAAAGGATCGAAGAATTTTTAATCAGTATGGCTGCTTCTACCGTAACGAACAATGAAGCCATTGATGGTGTCGGTGTCTTCTTTGAACCGAACGCATTTGATCCTGCGGTCAAAGATTACACTGTCTATGTCAGTGTCGATGATGCAAAAAACGGAACCGTACAGAGCTATGGAAGTTATGATTCCTACGGATCACAGGATTACTATAAGAAAGCTGCAGAGACCAAGCAGGACTGCTTTACCGATCCATATGAAGATCAGGGTATCAACATGGTCAGCGCTTCTTTCCCGATTGTCTATAATGATGAAGTCCAGGGTGTAATCCTTGTAGATATCAATCTTGCTGCATTCAGTGATATGTTAGTCTCCACAGACTCCAAATATCCAAGTATGTATGTGGACATTACAACGCAGATGCCATGATGGTCTTTGACAGCGAATCGACAGACTGCATCGGACAGTCCTTACAGGATCTTTTGTCTGCAAAGGATTTTGCAAAGATCCAGTCTGGTATCGACACCAAATCAGTTTTACGGTCAGCACCAGAAAGGCAAGCAACCATCGCCAGATCGTAAGATACTTTACGCCAATTGATGCTGCCGGACAGACCTGGTGGGCTGCAAGTGCACTTACCAAAACAGATTTAAACCGCAATACATTGATACTCGTCGTAATTATGGTCTTACTTGCCATTGCAACGGTACTTATCATTATTGTGATCAGTTCACGACTGCTGCGTAAATATATCAAGCCGATCGATGACGTTGTCACTGTGGCAAGCCAGCTTTCCGACGGTGATTTCAATGCTTCTGTACAGCCGACCTACCATGATGAGATCGGTGACTCGCAGAGACATTCGATGTAATGGCTGCACGTCTGCGTGAAAGTATCAAAGATATTACCCGTGGTTTAAAAGAAATGGCAGCCGGCAACTTTAACATTGCAGCAGAGGCAGAACATGTCGGTGATTTCAAAGAGATCGAAACCGCCCTCTCAACCGTACTGGTTGACTTATCCAAAACGCTCCGCGAGATTGGAGAAGTATCCGAGCTGGTTGCTTCCAATGCCTCCCAGATTGCAGACGGTGCTCAGTCCCTGACCGAGGGTGCTACCGATCAGGCAAGTTCTGTGATGAACTGCAGAGTACGATCATGAATGTATCTGAACAGGTACAGATCAATGCCCAGAACGCTAACGCAGCAAATGAAAAGGCAAAAATCGTCGGTGATGAGATCACAAAGAGCAACGAGCAGATGCAGCAGGTCGTACATGCAATGGAGACGATCAACGAAAGCTCACAGCAGATCAGCTCGATCATCAATACGATCAACGACATTGCTTCCCAGACAAACCTGCTCGCCTTAAATGCTTCCATCGAGGCTGCCAGAGCCGGAGAAGCCGGAAAGGGATTCGCTGTCGTTGCAACCCAGGTTGGAACACTTGCCGCACAGAGTGCAGAAGCCGCAAAGAATTCCAGCTCTCTGATCCTGCAGGCAATGAATGCGGTTGACGAAGGAAAACAGATCGTCGATGACACCGCATCCAAACTGATGGAGTCTGCAGGCAAGACAAACGAGCTTGTTGAAAACATTGCAGAGATCTCCAACGCTTCCGAGAATCAGTCTGAGGCCCTTGCCCAGATTTCCGAAGCTGCAAACCAGATTGCCGCAGTTGTACAGGAAAATACAGCTATGGCAGAAGAGAGTTCTGCAAGCAGTGAGGAACTTGCTGCCCAGTCCGAAAAACTCAAAGAACTGATCGGTGCATTCCAGTTATTGGAGATGTAGACCGGATACAGTACACTTTAACCATTTTTAATCATGGGATCAAAAATATCCCTGTACAAATCCTTACAATATCAGGATTGTACAGGGATATTTTTATATCCACCAGTTCTTATAATCTGCAAATACAAAAACTATTTCTCCTTTTATTTTACTAAAGTGATATAATGAATAAATATAGGATTCACACCGTTCATACGAAAGAGGCTTACATGAAGAAAAAACTGCTCAGCAAAAAAAAACTTTTATCTTGAGATCACGGCAGTACTCATCCTTGTCATTACATTTGCCCTGATCCGCTACACTTCCATTGTCCAGAAAACAGCAACGAATCAAATGCTTCAGTATCTTAGACGATTCGAGGACGCTGCTCGGACAAATGATCACCAATGGAAATACAGA
>ENA-OQAS01001607-OQAS01001607.1-human-gut-metagenome-genome-assembly--contig:-NODE-1607-length-10357-cov-1.631183_pt1 | contig 10357 bp, 16 predicted proteins | sample MGYA00242733_ERZ504523 | MGnify/ENA primary metagenome ERZ504523 (study PRJEB26092, sample SAMD00036239) | human gut metagenome | host: Homo sapiens | study: EMG produced TPA metagenomics assembly of...
ATGAATATTCTGAAGTGAAAGACAGATTCTTAATTGTGAGAGTTTACTTCGAAGAGCAATAAATCAGAAGTTGCTAAACGAGCGTATGCATCTGGAACACAGCAGATTGAAACTTCAGACACTCCATCCAAGACAGAAACTCAATGAGAAGAGACAGAGAGCAGTTGACGCTGAGAATACACTGCGCTCGCTTATGGAACGGCATTTGACAAAAGAAAAGCACAGACTCGCACTTGTGCAGAACGGATGAAAGGGTTGTCTCCGCTTGAGAAATTAAGTCAGGGGTATTCTTATGTTTGCAATGCACAAGGACAGAATATAAAGAAAACAGATCAGGTAAGAGAAGGAGATTTGTTGCAGATTTATGTAACGGATGGACAGATTGAGACTTACGTTACAGGCACTGTAAAACTAGAAGGGGAAAGAGGACAAGTCCCATAAACAGTAACCGGGAGGAAATGATGAAAGACACGAAGAAGATAGAACAGGCTGCAAGTCTTGAGGAGTTATTTGAGAGACTGGATCGCGTCATTGGCGGACTGGAAGGAGAGGAACTTCTCTTGAAGATTCTTTTAATTTATATCAGGAAGGTATGGAACTTGTGAAGTGTTGTAATCGTACGATTGACGATGTGGAAAAGAAGGTTCTTGCCTTAGATGAGAATGGAGAGAGTCATGAATTTTAAAGAAGAACAGAAAGAAAAAGTAGAAAAAATTGAAGCGATACTCAGAGAATATCTTCCGGAAGCAAACGGATATCAGAGTGTGATCATGGAAGCAATGGAATACAGTCTGATGGCAGGAGGCAAGCGCCTTCGCCCAATGCTGATGATGGAAACATACCGTCTGTTTGGTGGAGAGACAGAAGTGATTTATCCGTTTATGGCAGCAATGGAGATGATCCATACCTATTCACTGGTTCATGATGATCTCCCGGCAATGGATAATGATGAGTACCGTAGAGGAAGAAAGACGACACATATCGTTTATGGAGAAGATATGGGAATCCTTGCGGGGGATGCGCTTTTAAACTATGCATTTGAGACAGCATGCAAGGCATTTGAGCAATTTCCAGAGGAAAGCCTTAGAATCGGACAAGCGCTGAGAGTTCTGGCAAGAAAGGCCGGAATCTATGGTATGATCGGTGGACAGGTTGTAGATGTGAAAGAATCCGGACATCAGATTGATGAGGAAGTTCTTGATTTTATTTTCAGACTGAAGACAGGTGCACTGATCGAGTCTGCTATGATGATTGGAGCAATCCTTGCGGGAGCATCAAAAGAAGATGTAAAGAGTATGCAGAAAGTCGCAGGAAAGATCGGAATGGCATTCCAGATCCAGGACGATATTCTGGATGTGACAAGCACGACAGAGCAGCTGGGCAAGCCGGTACATAGTGATGAGAAGAATGAAAAGACAACATATGTAACACTTAAAGGAATCGAACAGGCTCATAAAGAGGTGGAACGTATGACAGAAGAAGCAATCGATGAACTGAAAAAGTTCCCTGCCGGGGATAATTTCCTTGAGCAGCTTTTGAAATCTCTTGTATATAGAGAAAAATAAGATTGTCGGTGAGGAGGAACTTATGGCACTTGAAAAGATTCAAAAGGCCAACGATATAAAAGAACTGACAGAGGAAGAGCTGAAAGAATTATCGGATGAGATCCGGCGGTTTCTGATCGAAAAGATCAGTGTGACCGGAGGACATCTGGCATCCAATCTCGGAGTTGTTGAGCTTACGATGGCATTGCATAAAGTACTTCATTTCCCAGAGGATAAACTGATCTGGGATGTGGGACATCAGTCTTATACACACAAGCTTCTGACAGGAAGAAAAGAAGGATTTGATGATCTTAGAAAATACGGAGGAATGAGTGGATTCCCTAAGAGAAAAGAAGTAAATGTGATGCGTTTGATACAGGACACAGTTCAACTTCAATCTCAGCAGGGCTTGGTTATGTGGCCGCAAGAGAGCTTCAACAGGAGCATTATAACGTTGTATCTGTGATAGGAGATGGTTCTATGACCGGCGGTATGGCATATGAAGCATTGAATAACGCTTCCAGATTGAAAAGTAATTTATTATTGTACTCAATGATAATAATATGTCCATTTCCAAGAATGTGGGTGGTATGTCAAATTACCTGAATGGGCTTCGGACGACACAGGTATACTCAGACTGAAGAGAGGTGTCGAAGATACGATTAAGAGAATTCCCGGCAAAGGAGAACGGATCGTCCATCAGGTGAAGAAGACGAAGAGCGGGATCAAACAATTATTTGTTCCGGGAATGTTTTTTGAGGATATGGGAATTACATATCTGGGTCCTGTAGACGGACATGATCTGAAGACATTAACAAAGACATTGAATGAAGCAAAACGGGTAAATCATGCAGTTCTTGTACATGTTGTGACGAAGAAGGGAAAAGGTTATCTTCCGGCAGAGACGAATCCGTCAAAATTCCATGGAACAGGACCTTTTGATGTGACAACAGGAGAAACGATCGGAGGATCGGGGAAGGATTCTTATACAGATATTTTTTCCAAAGTGCTTGCAGATATCGGAAAGAAGGACGAGAAGGTTGTAGCTATTACTGCAGCAATGGCAGACGGAACAGGACTTTCCAGATTCGCAAAGCTATTTCCGGAAAGATTCTTTGATGTAGGAATTGCAGAAGAGCATGCGATGACATTTGCGGCAGGACTTGCTGCAGGGGGAATGAAGCCTGTTTTTGCGGTGTATTCATCTTTTCTACAGAGAGCATTTGACCAGACAATCCATGATGTCTGTCTTCAGAATCTGCCGGTTGTGATCGCAGTGGACCGCGCGGGTCTTGTTGGAAGTGACGGAGAGACACATCAGGGAGTCTTTGACTTATCATTTTTATCATCGATCCCGAATCTTTCAATCCTGTCACCAAAGAACCGCTGGGAGATGGCAGATATGGTGCGCTTTGCAGTGGATTTCCAGTACCCGGTTGCGCTTCGTTATCCAAGAGGAGAAGCATACGAAGGACTGAAGGAATTCCGTGCTCCGATCGAATATGGAAAGAGTGAGCTTCTATATGAAGAGAGTGAGATCGCGGTAATGTTTGTCGGACATATGTCTTTCCTTGCAAAACAGGTGCGTGAGGATCTTAAGGCAGCAGGGTATCAGTGTAGTCTGATCAATGCAAGATTTGTGAAACCTCTGGATACAGAAATGATCCGGAAAATTTCAGAAAATCACAGGATCCTTGTGACAATCGAGGAAAATGTGCTTACAGGTGGATTTGGTGAGCAGGTAGAAGATTTTGTAATGCGTGAGGATATCCCATTGAAAGTTCGCACAATCGGTATTTCAGATGATTATGTTGAGCATGGAAATGTAGATGTCTTAAGAAAAGAAGTTGGTCTCGACAGAGAGAGTATTGTAAAAAAGGTCATTGCAGATGATCGGAGAATAGAGGAAGAAAAGTAGCATGAAAGAACGTTTGGATGTATTGCTTGTAAAGAGGAATCTGGCGGATTCCAGAGAAAAAGCAAAAGCAATTATTATGTCGGGAAATGTATTCGTAGAAGGTCAAAGAGAAGACAAGGCCGGAACAACATTTCCGGAGGAGGTAAATATTGAGGTACGCGGACATGTTCTCCCTTATGTGAGCCGTGGAGGTCTTAAGCTTGAGAAAGCAATGAAAGAATTCCATGTGACAGTAGATGGAAAGGTCTGTACAGATGTTGGATCTTCCACTGGTGGATTTACAGACTGTATGCTTCAGAATGGAGCGAAGAAAGTATTTGCTATCGATGTGGGAAGAGGACAGCTGGATTGGAAGCTGCGTCAGGATCCGAGAGTGGTATGTATGGAGAAGACGAATATCCGTTATGTGACTCCGGAAGATCTTGGAGAACCTGTTGATTTTTCGTCGATTGATGTTTCATTTATCTCTCTCACAAAAGTGCTTGGTGCAATCAGAGCGTATCTGACAGATGATGGAGAGATCGTAGCATTGATCAAACCACAGTTTGAAGCAGGACGTGAGAAGGTTGGAAAGAAAGGTGTTGTGCGAGAAAAGAGTACACATCATGAAGTAATCGAGAAAGTGACAGAATTTGCGGTATCCATCGGATTTTCTGTACTTGAGATCACATTCTCTCCAATCAAGGGACCAGAAGGAAATATCGAATACCTTGTACATTTGAAGAAATGTCCGGAAGAGGAAGCAAAGATTGAGACAAAGGAACTGGATCAGGTAGTGGATGAAGCATTCGCTGCTCTGGCAAAGTAAAAAGGTGATGGTATGGAATCTTTTTATATCATAACAAATCAATTAAAAGACAGAGATTATTCTGTTACGATTGAGGTAAAAGATTATATTGAGAGAAAAGGCAAACGTGTTATTCTTGCTCAAAAGGATGAGGAAGGATTTATTGTTCCGGGAACGATTCCGGAGGACGTTGATTGCGGACTGGTTTTAGGTGGGGATGGAACTCTGATCCGTGCAATACGTGACCTGGAAGGAAATAAACTTCCGCTTCTTGGAATCAATATCGGAACATTGGGGTATTTAGCAGATGTAGAATTGAAAGATTATAAATCTGCGATTGACAGACTTTGCGAGGAAGAGCCTAAAGTTGAGAAACGTATGATGTTGGAGGGGACAATGTCATCCGGTGAAAAAGATCTGGCGGTAAATGATATCGTCCTGACAAGAGAAGGGAATCTTCGTATTGTTCAGTTTAATGTGTATGTGAATGGGACATTGTTGAACACATATCAGGCAGACGGTGTGATCATCTGTACACCGACGGGAAGTACAGGATATAATCTTTCCGCAGGTGGACCGGTGGTAGAGCCAACAGCAAGTCTAATCGTTATCACTCCAATCTGTTCCCATGCACTTAACACGAGCAGTGTGGTGCTTTCAGCAGAGGATGATGTTGAAGTTGAGATTTGCGAGGGCCGTTATGGAAGGCAGGAGAAAGTAGCTTTATGTTATGACGGTGCTGTACAGAGGCAATTGGTTAGCGGAGACAGAGTGAAGATCAGAAAATCAGATGCCAAAGCGCATCTAGTAAAATTAAGTGAAGAAGTTTTATGATAACAATGCGCGAGAAGATGAAAGGAAATTGATACTATGAAAGTGAGCCGACATGCAAGATAATTGATTGATCAGTCAGTATGACATAGAGACGCAGGAGGAACTGGCAGAATATCTGAATAATGCCGGCTTCAAGGTCACACAGGCAACGGTATCCAGAGATATCAGAGATCTGAAGCTGACAAAGCTGTCTGTAAACGGTGGGCGTCAGAAGTATATTGTCCATAGACAGGAAGAGGATGGAATGAGCGAAAAATATATCCGTGTACTTTGTGACGGGTTTGTTTCTATGGATATGGCACAGAATATCCTTGTGATTAAAACAGTTGCCGGAATGGCAATGGCGGTTGCTGCTGCAGTAGATGCAATGAAATGGAATGAAGTGGTCGGATGTATTGCAGGAGATGACACGATCATGTGCGCAATTCGTACAGTTGAAGATACAGCTGTAGTAATGGAGAATATAAGAAAATTGGTTTCAAGGAAAGCATAGGTGACATATGTTACAGAATCTGTATGTGAAAAATCTTGCTTTGATTGATGAAACAGAAGTTGAGTTTGGGGAAGGATTGAATATTCTGACCGGTGAAACCGGAGCAGGAAGTCAATCTTCTTGGCTCTGTTACGCTTGCACTGGGTGGAAAATACAATGCACAGATGCTTCGAAACGGGGCAAAAAGCGGATTGGTAGAACTTACTTTTCACATCAAAGAAGAAAAGATTTTAAAGAAGCTGGAGGCCTTGGACATTTATCCGGAAGACGGATATCTGACATTGAGCCGCCGCCTTTTAGAAGGCCGAAGTGTCAGTAAGATTAACGGTGAGACAGTGAATATGAGCGTCCTTAAAGATGTAGCCAGTCTTTTGATCGATATTCATGGACAGCATGATAATCAGACATTGCTTCATCGAAAGAATCATTTGACACTGCTTGATCTTTATGGGAAAGAACAGACGGATCCGTTAAAAGAAAAAATGGCTTCCTGCTATCAGGAATGGAAGACAGTATGTAAGAAGGTGGAACAATCTTCGCTGGATGAAGAGAGCCGAAGAAGAGAACTTTCTCTTGCTGAATTTGAAGTGAATGAGATTGAAGAAGCAGCTCTTAAAGAAGGTGAAGATGAACTTTTAGAAGAACAGTATCGCAAGATGACAGATAGCAGAAAACTCACAGAAGGAGTTGCAGAAGCGTATCAGTATACTGCAGAGGACGAACGTGGAAATGCAAGTGATTACTTAAGCCGTGCAATCCGAAGCCTTCAGGAAGCAGCATCTTTTGATGAAAAGGGAAGCCAGCTTTATGATCAGATCGTGGAGATCGATAGTCTGCTGAATGATTTCAACCGGGATCTGGCAGAATATGCAAAGAGTTTTGAATATTCGGAAGAAGAGTTTTCAGAAGTTGAGTCCCGCCTGAATGAAGTGAATCATTTAAAGGCAAAATATGGAAACACTGTCAGTGATATCCTTGCATATTGTGAGGAAAAAAGACAGAGACTATCAGAACTGGAAGATTACGATTCTTTTATGCAGGAACTTTTGGAGAAACAGAAAAAAGCAGAAAAGCAGATGGAAAAGGCTGCGATGGAACTGCATGAAGTGCGTGAACAAAACGCAGTTAAATTTGCCGAGGAAATTGTTCATCAGATGTCGGAACTGAATTTCCTGGATGCACGTTTTGAAATTCGTTTGACAGAAGCAAAAAGTTATTCTGCACAAGGAAAAGATGATGCAGAGTTTTATCTGTCGGTTAATCCGGGAGAACCTGTGCGTCCACTGGGGATGTCGCATCGGAGGAGAGCTATCCCGTATATGCTTGCAATCAAGACCGTACTTGCAGATGAAGAAGATACACCGACTTTGATATTTGATGAGATTGATAGTGGAATATCAGGAATCACAGCAGGTCGTGTCGGTGAGAGACTGCAGTTGATCGGAAAGAGCCGTCAGGTGATTTGTATTACACATCTTTCACAGATCGCAGCGGCAGCAGATGTTCATTTTTGTATTCATAAAGAAGCAGAAGATAATTCTGTGAGAACACAGATCGAGAGACTTGATCAGGAAGATTCTGTTGCAGAGCTTGCAAGGCTTCTTGGTGGAGCAAATGTAACAGATGGAATTATAGACAGTGCCAGAGAAATGAAAGAACTGGCAAAAAGAGAAAAATAATACCAGTGTGAAAAGAAGAAGATCCACACATACTAAGAGCAGATGTAAACAGCATCTGCTCTTAATATTTGCAAGAGAGGAGTGTGGATCATGAAAGAACGCAGGAAAAGGAATATGAGCAGGACAGGTCTGTTGTTTCTGTTCTGTCTGTTGATGCTATGTGGCTGTACACAGATTACAGAATTTATGGAAAATACAGAAGTCAGTGGCCGGGAGGTGGAAGTCTGGCTGCAGAAAAGGAAGAAGATACGGTTCTGCTTGGAGGAATGCCGGTTGGAATTTATATGGAAACGGATGGTGTACTGGTTTTAGACACGGAGAAAATGACAGGTATGGATGGAAAGGAATATACACTGCGCAGGGTGTGGTAAGTTCCGGTGATTATATTACGGAAGTGAATCACCAGAAGATTGAAGGGAAAAAACAGTTGATGGATCTGGTGGAACATCTGGATGGAGAGAAGGTCCTTCTGACAGTCAGACGCGAAAATACGATATTAGAAAAGAAATTGACTCCTGTGCAGATTTCAAAAGGAAATTATCGCCTGGGAATCTGGGTAAGAGATAATGTACAGGGACTTGGGACGATCACATTTTTGACAAAAAATAACAGGTTCGCAGCACTGGGACATGGCATTCATGATGTTGATACAAGTACACTTCTTACGATCAAAAGAGGAACGCTTTATAGAACCAGTATTCAGAAAGTGCAAAAGGGAAGCAAGGGAATCCAGGAACAATGGAAGGGATTATTGTTTATAATCGGTTTCATCAGCTTGGAGTGATTGAGAAAAATACGGATGAGGGTATTTATGGAGAATTAAATTCAGACAGAAGCTGGATAGGAGAGGAAGTTACGATACAGGTAGCAAAAAAGAGGAAATAAAGACAGGAGAGGCAAGGATTCGCTGCTACATTGATGGTGAGGTGAAAGAATACACAATCTGTATAACACAATTGATAAAGAATCCGACCAGGTGAACAAAGGAATGGTAATTCAGGTGACAGATACGGAATTGCTGGCGCAACTCAGATCATTGCCCAGGTTGCAAGTAACCAGTATGGTGGACAGAGTATCTCACTTACTCATTTGGCACCGTTTGTAGATGTTTCCAGAGAGAAGATCCGTAAGGAAGTGATCAGCGAACAGGAACTGGTCGGAATGGAATATCCAGAAGATGTGCTCAATGAGATCGTAGAGAGAAGACTGAAGAAAGAGATCACAAAGGGTGTCCAGACAATCGAATATCAGGTGATCACACTGATGACAACAAACGGACAGGCACCGTTCCTTACAGTTTTCATGTATCTGAACGAAGCAAAGAACGAGAGAGAGAAGAAAGACCTGGCGATGATTATCGAAGAGACACTTCGTCAGCGTTATCAGGGAGTTAAGAATGAAGCCGGAGTATGGGTGACACCGGCATTCCCGAAACTGATCTATGTTCTAGAAGAAGATAATATCGAAGAAGGAAGCGAATATTATTATCTGACAGAACTTGCTGCAAAGTGTACTGCAAAGCGTCTTGTTCCGGATTACATTTCCGAGAAAAAGATGAAAGAGCTTAAAGAAGGAAATTGTTTCCCGGTTATGGGATGCAGAAGCTGCTTAAGCCCATGGAAAGACGAGAACGGAAACTACAAGTTCTACGGACGTTTCAATCAGGGAGTTGTTACGATCAACCTTGTTGACGTTGCACTTTCTTCCGGTGGAGATATGGATAAGTTCTGGAAGATCTTTGATGACAGACTGGAACTTTGCTATCGCGCATTGATGTGCAGACACAACCGTCTGAAAGGAACACTGTCTGACGCAGCACCGATTCTGTGGCAGTTCGGAGCACTTGCCCGCCTGAAGAAGGGAGAACCGATTGATAAACTTCTCTATGGAGGATATTCAACGATTTCTCTTGGATATGCAGGACTTTACGAGTGTGTGAAATATATGACAGGAAAATCCCATACAGATCCGGATGCTACACCATTTGCACTGGATGTTATGAAGCACATGAACGATGCATGTAACCAGTGGAAAGAGGAGACGAACGTTGCTTTCAGTATCTATGGTTCACCGATTGAAAGTACAACCTATAAGTCGCAAAATGTCTGCAGAAGAGATTTGGCATTGTTCCTGGAATTACAGATAAGAGTTATATTACAAACAGCTATCATGTATTTGTCGGAGAAGAGATTGATGCTTTCTCAAAACTGAAGTTTGAATCTCAGTTCCAGGCACTTTCTTCCGGTGGAGCGATCAGCTATGTAGAAGTTCCGGATATGAAAGACAACATTGCAGCTGTACTTCAGGTCATCCGTTTCATTTATGACAACATTATGTATGCGGAACTCAATACAAAGAGTGATTACTGTCAGGAATGTGGATATGACGGAGAGATTCAGATTATAACAGATGAGGAAGGAAAGCTCGTATGGGAGTGTCCACATTGCGGAAACCGCAACCAGGATACACTGAATGTTGCAAGACGTACCTGCGGATACATCGGAACACAGTTCTGGAATCAGGGAAGAACGCAGGAGATCAAGGAGAGAGTTCTGCATCTGTAGAATTGATATCCGGCAGAAATGCTGATTGTTCGTAATGGATTAATGCTGATGCGGATTGTTGAAAAGATGTAGTGAAAAATCAGATAAAGTCCATAAGAGATTAAATAATGAGCTGTCGCGCGATAGCTCATTATTTTGTGCGTCTTGCAAGAAATGCGGGACAGGTCAATAAATGTCCTTTGGATATTGACAAACTCTGTCCTTGGGTATTGGGGCTTTTAAGTCCCAACTCTTTCAATAACTTCTTCTGATATTCCCTGTCGGCAGCTGCTTGAGAATCTCATCAGTTCTGTTTAGTTCGGATAACTTCAAAATCAGCTGATTAATCCTGTTTTCTCCAAGAGATTCCCCCTTCTTTTATGCCTTCTCTTATGCCTTCTTCTCTTTTTTCATCTAATTCATCTTTCATTAATTCTAATAACGCATTACACATATCTCGTTTTCCCTCCTTTAGCCGATTCTCGTTTGCTTTTACTATAATCTCCATAACAGACTGATACAGCTGATTCTCCTTGTTCTTTTTATAATCCTCTAAAAG
>ENA-OQAS01001608-OQAS01001608.1-human-gut-metagenome-genome-assembly--contig:-NODE-1608-length-10356-cov-8.847786_pt1 | contig 10356 bp, 15 predicted proteins | sample MGYA00242733_ERZ504523 | MGnify/ENA primary metagenome ERZ504523 (study PRJEB26092, sample SAMD00036239) | human gut metagenome | host: Homo sapiens | study: EMG produced TPA metagenomics assembly of...
CTTTCGGACAGTCCATGCGGCAGCAGGACTTCGGAAGGCTCGCAGGATTCGTTTTCCTTTAACAGTGCCTTTCTGTTTTCTTCAAGAAATCGATCCAGCCTGCTCATAAGATAAATCCGAAACAAATACGGCAAGCAGGCTGACAATCAGCAATAGCTCAGCATCCTCATTCACCTCTGTTAAATGCGAAAACACTTTTGCAGTTCTTTGTAAGCACCGAGAACCAAAAGAGTGATCTTGTCCGTAAAAACGGTTTCCGGTGAAACTGCCATATTGATTTTTCCGTTCTCCTTGGTTGCCATAATATTGATGCTGTATTTTCTGCGGATATCCAGTTCTCCGACGGTTTTGCCGATCCATCCTTCGGCACCTCTACCTCAAAAATGGCATGGCCCTCATCAACCTCAATGTAATCCCGAATGTGGTCGGCGGTGTACCGAATAGCAGCCCAATTTGCTACCTGTTTTTCCGGGTAAATGACCTCGTCCGCTCCGTTCCGCAGAAGGAATTTTTCCTGCACATCACGCTCGGCACGGGATACAACTAATTTTGCGCCGAGTTCTTTCAGCAAAGAAGTGGTTTCCAGCGAGTTTTGAAAATTTCCGCCGATGGTGACAATGCACACATCAAAGTTTCCGATGCCGAGCGACCTTAAAAACTCCGTGTTTGTGCTGTCGCCGATCTGTGCATTGGTGACGATCGGCAGACTTTCATTGACTCTTTCTTCGTTGATGTCTACCGCCATCACCTCGTGTCCGAGCTTATTCAGCTGCAAAGCAATATGCCTACCGAATCTGCCGAGACCTATTAACAATATGTTTTTCATAATATAGTAACTCCTTTATCCAACTGTGATTTTTTCGAGTGGCAGCTTTGCTCCGCTCTGATTTTTGTTGGAAACCGCCGCGTAAATCAGGGTAAGTCCGCCGATCTGCCGAGATACATCAAGACAATCAAAATAAGCTGAGAAAGAACACCGAGCTGCGGTGTGATTCCAAGGGTAAGCCCGACCGTTCCGACAGCGGACGCTGTTTCGTAAAGGCAGGTGCTAAGCGGCAGACCTTCTGCCGTGCTGATAACAATGCCGCCGACAAAAAACAGCAGGAAATACATTACGGCAACGGCTGCGGCGTTTTTCACTGTCGAACCGTCAATGCGCCTGCCGCAGACTTCGGCATCGTCCTTTTTGCGACAGACGGAGAATGCACTCAGAATCAGAACGGCAAGCGTGGTCGTTTCATACCGCCTGCCGTGGAGCCGGGCGAGCCGCGACGAGCATGAGCAGGGTCATAATTGCCTTGGAAGAACCGGTCATAGCGGGAAGATCAGCGGTATTGAAACCGGCGGTTCTCGGTGTGACAGACTGAAAAAGCGATGCAAGAATCCTTTCGGCGAGCGGCAGCCCCGTAAAATCGCAGAAGAAAAAGAATACTGCGGGAGCGATAATGAGGATTGCCGTTGTTACCAATATGACCTTACTTTGCATACGGTATTTTTTGAAATGCCACTTGTTTGTGTAAATATCGTCCCAGGTCAAAAATCCAATACCGCCCACAATAATTAAAAGCATAATTGTAATGTTTATCGCCGGATTTCCTATGTATCCCGTAAGTGACGGGTATTTGTTTTCGGCGGTGCCGAGTATGTCAAAACCGGCGTTGCAAAAGGCGGAAACCGAATGAAACGCCGCCATCCAAATTCCCTTAATACCGTAGTTTCCGCAAAATGTCGGCAGCATGACGATCATCCCGATAAGCTCGATCAAAAAAGTTCCCCGCACAATAAAACGAGTCAGGCGGACGATCCCGCCGACCTTCGGGGCAGAGATGGCATCCTGCATGGTACTGCGCTGCATCAGCGATATTTTTCTGCCGGACAGCATAGCGAAAAGTGCCGCAACTGTCACAACACCGAGCCCGCCTATCTGAATCAGCAGCAGTATTACCGTCTGCCCGAAAGCGGACCAATAACTGCCCGTATCCTGCACGACCAGCCCCGTAACGCAAACAGCGGAGGTCGATGTGAACAGCGCCTCGTGAAACGGCGTAACAACTCCGGCAGTCGATGAAAACGGCAGCATCAATATCAGTGCTCCAAGCACTATGACGCCGGCAAAGCCCAAAACGATCAGCTTAAAGGATGACAGCCGCTTTTTTCTATGTGTAATTTTAGGCATATATACTTCTCCTGTTTCTACTTGTTTATAAAGAGTATACCGTGAAATATAAAAAAACGGTGTAATGATTCGGCACTCTGTATTAAGATTGCATTAAGGCGCTCATTCTTTAAAAAAACAGCGCAGAGCATAGCAAACAGCACAGACAAAGGCGGATCGTTTGTAACCGTTGTGCGGCTTGAAACAAAGCTCAGAGCCACTCTCACAGAACAACAAAAGGCTCTGTTCGAACAAATTAACAAACGGATGTAGAAATTACGACCGGAATGAGCTACAAGCGTTCACAAACGGATTTCGATTTGCATCGCGGCTAGCGTTTCAGGCTTTTCTCCAGCAGTATCAAAGCAACTCATAAATAGCTATATATAAATGTAAAAGGATGTTCCGTTTGGAGCGTCCTAATTTTTCCTTGCCTATGTTTTATATTTGTGTTTTGTTTTTCTTGGGATTGTCGGGCATATCAGTCATTTTTGACATTCTCACAAGCATTTCTTCTATGCCTTTTCTTCCTCTGTCCCTGTCGTCAATATTCATAACAACACTAAAATATGAGTGTCACAATGCGTGGTACTCCTTGATTTTATGCGGATATTTAGAAATACTTAAAAATCGTAACGCAGGATTTCACAGTTTTAACACCGAAATCTGCATATTCCTCATTTGTCATATCGTTAAAATATGAGTTAACAACTCTTGCAATGCCGTTGTGTGCAACTAAAACACAAACCTTTCCGCTTGCTTTCACATCATCAAGCAGATTGTAAATTCTTTGTGCAAGATGCAGCATAGACTCTCCGCCGTCATAACGCTGACGAAATCTCTTTTGGCAATTCGAAATTCTTCGCCGTCTCTTGGCGTTCCCTCATATTTTCCAAAGTTTTGCTCGGTTAATCTCGGCTCTGCTTTTGCAGGAATTCCCGTGATTTCCGAAATGTGCTTTGCGGTTTTTTCGGCTCTCATAAGCGGAGAATAGAGGATGATATCTGCTTTTATATTCTCTGAAAGAATTTTCTTGCCCGTTTCAACAGCCTGTTCATGACCTTTTTCCGTGAGGTCAATATCCGTTGAACCGCAGATTTTATTTTCAACATTCCACACGGTCTGTCCGTGTCTGACAAAATACATATGTCCCATAAGCGTTCTCCTTGCAGTTTTTCTGAACACTATTTTAATTGAGCCGACAACGAAAATCAAGTTACAAAACAAATTTTTTGCAAATAAATTGACAGCGGCAAAGTCAGCTGATATATTTGATATGTACAGTTCAAAATTAAAAACGGAGTGATTTGTATGAAGAAAACTTTGATTGTAATAGATATGCAGAATGATTTTATTGACGGCAGTCTCGGTACTGATGAGGCTGTGAAAATTGTGCCTAATGTACGCAAAAAGATTGAAGAATACCGTTCAAACGGTGAAGAAATTATTTTTACAAGGGATACTCACGGTGAAGATTACCTAAGCACTCCCGAGGGCAAAAAACTGCCCGTTGTGCATTGCGTAAAAAATACTCACGGCTGGCAGATTGCAGACGGACTTGATGTTCCCGATGCAATTCATATTGACAAGCGTCATTCGGCTATACTCATTGGGATAAATTCTGCTTTGAAAAAATCGAGCTTGTAGGACTTTGCACCGATATCTGCGTTGTGTCAAATGCGTTGATTCTAAAGGCACTTTTCCCGAACGCTGAAATCAGCGTTGATTCGGCTTGCTGTGCCGGCGTAACCCCCGAAACCCATAATTCCGCCCTCGCAACAATGAAAATGTGCCAGATTGATGTGGTGTGATAATGGTTTGAAAATTCAAACTTTATAAAAAACAGTAGTGGCGAACCGTGTTCTCTGCTACAAGTAAATGCATAATTATACAAATACGGTCGGGAAAATTCGGTGTATTGTTTTACGCCTGTCTTCCCGACCGCATTTTTTATTATTACCTATTTTTAAAAATCATTCTTCCATTTGCTTGCCGAGGAACGCGGCGGCTGTTTGTGCAAGCTTGATTTCGGCATTTGTCGGGATTTTGGTCTGTTCGCCTGTGAGCATAACTACCGCACCCGAAACATCTCCGGCGGCGATAATCGGATAGATTACCGATGCATAATGTTCAATGCCCTCAATCGGCTGAATATCGCCGAGCGTCTGCTGTGTTGCCGAATAGGTTTTGCGATTTTCCATATATCCCTCAAGCACGGTTGTTACCCTGCGCTCAAGAAATTCACGCTTTGAAACTCCTGCGGCGGCGATTACATGGTCACGGTCTGTTATGATTGTTGGCATTGAGCTGATTTTGGCAAGCACGTCTGCGTATTGTGACGCAAACTCCGCAAGCTCTCCGACAGGCGAATATTTTTTAAAAATAACCTCGCCGTCCGTTGCGGTATAAATTTCGAGCGGATCTCCCTCACGAATACGAAGCGTCCGCCTGATTTCTTTCGGTATAACCACTCTGCCGAGATCGTCGATTCTTCTGACGATTCCTGTTGCTTTCATATTAAAAACTCCCTTCGGACAATTTTGCCCTTTGTCTGATACATATTCAGCAAATTATTTGCAGTAATATTGTTTGATTCATACAGTTTTTTATACCGAAATTTTCTTTGGTGACATATTTTTACAACATATAAAAAATATAACTTTATCACAATTCAGTTAATCGTAACCACCTAAATTGCAAATGAACAAATTAAGAACAGCTGACACAGATTATTTCGTATCGGCTGTTCTTAATAATTTTTAGATTATGCTTTCTTGGATTTTGAGGTGATTTTGTCTGCGATTTTGGTAACTATGACGCAGAGGATGATTGTGAAAACCATATCGGGCAGAGTGTTGCCGACGATAATGTCAACATTCATCAGGAAACGATATGCCGCAAAGCCTGCAAGCCATACTATGATGTTGCAGATGTCAACGGCTTTGTTTGCTCTGTCTTTTTTGAGAATGAAAAAGTCTGCAATCTGAATGGCAATCATCGGAGCAAATACCGAACCGATGAGATAGAGAAAATCGGTGATGTCATCCATAGGATAAACAATTGCGGCGATTACACCTACTATTGTTACTGCAACGGCAACATATTTTCCTTTGAGTTTTGAGAAGATTGATTCGCTTGAAATGCCTGCCGAATAAGCGTCAAGAAAGGTTGTTGTAACTGTTGAAAGAATTACAATTACAAGACCTGCAATGCTGAGTCCTGATTTAAGCATGATTTTTGCAATATCGCTTTCGCCTGTAAGGATAGATGCACTCATACCGATTATGTACATCCAACAGCTTACCGCACCGTAAACAAGTGTGCTTGCGAGAGTTGCCTTGAACGGCTTTTCCGCCTCTCTTGTGTAGTCGCTGATGAGCGGTAACCATGAAAGCGGCATTGCTACCGAAAGCTCAACTGCCGCACCGAATGACATTGAGTCATCGCCTGCCGCACCCATACCGTTGCCGTTTCCGAAAATAAAGAAACACAGCACGATTGTGAGAATGAACAGTGCCACCATTGCGATTGTGTTGAGCTTGCCGAGGTTTGAAATGCCGACAAGAATCCAAAGTACAATCAATGCACCGATTACGATACAGGCAATCCACCTGCCTGTGTCGCCCATATTCAGAATACTGTTCACGGAAAGTGAACCGTCATAAATCATAATGGCTGTCCAGCGACAAGCTGAATAACATTGAGGACAGAGAAAAGAAGTCCGCCCTTATTGCCAAAGCTCATTTTTACGGTTTCCATTGAGCTTTTACGGCACTTACCGCCGATGAGTCCTGCACAAAAGAGCATTGCACATCCGATTATGTGACCGATTATTACGGCTAAAATGCCCTTTTCAAAACCTAACGGAGCAAAGTATGTACCCGTGAGAATTTCGGCGATTGAAACGCCTGCTCCGAACCATATCAAACTGTTTTCAAATACACTTGTCTGCTTTTTCATTGCTCTGCCTCCGAATTTTCTTTTGTAAATTTACTTTGAATGTCAAAAGCGTGGTTCATGGGACCGCTGCCTTTGCCGAGGTCAAGCATTGCCGCAAGTGCGCCTGAAATATAATCCTTTGCACGCTTTACGGAAGCGTCAAGGTCAAAGCCTTTTGCAAGATTAGCGGCTATTGCACTTGAAAGTGTACAGCCTGTTCCGTGTGTGTTGGGATTGTTGATTCTTTTGCCGTTGTACCATGTGTAGGTGCCGTCTTTAAAGAGCAAATCGTTTGCATCGTTAATCTGATGTCCGCCCTTGCAGAGAACCGCACAACCGTACTTTTCGCTGATTATTTCAGCGGCTTTTATCATTTCTTCCTCATTTGAAATTTTCATTTCAGAGAGAACTTCCGCCTCCGGAATATTCGGTGTAAGAACTGTTGCAAGCGGAAAGAGATACTCTTTGAGAGTGCTTACCGCCTCGTCGCTGATAAGCTTTGCTCCGCTTGTTGCCACCATAACCGGATCGACAACAATATTTTTTGCATCGTACTTTTTCAGCTTGCCCGAAATTGTTTTGATAAGGCTTGATGAAGAAACCATTCCGATTTTTACGGCATCGGGATAAATATCCGTGAAGATACTTCAAGCTGTTCACCCAGAAATTCGGGTGTGGATTCCATAATTGCCGTAACGCCGGTTGTGTTCTGTGCGGTAAGTGCGGTGATTGCGCTCATGGCATAAACACCGTTTGTTATCATAGTTTTGATATCCGCTTGAATACCGGCGCCTCCGCTGCAGTCACTGCCAGCGATTGTTAATGCTGTTTTCATTTTAATCTCCTCTTTGCATTAATTTTTTACAGCGACAAAAGGTGGTGCCCCCAATCTGCCGCTTTTTCAAAGCTGTCTGCGTAGTAATCGCAAACGACTTTTATTCTGTTTTTGTCATTCCTGCTCGATTCGTCATACACTCCCACCGTTTTGAAACCTGCCTTGTGAGCGGTTTCTGCGGCAAAAACAGCGTCCTCGAATACAAGCGTTTCACTCGGATCTGTTCCGAGTTTATCTGCACAGGCAAGGTAAATGTCGGGACTTGTTTTGCCTTTTCCGATTTGTGAACAGGTCACAATGTCCGTAAAATATTTTAGAATACCGAGCCTTTCAAATGCCTTTTTAATATGCGTTTTGTCGCTTGATGTTGCAATAATCATTTTGATATTGTTCGATTCCAAAAACTGCAAAATTTCTTTTGCATTGTTTTTTAAACCGACCTCATAAAAGTAAAAATCTTCAATGATTTTCAGCACACCCGAAACTATTTCATCAGTTGAAAAGGAAAGAGCATACTGCTTTTTCATATACTCCGCACCCTCCGTCAGACTCATATCACAGAGCTTTTCGGAAAGTCCGTTTTCGGCTGTTTTGCCGACAGACGAGAGGTAACGCTCTCCTGCGTCATCCCATATCTTCATTGAATCGAGAAGTGTGCCGTCAACATCAAATATTGCAGATTTAATCATTCGCAACCGTCTTTTCCGTAAGTGCTTTAAGCTCTGCTGTTGCCTTTGTAATATCGGGCTGAGCGAAAATAGCACTGATAACGGCAATGCCTACGATACCTCTGCCCTTGAGTTCCGTAACATTTTTGGAACTGATTCCGCCGATTGCGATTACAGGAATGTCAACAGCCTCACAGATTTTCTGAAGTTCATCGTGTGAAACATCGTCTGCATCGTCCTTTGAGCCTGTTTTGAAAACTGCTCCGACTCCAAGATAATCTGCTCCGTGCTTCTGTGCAAGAAGAGCCTGTTCAACAGTCTGAGCCGAAACACCGATGATTTTGTCGTCACCGAGAATCTTGCGGACATTGCCTGCCTCCATATCACTCTGACCGACATGAACACCATCAGCGTCAATTTCTTTTGCAATTTCTACATTGTCATTGATTACGAAGGGAACATTGTACTTTTTGCAGAGTTTCTGAATTTCAAGAGCCTCTTCAAGAAAATGCTTTTGGTCAAGATTTTTTTCTCTTAATTGAATAAATGTTGCGCCGCCTTTAATAGCTTTTTCAACCTGACTGCAGAGAGTTTCACCGTTAAGCCATGCTCTGTCAGTTACGGCATAGAGCAACAAATCTTTTTTATCGCAATTCATACTTTGCTCCTTTTTCAAGTGTTTCGGCATCCATATTATAGATAGCGTCAATAATTCGGTTGCGGTATGTTGAGTTGCCGTCTGTTTCTGCCATATTTGCAAAAGCGATTTCGCCTGCAAGTCCCATTGTACAAACTGCTGCGGCAGTTGCCTCAAGAAGATTGTCGGGGTTTGCAACGATAAATGCAGTTGTCATACCCGAAAGTTGACAGCCTGTTCCTGTGATTTTGCTCATCTCGGGACGACCGTTGCGGATTACATAGCACTTTTCGCCGTCACTTACAAGGTCAATAGCGCCTGTGATTGCAATTACGCATCCAGACTTTTTAGCATAATCCTTTACAAATGCAACTGCGTTATCGAGATTTTCTTCTGTTACCGCATCCGATACATCGGCATCAACACCCTTTGTTGTGCCGCTTCCGAGTGCAAGAGTTTTGATTTCCGAGATGTTACCTCTGATAACATCAAATTTGATTTCTTTTGCAAGCTTAACCGCTGTGTCTGTGCGGAGCTTGCTTGCGCCTGCGCCGACAGGATCAAGTAGAATCTTGTGAGAAAGTTCATTAGCTTTTTTGCCCGCAATGAACATACCCTCAATTGAGTTTTTGTTAAGTGTACCGATGTTGATGTTAAGACCGCCGCAAATGCTTGTGATGTCGGCAACATCATCGGGTTCGTCTGACATAATCGGACTTCCTCCGCAAGCGAGAAGTACATTTGCAACATCGTTTACTGTTACATAGTTTGTGATGTTGTGTACAAGCGGTACATTTTTTCTTACATTTTCAAGACAATTTCCAATCATAGCGGATTCTCCTTTATAAAAATAAAACGGACGCACCAACAAAAGGTGTGTCCGTAAAGGCCCGCTGTTTCCCTCCGTTGGCATTATCCAAATCAGGTCATAGGTCGAGGCATTCAGCCTCCTCTCAGCCGACTAACTTGTCAGCTCCCTTACTTATAATATACAATTTGTGTCGTAATTTGTCAATGAAAACTTGACAAATAGTCACCGAGAACAATTATACAAATCTATCCTCAGTAAAATCTTCTGTATTCAGTATAACTTTTATTTAAAAAACACTGATTTTTAAATATCAGTTGACTTGAAGAAGAAAAAACAGTACAATAAAAATAAACAGATAATATGGTTGAATTTGCTGTTGTAAAGGGGTTTTCCTCGAAATTATTTTTTGTTGAACAGGAGAAAAAGTATGTTTTGTAAAAATTGCGGAAGACAGTTATTGCCTAATGAAAAGTTTTGTGCCGATTGCGGAGCGCCTGTACCCGTACAAGAATCAGCTGTACAGAACGAACAGCCGATTGCAGAAAATCAGTCGGTTGAACAGACTGCCGATATGAATGTTCGGAATGAGCAGACACAGCCTGTTGAAAATCATCAGACTGACGCATATAATCAGATGCCTGCAAATGATTATTCCGCACCGCAGTATCAGACAGTTAATGCACAGGCGGATATAATCAGTATCAGAACGGTCAGCAGGGCGGATATTCTTATGATTATAACAATCAGGGCGTTCAGCACAGTATGCACAGCCGATTCCAAAGAAAAAGTCAAAGACACCGTTTATAATTACAGCGTGCGGCATTGCGGTTGCACTCGTTGTTGCAATTGCGGCATTCTTTATATTTAACGGACTTAACAAAGCCACTCCTCAGGGACAGATTCAGGTACATGGATTGCCGAGGAGGACGGAGTAAGCCTACAACTTGAGTTCAAGCCTGACGGAACAATCGGTATCCCGAATGCAAAAGAGCTTGGCAAGCTTATTTCAAGTTATGCCGGCAGTTCCGATTACGGCGATTTAATAAACTATGATGAGATTTTTAATATGATTAAACTGACATACAGCATTGATGACCAAAAGACCCTTTCGGTGAGTTTTGAGGTGTCTTTTATCAATCAAAGTCAGTCGCAGTCACTCAAATGGTCTGACGATCCCGCAAACGGCGGTTCGGATACATGGGGAATCGACGGCGATACTCTCTACATAGCCGGCACAAAGCTGACAAGAATCAATAACTGATATTGTCTTAAAAAAATTCGTAAAAAACAAGGTCACGGTTCAAAATCGTG
>ENA-OQAS01001609-OQAS01001609.1-human-gut-metagenome-genome-assembly--contig:-NODE-1609-length-10356-cov-1.447453_pt1 | contig 10356 bp, 16 predicted proteins | sample MGYA00242733_ERZ504523 | MGnify/ENA primary metagenome ERZ504523 (study PRJEB26092, sample SAMD00036239) | human gut metagenome | host: Homo sapiens | study: EMG produced TPA metagenomics assembly of...
CTCGCCGATGAAGTTGCCGTAATGGACAAAGGCCTGTGCCGGCAGTTCGGGATAATAAGCCTTGATGTACCGTTCGCTCTTTGCTCCGGAGCTGATAACTACACGCGGGCTGCCTGTGGCGCATGCCACTTCCATCGACTTTCGGATGGAGCTTATAAAGCTTCGCTGGAGAACGGCTTCACAATGCCTGATGTGCCGATGATGGATATTCCCCCTTCTATGCCCAGACGCGGATTGAAAGTACGCTTGGCTATTTCCTCTCCGCCGGGTACGGAGATGGTCACAACAATGGGATCGCTCATTTTAGGCATGCCGACGTAGTCGAGGTACATCCTTACATTGTCTTCTATCATCTTGCGTGGCGTGGGGTTAATGGCAGGCGCTCCCAATTCCAATCCTAATCCCGGCATGGTGACGATGCCTATTCCTTCTCCGCCGGCAATGATGATATTAAAATCTTTTTGCGATGTTTCATCGTTGTTTTCATCTATATCGATCGGAAGAATGATATCCGCCTTTATCCGCATTCCATTGGTAATGTCGGGGTCATCTCCGGCGTCTTTTATGACGCTGGCTTCCGACTCCACTATCCAATTGTTGTTTATGGAACTGGAACGGGGATATCTCTGCTGCGGCTCTACAGGAACATCTATCAATCTCCGTTGGGTAGGATTACTGCAAACTCCGGGGGACGGGGAGTTCCCTGAATGTTGAATATATCCCATATCGCAGCCGCAGCTGCGGCTGCTGCGCATGTTCCCGTAGTGAGTCCGCTGCGCAGGGGGTAGAAGCCGGGATAGTATTGCTCTACCGTTCTACGTAGGCCGTATTTCCCGTTTACGGCCAAGAAGTTGGGGTGAAGCGGCGGGCGCTTTATTACAAAGATGCGAATGCCCAGTTCCTGAGCTGCTTTTAGTTTTTCGGAAAATCCGCCGGAAGCACCGCTCTCTTTGAGGATGACAGCTTCGGGGCGTATTTGCTGCATCAATAGGCGTTCGTCTTCTCCGGTATGGTAGTAACGTAAATATTCTTCGGGGAATCCCTGGTTTCTCGCTGATTCGCGCGAACTTCACGGTCGAGAATACGGAAATAGCAACGGCTGCTTTCCATCCATAGAGCTTTCAGTTTGCTTATGCTGTTTACTCCCGTCAGTGCCAGTATTATATAGACTTCTTCCTTTTTTATTTGGCGGACAGCGTCTTCATAATTGTCGCACCATACAATGCCTTCATTATTCTCTATACGGGGGTAAATGCGTTCATAACGGATGACCGGAATCTGAAGTATGTCAGCAGTTTCACTGACGTTCCTGTGCAGCTCTTCGGCAAAAGGGTGTGCTGCGTCTATCAGCAGCGAGATGTTCTCTTTACGGCAGAAAGACTCCAGACTATCTTTATCCATGCCACCTTGCAGGCGGATGCCGTTATGCAGAGGAACTTCTTGTTCATTGCCCTTGGTTGAATAATAGAAGGGCTTTCCAGCTTCCTCAAGTGTTTGGACAGCTATGCGTCCTTCGGTTGTACCGCCTAATACTAATATCATTTTTTATTTTCTGAATAAGTGTTTGAATTCGTGTGCATACAGTCGCGACAGTCCTTTGCGATTGCCGATAGCCTCGCCTACGACAATCATGGTTGTCAGGGTCAGGTTATTTTCTTTTACTATCCGTGCAAGGTCTTTCAGCTCTCCCCGGAAGATGCGTTCGTCCGGCCAGGTGAGGTGATAGCATACGGCTACGGGAGTTGTTTCGGGATACTCCTGTAGCAGTTCCGCCTGCACTTGTTCTGCAATGCTTGCGCTAAGGAAGATGCACATGGTGCTTTGCGAGCGTGCCATGAGATGTAGTTTTTCCCGTTCGGGCATGGGTGTCCGTCCTTCGCCGCGGGTCAGTATGATGCTCTGTACTTTCTCCGGGATGGTGAACTGCGACTTTAAAGCCGCTGCTGCTGCCTGGAAAGAAGATATGCCCGGAGTGATATGATAACTCATGCCGTATCGGTCGAAGTAGTTCATCTGTTCCTGTATCGCACCATAGATGCAGGGGTCACCCGTATGCAGGCGCACGATGAACTTTCCTTGGTCGTAGAACTCTTTCATCAGTGCAAACTGTTCTTCCAAATCCATGGAAGCGGAGCTGCGGACTGTTGCGCCCGGTTTGGCGCAAAGTGTCAGTTCGCGGGGCACGAGGCTGCTGCATAGAGGATGAGGTCTGCCTTTTCCAGCATCGCCCGTCCTCGCACGGAGATAAGGTCAGGGTCGCCGGGACCTGCACCTACAATCTCGATGTGCCCCCGGCGCTGGGCGCAGATGTCCAGGGTGGCGGCTACCGTATAGTTCTCGCTTTGCATTTCGGCATTATCAGTTGGCTATTTCCGGAGGACAGCAATGCGGCTGCCTCGCTTACACTGGGCGTACCCATGTGCTTCATCACTGTTTTGCTGGGGTGGGGCACGTCCATTGTCGCCAGTTCCTCGGCCGTATAGAAGAAGACTTCGTATTCCTTTTGGGCGATTTCACTACCGGTTCGTCACGCTTGACGTTAATCGTAGATATGGTTATGATGGATTGCGGGGAGATGTTGTACTCTTCCAGCTTTTCTATAATGCCTTTCACAACTTTTCTCGTGGGGCTTGCCTGCCGGGCAAGTCCGATGCCGACGTGCACCACGCGCGGCACATAGCAGATGGACGGTATGTCCTTTATATAATGTATTCGCGGAGAGACGATCAGTACCAGCTTGAAACGGGATAATTTGATGTCTTTCATCTGATAGAACACCTCTACATGAGGGGGAAGGTTCGCTTCCATCCAGTCGGTTCCTTTGTCGCGGATTTCCAACAGCAATGCGGTAGGCTGTCCGGTTACAAAAAGACTGATAGCCTCGTTCATGCACGCCTTCATCTGGTCGTCGGGAGTTTGGGTAAGCCCTGCCAGCAGGTGGGTGGAAGGACTCACACAGATGGTCGGAGACCAGCCGAAGCGTTGGGGCAGTTTGTCCAATGCCCACAGTCCGGTAAGGTCGCTTTGAGTGGTTATCACGGGTTCGGCTCCCAATGCACCGGCCACTGCCTCGGTCAGTTCGTTGCTCCGCCGATATGTCCGGAAAGGACGGAAATGGCATGTTTACCTATGCTGTCCACGCAAATTACGGCAGGGTCTGTGTACTTGTCCTTCACGCAAGGGGCGATGGAACGTACGCAGATGCCTAAGGCTCCGATAAAGATAAACGCGTCGTAACGATTGAAATTCTTGACAGTGAAACTGCCGGTCGATTCGATGTGCGTACATCCGCTTTCATAGCGGGGAGTGAAAATCTCCGCTTCGGGAAATTCTTTGAGCAACAGCCGGGCGGAAGCCATTCCGGTTTCCGAAACGAGCATGATGGCCGTCTTTATGTGGAATGTTTCTGTTTTCATACAGGTTATTTGTTTTTATAATGAATATAGCTTGTCTTGCTATTTTATGAAAGTGTTGCTTTCATGATTTCAATAGGGTTATAATCATTCAGTGCGATGCGTGCTGACGGATGCAGTATCAGCCGGCGGCTCCGGCTCCTTCCATGAATGCTTTTTTACTGTCTGCCGATACGGAGTTAAAGACGATACAACCGCCGGGCTGTAACACTTCCTTTATCTTCATCAGCATTTCCGGCAGATGTCCGCCGTGCCCGCCTATGAAAACGGCATCGGGACGGGGGAGAGTATCGGTCGCCGTTTGCAGGAAATCGCCTGTGATTGCCGTAATGCCCGGCGTACCGAAGCGGCGGCTGTTGATATTCATCAGTTCTTCGCCCTTGGCACGTACCTCAAAGGAAACGACCGTGAGGTGAGGGAATTGCAGCCGGGCTTCGATGGAAACCGATCCGGTGCAGAAACCGATATCCAGAATACACGGCGGCGGTTCAGTTCCAGCGCTTGTAACGTAAGCAGGCGGATAGTGCTTTGGTTATCATACGGGTACGTCCGTCCAATGTGCGAATTGTTCGTCGGGGATACCAAAAGGGCGGGCTTCGGGAAAAGAGGTGGCGCAAAGCAACAGATTGTTGGGATGCTCGAATCCGCCTTGCGTTGCTTCCTGTAATGTCATGTGGCGGATGCGTTCTTTTTCGGGGTTGCCAAGATGCTCGCCTACATACATGGTGTAACGGTCGTATCCATATTCCAGCATGCGGGCTGCGATTGTGGCGGGCGTATGTTCCCGGTCGGTAAGGATGCTATCTTGGGAGCGCGTTCAATCAGGCGCGGTCGAATTCATGCCAGGGACGTCCCGTCAGCGAAACGGTTCGCATATCGTCATAAGGCATTACGAGGCGGTGTGCTAATGTTTGGAGAGAATTGAAAGAGGGGTATAGCTTGATTTCAGCATCCGGCAATTTCCGTTTTACCGTATTGGCAAAGCCGAAGAACAGCGGGTCGCCCGAAGCGAAAACGATAATTTGCCGGGGGACGGTATCCGTTTGTTCGTATCCGTCACTGCTGAACACTTTCTCATATTGTGAGAATACGTTGTCCAATGGTACGGTAATGGAAATCCATTCCGCATCATCCGGCAACAAGTTTCCGACAATCTCTTTGTGTCGCACTCCCCCCGAAAATACTTTCCCGTGCCGTATGTGTTCCAACACTTCCGGCGGAAAGAAAGGCGCCCGGTTATCGTCCGTTCCTATAATGATAAATTTTCGTTGTATAACCATTCGCTTACCACTAATCGTTAATTCTTAATCGTTGTTTCACACGTCTCGTCCCGGTCGTAACTGTTCCGCATCATTGTAGCACAAAACGGCGTTTACTAATGTTGCAGCAAGGTTGCTTCCGCCTTTGCGTCCTTCTACAATTATTTTAGGGATGGCGGTGAAAGGCTTTGTCATGTGCTTGGACTCCTGTACGTGTACGAAGCCCACCGGAGCGGCGATAATCCCAGCCGGATGCGCTTTCCCTTTGCGTATAAGATCGCATAGTTCCATTAATGCTGTCGGAGCATTGCCGAATACAAAAAGGGCGTCTGGATGGTCTTCAACGGCAAGGCGTGTGCCCGCTTGTGTGCGGGTGATGCCTTTCTCCGTTGCCATTGCTGCGGTACGGGGATCGCGAGATAGCATTTCACCTTTACGCCCAAACGTTCCAAAGCTCCTTTACGAATGCCGCTGGCAGCCATTGTCACGTCGGTAACGATGGTCCGTATGCGTTTCCCGATGATACCTTGATATAGTGTTTCCACTGCTTTTTCGTCTGTGTGCAACAGCTTTTCCATTTCAAAATCTGCGGTGGTGTGGATGGCGTGTAGCAACGCCCATTTATGGTCGAGGGGAATGTCCCGGTTCCTGAGCTCTTTCTCGATGGTACGGAAGCTCCGTATCATGATCTCCTGCCCTTTACTAGCTCCATACTGGGTATTCCCGGTCGCAACCTCCTCCCGGTAATATCCCCGCGGAGTAATCATCGTACCGTTCCATTCGTACGATTGCGAGTTGCCTATCAGTACTACGGTAAACATATCCGTCTTTTCGGGGTCGAACGCTTCCAACGTCGTTATGTGCACTTCCTGTTCGGGACGCCCTGCCTGGCGTACATAGCTACGGGGGTCTGTGGTGAACGTCCTTCTTGCAGGAACAACTCTTTCAGCCGGTAAGTTGCCAATAGCGGCCTTCACTTTTGGGATTGTAGACGGCTGTCACGAAATCGGCTGCGGCAGCGGCAATGATACGTTTCTCAATGCGTTCCCACGGGGTCATCAGGTCTGAGAGGGAGATGACGCAGAAGTCATGTCCCACAGGAGCTCCCAGCAGGGAAGCCGCTTTCTGGAATGCGCTGATACCGGGCAGGGAAATAATCTCTGCGTTACTGTTCCGCTCCCGCTTCATTTCATACACAAGCGGCGTCATACCGTAAATCCCTGCATCGCCCGAACTGATGACGCACACCGTTTTTCCCTGCTCCGCCAGCTCGAAAGCTTGCTCGGCACGGATACGTTCGCGTTTCATTCCTGTATCTATACATTCCGTATCGGGGCGCAGGTACGGAGTGACAAAGCGGAAATAGTATTTATAGCCCACCACTGCATCCGCTTCCTGTAAAGCGGCAACAACAGCGGGTGTTATGTCTTGCTTATTGCCCGGACCGATGCCGGCGATGATTATTTTGGGTTGTTTCATTTGCTATCTGACTTATTGCTGTCTGTTCTGCAGAGCATGGTAAGTGTTACGCCTGCAGTTCACAAAGATACATTCTATTTATCACATTATGGCATGAAAAGGTGACTTCTCACTCGTTTTTTTCCCCTGCCGCATATGCCGCTTTCTTTTCCATGATGCCCTGTGTGCGGTGCTTCAGTCCGAAACGGATATGGTCTACGAATATCTTTTGTATTTCAGGGATTTGCCCTAAACCTTCTATGCGCACATGAACGGTATAACCTTCTTTTTCAAAGCATCTCCCGCCATTCTCCGGCAAATATCGTTTTTGGCGTGGTCGCCGGCTACAAACATAAAAGGAACGAGTGTCACACTCTTTGCTTTGGCCGCTTTCAGTTGTGCCAACATGGTTTCAAAGGTGGGATAGCCTTCGATGGTCCCTACATGGAAGTTACCGAATCCGGCTACTTTCAGCATATAGTCCATCTGACTGTATGTAGCAGTGCCGGGCGTATAAGTGCCATGCCCTACCAATACGAAGTGTTCTTTACCCTTTTTCTTTGCGCTCTGCTGCACCGAAGCATTGAGGCGTTGTCCTAAAATATCAGTTACTTTTTCCGCATCTTCCACCGAATAGAGTAGGGGAGTGCCTACGCGTATCTCCTTGAAGAAAGGCAGTACGCTTTCCACATCACGGCGGAGCGACTCCATTTCCACACCGTCAATGATATTGGTACTTGCACAATAATGTGTGTGTAGCCCTCTCCACGCAGTTGGAGTAGCGCATCCAGCGGGGTATTTTTGACAACGCCGCGTGTCTTGAGGCGGCGTATGATGATGCGCGAAGTATAGGCTTCGCGAAACTCCAGGTCGGGAAAAGCCTTGCGTGCTTGGGCATTGATAGCATCAATCGTCTGCGTACGTGTATCATCGTGCGTCGTGCCGAAGTGTACCATAAGCAATGCGGCCTTTTCGCCAGGTTTCATGCTTGCAAGCATATCGCTCGACACGAAGTTTCCCCCTTCGTGAGCGGAGCAGAAGAGAGAAATGGCAAGGAGCAGGGAAAGGAGAGATGTTTTCATAAATAAAAGTAATTACTGTTTTGTAAAAATGATTGCTGTTTTTTTATTTCTTAAACCGTACCGACAAACTCACGTATACCGAGCGTCCCGGGCTGAGCGTGGAGAAGTTATTGTTCCAGGGGCGGTCATCTTTCTTGTCGAAGATATTCTCGATACCTACGCCTGGTTCCAGAACCACGGATTGCAGGTTGAAGGTGTGGCGGGTATTCAAATCCCATTGCTGGAATTTGGGGGCGTAGCATATGTTTGTGAGTAGCGTTCGCCTTGCAGGTGTCCATGTACGTTTACGTTCAGGCGGTAGAAGCTCCAGGTATGTTCCCACTGGCCGTTGATGTTTCCCATGTGTCTGATGCTTTTGTCTATGGGAGACACTTTGTAACTGCCGTCGGCTTGCAACTGCTTGGCTCGGTGTCCATGTACGTGTATCCGCCGCCTGCCCTGAAGCCCGCGCCTAGGTTCAGGCTGGCGTTCAGCTGATGCCTTTGGTCTTGGCTTTGTCCACGTTGTCGCGCTGACGTATCTCGTCGAAGGTGGCGTGCTTGTCGTCCAGTCCCATGTCGTGTATCTCCTGATCGGAGAGGGTGCGGTAGTTTATCATGTCGCGGATGTTGTTGATGAACCCGGTGACGGACACGGAGAGCCGGCGGTAGTTGTACTCCGCATTCAGCGAGTAGAAGTTGTTCTTTTCTGGTTTCAAACCGACGTTGCCCGTGGTGTAGCGGTTGCTGGTCTTGGATCGTCGGTGGCGTAAAGTTGCGACAAGGTAGGCGTGCGGAAGCCTGCCGCGTAGGCGGCACGCAGGTTCAGTCCGCCGAGTTTGTACATCAGCGATACGTTGGGAGTGGCATAATTCTTGAAGTTCTCGTTGTAGATGTAGCGTATGCCCAGTACGGCTTGCAGGTTTAGGGGCAGCTTTATTTCATCCTGTGCGTAGAAAGCGAGGGTGTACATGTGGCGGGAGTCGATGTTGTCCGATTCGCTCTCCAGCCCCTCGTTTACGTATTCTACGCCGGCAGACAGTTTGTTGCGGCTGCCCAGGCGGAAGATACCTTTGATGTTTCCGTTGTAATATCGCACTTGTTTGCGGGTCACCCGGTCGCCCGGCAGATAGCTGCCCGACTTCTTGAAGTACATATAGTCCGACGAGTAATTGTCCGAGTAGAACTCTGCATCGATGTAAGCCGAACGGTTTATCATGTACTTCATGCCGGTGCCATAAGTATAGGTCTCGTGTTTCAGATTGTAGGTATAGGCGTCTTTCTGCACGAACTGGCCTTTGCTTTTGGCATAGTAGGTGGCGTCCTGCGGACGACGGGTTTTGTTATCATAATAAGTACCGCGCGCGTAGAACGACAGTTTATCTGTGGCATTGAATACGAAACGCTGGTTTACGGTGTTGGAGTAGAAGCCTACGGAAGTAGGACGTCCGGTTTCGTAGCCGTTCTCGTCGATGTTGTTGTTCTGCCAGCTTCCTGCCTGACGGCGCTGGTAGGAAGTGTAAGAGGAGAACTTGCCCGCATTGACATCGGCATTGACGCTTTCCGTCAGGCGTCCCTCGCCGGAGTAGTGGGTGTAGCTGGATACGTTTACGGTGTTCCGGGCATCGTCCGTGATGATGTTGATAACGCCGCCTATGGCATCCGCTTCCGTACAGGGCGGATGCTGCGCCGTTCAGTGATCTCGATGCGCTTGATGTTGGCCACGTTGATGCGCGTGTAGCGTCTTCGCCTGCCAGACGCTTGCCGTTTTCCAGTATCAGTATGTAGTCCTCGTTGATGCCGTTCAGGCTCATGGTAGTGCCCATGCCGTTGGTGTAGGAAGATATGTTGGGCGTCAGTTTCACCAGCGCTTCTTCCAGCGTGGATACGTTGGCGCCGCCTATTTCTTTGGCCGTGATTACGGAGACGGGAACGGGGCTGTCTGTCATGCGGCGGTGCGTACCGGTTCCGGTCACTACCACCTGGCTGAGGTTGCTGTAACTCTCCTCCAGCTTTACAAGGATGTTTTCTTCTTGTCCGTCCGCGGTGTATTTTTTGGGGGTGAAGCCGATGTAGGAGAAGCGCAGCGTGTGTTGTCCGTCGGGCAGATTGTCGATGGTAAATTCTCCTTTTCCGTTGGTGGTGCATCCCGTCAGACTGTTGTCTACGCGGATATTTACCCCTGCAAGAGGCTCGTTCGTGTCGGCGCTCACCACCTTTCCGCTCAATGCGGTTTGGGCATGGAGCAGGGGTGTCAGGCAGCACAGTATGGCTGCCAATAATAGTTGGTTTTCATTTATTGAAATGTAAGATTAATACTTGTCTTCCTGACCCCGGGAAGGCGTTGACTGTGTAATTGCCCAGGCAGGTTTCCTGACTCAGCCCTACGGAAAACCACACCTTCCCGTCTCCGGTCTGCGATGGCTCAACTGATGTTCGCTCTCACCAACAGCCGTCTGTAAGACAGTGGCATTGTTTTGAAGAATGTTTTCCGTATGCTCCGTTGCTGCAACAAGCAGGCGGAGCAAGTGCTTTACAGTAGCGGGCACTGTTCCGGTTTCGCACCGGATTCCCTTTTATACAACTCGTTGGAATAACGGAGTGTATCACCTAAGCGGTGACAAATATAGATATTATCTCTGGAAAAATCAATTAGGAATGAATAAATGATGATGGCGTAACTAGTGGCCAATGACTTATGAGGATGGATTGTACCTGTCTGAAAAAAAATAAAATTCTTACACTGTTTTGTTGTGTAATAGAGTAGTTTCTTTTTACGAAGAATAGTAGGTTATGATTAAAATGAGTTAATAAAAACCAATTTTGGATTCTACGGCAGAATTTTTAGTATATTTATTAACAATTTTCAGTTGTGATATAAATGACCTTGACTATTTTTTCAATGGCGCTGATTTATATGTGGAAGAATTGTTGAATGACAACGACTGTACTACCTAGTATCGTGGCATTGTTTGCATTATTTAATGCTGGCTTAAAACCAACATTAAAGACTATAAAGATAACAGGACCGGATGCCCTTTTATTGTGCTGAATACTTGGGACGGAAACTGAATCATGGGGTAGGTACTCATTTTATGTGGGAGAACCGTGATATCCGTTACAATGTGCTTCGTGCCGTGGGATACTTAAAGGAAAACCGGCAGCG
>ENA-OQAS01001610-OQAS01001610.1-human-gut-metagenome-genome-assembly--contig:-NODE-1610-length-10350-cov-2.646581_pt1 | contig 10350 bp, 12 predicted proteins | sample MGYA00242733_ERZ504523 | MGnify/ENA primary metagenome ERZ504523 (study PRJEB26092, sample SAMD00036239) | human gut metagenome | host: Homo sapiens | study: EMG produced TPA metagenomics assembly of...
CTTACAGGCTGTAACAGAGGTTCTTAATACATTAAGACCAGTTGTTGATGCTAACGAGGAGCTTTACAGAAGCAATGCAATTCTTGAAAGAATTACAGAACCTGACAGAGTATTAATGTTCCGTGTACCTTGGGTAGATGACAAGGGACAGGTACAGGTAAACAGAGGTTTCAGAGTACAGTTCAACAACGCTATCGGACCTTACAAGGGTGGTTTAAGATTACATCCATCTGTTAACTTAGGAATTATCAAGTTCTTAGGTTTCGAGCAGGTATTCAAGAACTCACTTACAAGCCTTCCAATCGGTGGTGGTAAAGGTGGTTCTGATTTCGATCCTAAGGGCAAGTCAGATAGAGAGATTATGGCATTCTGCCAGAGCTTTATGACAGAGCTTTGCAAATATATCGGTGCTGATGTCGATGTTCCTGCTGGTGATATCGGAACAGGCGCAAGAGAAATCGGTTTTATGTTTGGCCAGTACAAGAGAATAAGAGGTACATACGAAGGTGTACTTACAGGTAAGGGTCTTTCATATGGTGGTTCACTTGCTAGAACAGAAGCTACAGGATATGGTCTTCTTTACATCACAGAAGAACTTATGAAGTGCCACGGTGATTCACTTGAAGGCAAGACAATCGCTGTTTCAGGTGCTGGTAATGTTGCTATCTATGCTATCCAGAAGGCACAGCAGCTTGGTGCTAAGGTTGTTACATGCTCTGATTCAACAGGCTGGATATATGATCCAGAAGGAATCGATGTAGAACTCTTAAGAGAAGTTAAGGAAGTTAAGAGAGCAAGACTTACAGAATATGCTGCTGCAAGAAGTCTGCTGAATACCACGAGAAGAAGAATGGTGAGCACGGTGTATGGTCAGTTAAGTGTGATATCGCTCTTCCTTGTGCTACACAGAACGAACTTGACCTTGAAGATGCTAAGCAGTTAGTAGCTAACGGCGTTAAGGCTGTTTGCGAAGGTGCTAATATGCCTACAACTCTTGAAGCTACAGAATACTTCCAGAACAACGGCGTAATGTTCATCTGTGGTAAGGCTGCCAACGCTGGTGGTGTTGCTACATCAGCTCTTGAAATGAGCCAGAACAGCGAAAGACTTAGCTGGACATTTGAAGAAGTTGACGCTAAGCTTAAGAACATTATGGTTAATATCTACCACAACATCGATGATGCTGCTAAGAGATATGGTATGGAAGGCAACTATGTAGCTGGTGCTAATATCGCTGGTTTCGAGAAGGTTGTTAACGCTATGCTCGCTCAGGTGTATACTAATTATCCCATAATTATAACGAATTAATATATGAGGGCTGCCGCTTAGGTGCAATGTTATTAAGTTGACATTGGGCTTATGCGGCGGCTCTTTTTGTGTAATAGGAAATTCCGATAGAATGAAAGCTTTTTAATAAATATCACATTGTATTTTGTCTGCATAACTTATATAATTAAAAATTAAGATGTAGGGGCAGATAGTATTATGCCCATTACTGATGTATCAGGGAGAAAATGGTATTTTCTAAAATAATATGACAAAACACTTGGAGAGGAGTATTAATGTCAGATTTATACAGTATTCTTAATAATTTAACAGATGATGATATAAGGCTGCAGCTTGCATTTTTTGATAGTGTGACAATAGGAAATGCAGCGAAGGAGACAGGTTCACGTATCATATCCGGACTTGCAGATATGGCGAATTCATTTGCAGAGATATTCAGCAGTAAGTTAAAAGTCGAATATGATTACAAGAAAGTGTCAGATATGGTGGAAGCCAAATATATGCAGCTTAAGACAGCGGACAGGGCGCATTTAATGTCAATGTTAGAACTTAAACTGCTTGAGATAGCAGGAGCACAGGGCAGCATAGATGTCAGCACAGTGGCAGGCAGGGATAAGCTTTTAATGCTTGTTGTTAATGCGGCAGGAGCAGGATATTCAATTAACCAGTACATAGCACCAGCCCATAAAATGCAGATTATAAGTGACAAATATAACGAGGCATTTATGGATAATCTGTACCAGAGCATTAAAATGTAACACCAGACCAGTTCAGGGAGTGGTCAGCCATTATGGATAAAGCAATTGCCAGTGCAGATATTGAGATGAAGAGGGTAGTACATAAAGAACTTATGCCGGACGCATTTAATGGAATGGGTGTGTTAAAGAGCTTAAGAAAGCAGAAGACACAGGAGAAGCTAAGACTTGTTATAGAGTGTTTTGGAGTTGAAGCATTTGATTATAAGACAGTAGAGATAAAGACTATGTATCAGGCAATTAGAACCTTCAATAAGGTATCTTCGCTACAGCTTGCAAGAATGATTAATATAGCTGTAAGAAGGTACAATAAGCCATTATATGCTAAAGATGAACTTATGCCTTCCTATGTGGCAGAAGATGATAAGGCAAAGCTTGAGCAGGATATGGAATATGCAGCACTTATCAATCAGGTAAAAGAGATAGATGGTGAAACAGACAAGCTTATAAAAGAACTTGAAGGAATAGAAAAAAGGCAGGCAGATGCAGAGGAAAAGCTTGAAAAAGCCAAAGAACATTTAGATGAGGTGGACAAAGAATTCTCAGAGCTTGAAGCTAAGAAGAATGAATATATGAGTGGTTCGCATACCGAGCAGGAAACTAAAAGCTACTATGCAAGGGTTAATGAGGTTAAAAGACAGTTAGACAGGGCATCAGAAGAAGCTGGTGTAAGGGAGAGAAAAAATCAGGAACTTCTTAACCAGATATATCTTACTAAAGAGAAAATTGAGATGACAAAGAGCCAGACCGAGACTTATCATAATAAGCTTGATGAGCAGACGAATGAAAGAAAGCAGAATTTACAGCGTCTCTGGAGTGCTTATTATTATAAATTCAGATTTAGTGATGATATATTTACAGAGCTTGTAAAGAACTACGACAGAAAGCATATCGTAGTTATCGAGGAAATGCTTAAGGAAATGCACGACAGCAGTGATTATAGCATATATCTTGATGGTGATAAGCTTAATGTGTATACAGGCGGCAGGAAACCGATAGTGTTCATATATGAGAATGGAGTGTTTAATGGAATATTCAGAGATAAAAGCGTTTCTTAATGATACGCCGCAGTATGGTGAAACTACAGGAGTAGAAAGGGCTGGGAAGCTTTTAGAGCTTCTTGGAAATCCTGATAAGAATTTAAAGATAATACATATAGCAGGAACTAACGGCAAGGGTTCTGTGTGTTCTTATATAGATGATATTTTAAAAAAGTCAGGATATAAGACAGGTCTGTTTACATCACCCCATCTTGTGACAATAAGGGAACGCATACAGGTTGACGGTGAACTTATATCAAGAGAAGATTTTACACAGTACTTTAATAAGGTGTATGAAACAGCCAGGGCGAATAATCTTAAGCTTGCATATTTTGACTTTTTTTTCGGTGCGGCTATGTTATATTTTGATAAATGCAAGGTCGATTATGTAGTGTTAGAAACAGGGCTTGGTGGAAGCTTGATGCGACTAATGCAGTACATAATCCACTGTGCTGTGTAATTACGACAATAAGCCTTGAACATACAGCAATACTGGGAGATACGATTAAGAAAATAGCAGAGCAGAAAGCAGGAATAATAAAGCAGGGCGTGCCTGTTGTATATGCAGATGACAATGAGGCTTCTGGTGTGATAGAGGATATTGCACACAGCAAGAACAGCTATTGTTACGGAGTATCACCACAGCAATATCAAATAATTAAAAACTTTAATGGCTGTATTGATTTTTCACTGCATAATGAGTATTATATTAATAATTGCTTAAGATTGGCTACTCCTGCAATATATCAGGTGGAAAATGTGTCAATAGCAATTACAGTATGCAGGCTTTTAAAGCATTTGTATCATATTGATATTAAAGACAGTGCCATAGTAGATTCGGCAGGGAGCCACATATGGCAGGCAGAATGGAGAAGCTTACGGATAACATATATGTTGACGGTGCACACAATCCTCAGGGAATACAGAGTTTTGTTAATTCGGTTAACGGAATGTATGCTGACAGCACTGATAAAGCGGCATTATTATTCTCAGTTGTAAGTGATAAGAATTTTGAACAGATGATAAGCATACTGTGCGGCTGTAAGGTATTTGCACGAATAGCGATTACTGTGACAGGCGGCATAAGGTACTTGGATAAGGAATACATAAGTGCGGCATTTAAAAGACATACAGATATTGAAGTGGAAGTGTATGACAGTGCGAAAGAGGCAGTTCTTGCATTAAAGAATGAGCCGATGGTATTCTGTACGGGTTCACTTTATCTTGTAGCAGATATAAGGAAAGTTTTGAAATAATATAAAGATTGGAGAATAGATATGTTAGATTTTGATGAGGAAATCCAGAAGTTCCAGCCAAGTCTGGAAGTTGAGGACGCAGAAGATGCAATATACAAGAATGATGTACCAGATATAACAGATTTAATTAACAAGATTATCGAAGGAAAGAGTGAGAAGTAATTATGAGATGTTACAAATGTGGCTGTGTCCTTTCAGCAAATGACACATGTGCCAAGTGTGGTACAGATGTCTCTATATACAAAAAGACTGCCAGGGTTTCAGATATATATTACAACAAAGGTCTTGAGAAAGCCCGTGTGAGGGATTTATCAGGAGCGATAGAAACTTAAAAGTAAGTCTTATGATTAACAAATATAATATTAATGCAAGAAATCTTCTCGGACTTATATATTGTGAGATGGGAGAAGTGGTTGAGGCATTATCACAGTGGGTAATGAGCAAGAACCTTGCCCCGGACGATAATGTTGCAGAGAGTTATATAAAGAAAATTCAGTCTAATCAGAATAAGTTTGAATCAGTTACTAATGCTATTAAGAAATATAACGTATCGCTTCAGTATGCCAAGGATAAGAATACAGATATGGCAGTAATACAGCTTAAGAAGATTGTTATATCTAATCCACATTTTATAAAGGCACACCTGTTGCTTGCGCTTATATATATTAAAGATAATGAATATCAAAGAGCAAGAAAGCTCCTGAATTCAGTGCTTAAGATAGACAGGAATAATACTCTTGCAAGTAAGTACCTTGAACAGATAAACCAGAGCCAGAATATTAAAGATAATGATATATCTGGAAGCTTCTTACCTAAGAAGAAGGTAAAGGAAGAAGAAAGCAAGCCTCTTAATGGTAATGATGTAATACTTCCAAGGTCATCATACAAAGAGCCAAGCAATGGTGCTATTACAATAGTCAATGTGCTTGTAGGTGTTGTGATTGGTGCGGCACTTATATGGTTCTTAGTAATGCCATCAAGATACAAGGGCATAACAGAAGATTATAACAGAAGTCTGGCAGAATACAGTGAACAGCTTTCATCAGGCAATGTAGAGCTTAACAGTATGGAAAGTGAATTAAAGACTGTAAAGGCAGAGAAAGAATCACTTGAACAGCAGTTAAGTGAACTTAATGGAACTGGCGGTGGCAATAAGCTTTTAATATCAGTTATTGAGTCTGCTAATGCTTATATAGCCAATAAAAGGACAGAAGCTGCTGAGAAGCTTATTGACGTTGATGTAAGTGCACTTCCATCAGACTCAGCCAAGACTTTATATAATACAATTTCGACTGCTGTTATGGCACAGGCAGCTAATGAGTTCTACAGCAAGGCTCAGACTTCATACTATAAGTCAGATTATGCTACAGCAGTTGATGATTATGTTAAGGCATTTAAGTGCGACGCCACTAAGGTAGATGCAGCTTATTATGCGGCTAAATGTTATGTCGCACTTCACAGACAGACAATGCCAAGAAGTACTATCAGTACATTGTAAATGACTTAAGACAAGTGGATATTATAAAGAAGCTAATGATTATGTGACATCACATTAATTACCACACGATAAATCCCTGACGGAAATTAGTCCGTCAGGGATATTTTTGTGTAACAGGAAATTCTGATATAATTATATGTTACGCTTAGCACAAGGGTGCCGATACCCTGAATAGAGGATAGGAGGATAGTTATGAGAGATGATACACAGCTTCTTAATAATGGATTAGACAGTGAATTAGACAGCTATGATACAGCAGAGGATATTAAAAGAACCGATTACATATATATGGTCAGCGGGAATAATCTTGTTATAAGCCTTAATGCAGAACTTGACCATCATCTGGCAGATGAGATGAGAGAGGTAATAGACGATATAATAGATAAAAGGGGAGTGGACAGGGTTATTATAGACTTTTCCAAGGTTGATTTTATGGATAGTGCTGGAATAGGGCTTATAATGGGAAGATATAAGAAGATACGTGATATAGGTGATATATGTGTTGTCGGAATTAATGAGAGCATTAAAGAATACTGCTTATATCTGGACTTCATAAAATAGTAGATATATATGATAATCTGTGCGATGCCGTCAGAAAGCAGAATAAGAGGGGGATGTAAAATGCAGGAGAATAATGTGGATGTAATATTTGATGCAATATCAGAGAATGAGAGTTTTGCAAGAGTGGTTGCTGCAGCTTTTGTGACAAGATTAGACCCGACCTTAGAGGAAATATCAGATATAAAAACAGCAGTATCAGAGGCAGTTACCAACAGTATTGTGCACGGCTATGAGGGAAAAGGCGGCAAGGTATATATGACACTTTCTTTAGAGGATAGGGAGATTATTATAAAGATAAAAGATGAGGGTGTAGGAATAGAAAATGTCCATAAAGCAATGGAGCCTTTGTATACAACAAAGCCAGAGCTTGAAAGGTCAGGAATGGGTTTTTCATTTATGGAAGCATTTATGGACGAGCTTAATGTGTATTCAAGAAAAAATGTGGGTACAACTGTAATTATGAAGAAAAGAATAGGAGAAGTAACAGGTAGAATGGATGTGTATGCTTGCGATCATACTAAAGAATTGATCATTAAAGCACACAACAATGATAAATCAGCAAGGGAGAAGCTTGTTATTGATAACAGCGGACTTGTGTGGAGCATAGTTAAAAGATTTACAGGGCGGGGTGCAGAGATGGAGGATTTGTACCAGATAGGCTGTATTGGCTTATAAAGGCAATAGACAATTTTAATATGGACTATGATGTGAAGTTCTCAACTTATGCAGTTCCAATGATTACGGGTGAGATTAAAAGATTTCTTAGAGATGACGGCATAATAAAGATAAGCCGGAGTATTAAGGAAAATGGATACAAATGTTTTACGGCTTCCCAGAAGTTAAAGGGTATTCTTAACCGCGAGCCGACTATTGAGGAGCTGTCCAGGGAAACAGGAATAGCGACAGAGGATATAATTGTTACAATGGAGGCTGGCGACTGCGTGGAGTCAATCTATAAGACAATATACCAGAAGGATGGCAATGAGGTATGTCTTATAGATAAGTTAGAGGGCAAGGATGGCGGAAGCGACAGCATTATTGATAATATAATGATTAATGAGCTTGTGGACAGCCTGTGCGAGAGGGACAGGAAGCTTATAAGAATGAGATATTATGAGGATATGACACAGACACAGGCCGCCAGGGTATTAGGAATATCACAGGTTCAGGTATCACGTCTCGAAAAGAAAATATTAAACCGTATGCGAAGCCAGATAGATATAGAATAATATGGGCAATATTGGCAATACTTCTAACAGCATTATTTAATCAGCATAAAATGCTGTGAAATGGAGGTTACTATGTCAAAAACAGTATATTTAAAGATAAGACAGCTTACTAAGACAGACAAGCAGGATGTGTATCTGTCTGATGTGGCAGAAGTATATGCTGAAAAAAAGCTGCTTCCTAAGATAAAAAGCATAAAGCTGGCAACATTTTACAGGACTAAAAAGGACAGGATATGTATAAGCTCAATGCAGGTTATATCAGCGGTACAGCAGCTTGATGATACACTTGACGTTAATAATATAGGCGAGAGTGATTTTATAATCGATTACAGAAAGAACCAGCAGCCGGTGTGGTTATCTGTTATTCTTAAGATTATCGTGTGCATAATAATATTTATAGGAAGTGCTTATGCGATAATGGCGTATAATAATGATGTCAGCACAATAGAGATATTTGAAAAAGTATACCGGATGTCAGGTGTGGACTGGCTTATGAAATACAATGTGTGTGAGATAGCTTATGCAATAGGGTTGTTTGCCGGGATAGCAGTATTTTATGACCATTTTGCTGGAAAGAAGATGAGTAAAGCACCAACCCCTATAGAGGTGTCTATGAACCAGTATGTCAAAGATGAAAATCAGGCTATGATTGACTCTGTAGAGTGTATGCCAAGATGCGTAAGAAACAATTATCCGGGGGCAACAAAATGCTGATTAAAATATTATTTATCATACTTATCGGGTTAAGTGCCGGAGGTGTTACGGCTACAGGACTGTTCGCCTTAATATCAAGCATAGGTCTTATTAACAGATACGCAGATGTGACCAACACAACAGAATCAATAATGCTTTATGAGGAAATGATTATATTTGGTGCAGGGATTGGGAATATATGGTATATATTTGAACTGCCGATTAAGCTTGGCGTGGCAGGTGTTATATTGTATGGTGCGGTATCTGGAATATTTATAGGTACATTTTTAATATGCCTTGCAGAAACAGTCAAAGCACTTCCTATATTAGCACACAGGGTAAAGCTTAAAAAATGTCTTGGCTTTGTAGTTTTGTTTATTGCTATTGGAAAGATGGTGGGACATTTGGTATACTATTTAGTACCTTAAATACTAAACAGACAGGAAGAAAAAATATGATTACGAGAAAAGAGCTTGCAAAAGCGGCTAAGAGAACATTTAAAAAGCATTTCTGGATATTGGTTGTTGTGTGTCTTATAGCAGCGTTTGTTGGAAGTGAATTTACGGAACTTTCAGTTTCTTTAAAATGCAGATGACAGACATTAATAATACAGATACGAACGAATCACAGGGCGTTACGCTTGTTACATCAGATATTGATAACAGGACGAAAAGTGCAATGCTTGATGCAATTGTATCAGTTATTATGAACAATGAGGAACAGGGCAAAGAGCAGTCGCAGACACTTATCGACAAAGCAAAGGATAATGCAGGGGACATACTGGGGAGAACTTCGGGAATATTATCATCAGTTGTTAATAATGTATCATCAGGTGCGGTTGTATTTACTATAGTTGATGTTGTATACGGAATTACGGGTTCAAGACATCTTGTTGTTATCCTGCTTTTATGTCTGGCACTTATATTTTACTTTGGAATAAGATATGTCGTGAAAATGTCTTATGTTGTTATATCAAGAAGAATATTTCTTGAAAGCCGGACATATAAAAGTGTAGGGGTCGGCAAATTTATGTTCCTTATGAGAGTAAAAAGGTGGATGCGTGTAGCCTTTACAATGTTCGTTAAAGACTTGTATACAATATTATGGTCGCTTACAATAGCAGGGGCTTTTTATTAAGCCGCTGTCATATATGCTTGTGCCATATATAATAGCCGAAAATCCAGACATAAAGGCTAATGATGCAATAACCTTATCAAGAAGAATGATGAACGGCTATAAGTGGAAATGTTTCTGCTACCAGTTATCATTTATTGGCTGGAATATATTAAGCTTTATATCTATGGGTCTTGTGGGGGTATTATATTCCAATCCATATAAGACAGCATTTTTTACAGAATTATATGTTCTTATAAGAGAAAATGCCATTAAGAATAATATAGAAGGCATGGAAATGCTAAGCGATGTATATCTGTATGAGCGGGCAGGAAAAGAAGAATTGCAGGCAGCTTACGCAGACATATATCCATATATGAATGAGGACTCTCCAGAGGAAAGATTTGATGATGATATTATGAAATCTGACATCAAGTATTTCAGGAGATTAAGAAGTTTCTTGCTGACTGGTTCGGCGTAATTCTTTTTAATACGAGTGAGGAAAAGAAGTTCGAGGATGCCAAGCAGAACAGATAAAGGTTGACAGATGTAAGCAGGAGATACTTGGTAATATGTATCCTTCAAGGCTGTTTACATTAAAGGAGCATAGAGCTAATTTTGAAAGTACGGTATATATGCGTAATTACTCAATTCCATCTCTTATACTTATATTCTTTGTAATGTCATTTATAGGGTGGTTCTGGGAAGTTTCATCACACTTAATGCTTTATCATTCATTTGCTAACAGAGGGGTGCTTCACGGACCCTGGCTTCCGATATATGGAGTAGGCGGTCTTTTGATACTTCTGCTTCTTAAAAAAGTTCAGGGAAAAGCCGGCTCTTGAGTTCGTGCTGGCGATTATTCTGTGTGGAGTTGTTGAGTATTTTACAGGACTTGTGCTGGAACTTACACATAAC
>ENA-OQAS01001611-OQAS01001611.1-human-gut-metagenome-genome-assembly--contig:-NODE-1611-length-10350-cov-2.087450_pt1 | contig 10350 bp, 14 predicted proteins | sample MGYA00242733_ERZ504523 | MGnify/ENA primary metagenome ERZ504523 (study PRJEB26092, sample SAMD00036239) | human gut metagenome | host: Homo sapiens | study: EMG produced TPA metagenomics assembly of...
TATTTTTCTAATTGTTCATACATTTTAAATTCATCTTACCACCTGAATTTTCCAAAGAAATACAGGTTAATGAAACCCGGAAACAGAATTGCTCATGACAACAACTCTGATGTACCGACAAGTTGATTCTTGAAACAATCTTGTCGGTACACTAATTCCGGGCTTCTTCTTCAAGAACTATCTTTTTATGTGTAGCAGAAATTTTTACTGATTCTGCCTCTATATAATTTTAACTGTATGGTTTTAGCTATATAATCTTTGTTTCTATTTCTTATTTTGTAATCTTTACAGAATTTTTCTGTCCTTTGCCCTTGAAAAGCTTCTGGTATGCACTTAATTTTGCTGCCGGAACTTTGATTACTGCCTTAGCAGAAATTCCCTTTAATGCAGATGCTCCTACTGTTTTGAGCACTTTAGAATTAACTGTAATGGAAGTCAGCGCTTTACATCCGTTAAACGCCTGTTTTCCAATTGTGGTTACTTTGGATCCTATCGTGACTTTTTTCAGTTTTGTGCAGCCATTAAATGCTTTATCACCAATTGCTGTTACATTAAATGTATAACCATTAATTTTTACTGTTGCAGGAACAGATGCACTTGTAAGATTTTTCTCTGCCGGAGCATAAACGCTTACTGTTCCATTCTTGTATGCGGATTTAGTTACCTTGTATTTCAGGTTTCCGGATGTGTATACCTTTCCTTTTGCCGGAATCGCCGCAATTTCGAAATTCTGGATCGCTGTGCCAACATAATTGCCTTTACCTGTAATGATCACAGATGCTGTGGAGCCGGCTTTTGTGTTATTTGCATAGGAAACGGTGTAGTCTGTTCCGGCTTTCAGTTTCTTGCCGTTTAAGGTTACTGTTACTGACGGTTTAAGCGCCTTACCTGCATAAAGTTGAGTCTTGATTGTAGAAATTTGTGCAGATGCGATGCTGTTCAGAGATTGACCTGAGAACTCATAGTATGCAGGAATCTCAACAGCTTTTATTTTCTCTTCATTTGTCCACCAGTCTACATAAAATAAACGATGTTTATTTCCATCAATTCCGGCTGTTAAATCTTCGAATTCATCCAGATGAATGTATCGAGGAAGTACTACTCCATATTTTTTCTCACCATTTACATCAAATCTAAACTGCGCCAGAAGTCTGTTTGTAGAATATTCTTCATCCAGACCAGCATTGACCGTAACAAGATTTATTTCTTTCATTCTTGTATATTTTTGTAAGTAAAACCAGTCATTATCCTCTATCTCATCCCATGCATACCTATATGTTGGATCAAAACAGTCTTTCGATACGGGAACGCCTGCTGCCTGCGCTTCTTTTGTATCAAACTGTCGAACGATCAGATTTCTTGAATATGTCTCACCTTCCGTTTCATATGTACCAAGTTTCAATGCTCCACCTATATACAGCTGCGCTGTCTGTTTTCCGTTTATTCCAAGATAAATCTGCGGAATTGCTGTCTGAGAGTATTCTGCACTGTCAATTTCACCAAATTTCAGATAAGCTCCCGGCTGTCCATAAATGGTTATTTCCGGATTAATCACTGCTTTCTCAAAATTCAGATATTCAGATACAACCAGACATACACCCTCTTCTGATGTCAGTTCTTTACAGTTCAGGCTCTTCACTACAGCATCCGCAATCTTAATTTTATCTGCTGTTACATTTGCATTTAATCTGGCATTCATAAGTTCCACTTCTCCAGAGCCTGTAAAGGTTAAAGTATTCGCCTTACAAGAATCCTGGACAGTGACAGTTTCTTGCCTGCCGGAACATTTACAGAAGAAATTGAAGCCGGAACAAAATTATCTGTATCTGTGCTTTCGTCATAATTATTCTGTCCCTCTATCTTCAGTGCTTTCGCAGCACTTGGAACAGTAAGCGTTCCACTGATCTTGGTGTTAGCTTTCATATTCATCAGATAATAGCCACTGGCATTGTTCTTCTTCTGATATGCATTTATATATCTTTCCGCCTGTGCTGTCGGTGCGACATTAATCCACACACATCCTCCATCAGGGAATTCTGCCCTTCCGTGTGCCTCGAAAATCTCCTTTGCTGACATTCCTTCACAATCCCGGAATTCCTGAAGATCAACCGCATTATCTTTATCCGGATTCCAGATTTTCCATTCATATCCTGAGTCGTACCATCTTCTGAATAGACCCAAATTCTGGAAAGCATTTCCACAATATCTTCGTCAGACATATCATACTTCACTGCCTGTGTACCAGCCGGAACAGGAATATCTTCCCATTCACTTTTCTCATCTGATGTATTATATATAATTCCAATTCCGTAAGGACTGCTCCACTTCTCTCCATTTTCATTTTCAAACTCGCCAGTACCCCAGTCAAATGTTTTATGGAATACCGGAGCAGTCTTACTGTTTACAATGTGTATAAAAAAAGCATTTTCTTCCTGTGGATTGTTTTTGATATTATCCGTTTCATTGTAAATATTAAAAAATTCACTGGCACCAAATACCTGCAGATCATGGCTGTTATTTCTCAGATATATATTTTCCACTCCGGAAATACCACCTATCGCATTATTCTGCCCACAAAAGATCACTTTATCATCGGAACCAGTTCCTTTTAATACGCTTCTCATATCCTGACAGAAGAAAGCTGTCGTTCCTTTTCCTTCTTTGATTTCAATCGTCTCTGGCGGATCTATCATACCCCAGAATGCGATGTTTCCGTTCGGTGTAATACTTCTGGCTCTTGCATTCTCCACCAGTACTGTCATCCCTTCAGGAGCCACAAGTCTGCTGCATCTTCCAGATCCTGGACGCTTACAAAACAGTATCCTGTATTTTCTCCTTCGATACTGTTTAACGCACTTGAAAAAGTAGTGTCTTCTACTGTTTTCATGTCCACTTCCGGACGTTCTTCATTCTGCAGGGCATTATTGTACTGTTCCTCTGTTATGTATGCCACTTCAAAAGATCCTTTACCTGTTTAGCACCTGCTGCGTCTGTCGATGCCTCTGATTCTTCTGATGTAAATCCGTCCACTTCCGGCGCTTCGTCCGTACCAAAATCTGATACTTCTTCCCCGGATGTCCAGATTTCTGCCGTATCCTCTGCTTCGGCTTCTTCCTCCGTGCCCTGCATCTCTACAGTTTCTTCCCCCGAAGAAATTCTGCACCCATAACAGCTGCGCTTTCTGCCACAGATGTTATGCACATAAGTGCTGCCAACAATAATGCGACTTGTTTTTTCTTCATACGTAAAACCCTCCTTTTTCTGGATTTGAGTGTATTAAAAAAAGCACCCTGCAAGATGTAATCGCAGCTTGCACAATTTGCGAGAATGATTTTTTTAGTACCTCTGTAATTTTATACACTGCCATCTTCATTTTTGACAGCGTTCAGAATCCCTTCAGGGATATCTTTCAAAAATATTTTACAGTAAAATCTCTTCCCCTATTTCATCCAGGAAGCTGTTCATCTCTTCTAGTGTCATCTTCTCTTCCAGTCCATAAATAATTGCTGCATCGTAACGTACGCGCGGATAAAGTCTCGGCTTCTGACCGATATCCAGAAGCCTTTGTGTATCCGACAGATCAAGAGAAAGGAGAAACGCACACTGCAGTAGTATTTTCCTTGTGGGGATTCGCTGACCGCCAAACAGTTTTCGTGCATAGGATTCTTCCAGATTCAGCTTTCGCACAATGTCTTTCTTTTTCATTCCACGCTCTTCGATTATATGCTCAAGATAAAGCCCTACCTCTACCTTGTTTCCTCGTTCCCTTGCAAAATATGCGGCGCCTTCCTCTTTTATCATTCCCATGATTTCTTCTGTTTCTTTCATTTCTTCTCACACCTCTTTCCTGTTCATATCTCCCTTCTGTCAAACCCGAGGTTGTTTTTTTGATCTTTACCACTATCCGTTATCTGATGACTGATCCATAATTTAAAAGCAGATATGATACTGTTAAGTGTACCATATCTGCCCATTTTAGAGCGGGACAATTTTGTCCCTTTTTATGTATAAATTTCAAAATCAGGGGAAGAATCTATCTTCATGATTTTTTCTTTTTGTCCCTCTGTACAGTGTACCTCTGTTAGTCCCGAATGTCCAAACAGCGGTTCAAAATTTTCAATATCTGCATTGGAAATATCTATTACCTGCAGATTCTTTGCTCCTGTGACAGGAGACAGATCTTTCACCAGGCTGAAACTCACTGACAGGAAATTTAATGAAGGAAACTGTTCGATTCCTTCCAACGAGGAAATCTGTGTTGTGAATGCAAGTGTCTCCAGCTGTGTCATCCCTTTCAATGGTTTCAGATTCTCCAGTATGGTACTATCCCCACATGAACAGCGCCTTTAAGGTACTCATCTGCGAAAGAGTTTCGGCAGCCGCCTCATTTACATCACACATGCACAGAGTATCCAGTTTCTTCATCTCTGCCAATGGCTCAAATATATTGTTTTCTACTTCCACATTACTCATATCCAGGTAATCCAGGCTCAGATTTTTCAGAAAGTCTATATCTGTCAGATTCATCCCTGTATATTTAATCTTAAAATGCCTGTGCATTCTCCAATCACTGACAGATTCTCTGCCGGATTCTCCATAATACAGAGGGTATCCAGATCTATCAGATTCAAAAGCACAGAGAAATCTGTGATCATATTCTTGCTCAGATAAAGTTTTTTCAAAGGCAACTCTTTTAACCCGGAAATATCTTCGATTTTCTGGTTACACAGCGCAAGTTCCTCCAGATTTACCATTTGTGCCAGATCCGAAAGATCTGTAATATTTCCGCGCACAGATCCGAAGCTGCTGTCCTTTCCATCCACATGGTGGCCTTCACCCCAGAATGTGTCCTCATCATCAAGAATTTCTTTTCCGACAATGCGGAGTTTCCTTACATCCTCCAGCATAGAGGCAGTTATTTTGTCTGTCTTTGAAAGCCCCAGTTCCTTGCGCACGGCTTCTTCTATCAGTTCTTCTCTGAAGGTTATCTCTGCCTGTATCTGTTCTTCTGCCGCACTCTGTTCTGCCGTTTCAATCCTTTTGTTTTCAATCACTGTGCCATCCGGGGAAAAAATTGCCAGTATATAACCTGCTGCAATCAGTCCAAAGACTGCGCCTGCTTTTTTATAAACCTTTTTTCTATTGTTCGCCTGACATTTCTCAACTGCTCTCCTTAATTGCGCAGCATCTCCATATCTTTTATCAGGCTCAAAAGAGCAGGCCTTCTCTATTATCTTTTTCATTCTCCGGCTCACTGCACACTCAGAAAGCTGATTCATTTCATAGCTCTCTGAAACCATATACAGCATTGTCTGCCCGATTGCATACACATCTGTACGCTGGTCTGTCTGTATATAGCCATACTGCTCTGGCGCCGCAGTTCCTCTGGTACCCACCACAAAAGTATCACGCGACCCGTCTTTTTTATAACTGCGCATAGTACCGAAATCAATGAATACCACCTCACCACCAGGTGTGACCACTATATTCTCCGGTTTTATATCCCGGTGTATCATAGGCTCATCCGGATTCTGAAACTGCTCTGCTGTCTGGCATATCTTCCTGCTGATCCTGCAGATTTCCGCTTCTGATATGCCACCTTTTGCAAAACCATCTGAGCCAGAGACATTCCCTCTATATATTCCCTTACCAGATACACTTCGCCATTTTCTTCAAATATCCTGTATGCCTTTGGAACCCCGGACAATTTCCTGTCCGCCATTTTTTCCATGATTTCCATTTCATTGCGCAGAAACTCCGCCTGCCTGTTACGCCCCCATTTAAGCACGCACAGGATTCCGGTAGCTGTCTCTTTCACCAGGAAAGTGGATGAATCTTCGCTTTCCTTCAGACATTCATATACAGTCCAGTGTTCTTGCATGTCTTCTGGCAAATAATCGTTCCATATCTTGTTCTCTTTCATACAATCTCTCCTGCTTTGGTATAACCGACCGCCGACAATCAAAAATTGGTCACATTTTTTCGCATCACCATGATAATTTTATATCAGTTTCCCGATAAATCGGATTGTCTGTTGTTTTTTATGGAATTACTATAGATTGTATCAGAAAACTCATGGAAATCCTATATGTTTTTGTACAAAAAAAGATTCCCTTCCCAGTTTTACCTGAAAAAGGAATCTCCTGTTATCTTTACTTATTCAGCGTCTTCTGCTGTGTCAGCTGTATCTGCATTTTCTTCTGCTGTGTCATCTGCATTTTCTGCATCTTTGCTGTCTGCATCATCTACATCTTCTGTATCTGCTTCTTCTGCATCTGAGCTTTCTTCAAAAGGAATTACTGCACCATCATATTTCTCATTGATAAAATCTTTAATCTCATCAGATTTCAGTACATCTACAAGTGCCTGAATCTTTTCGCTGTCTTCATTGCCTTCTTTTACTGCGATTACGTTTACATATGTCTTTGCTGCTTCAGAATCAGATTTCTCATATGCAAGTGCATCTTTTCCAACTGAGAAGCCTGCTTCCAGAGCATAGTTTCCGTTTAATACTACGTAAGCTGTCTCGCCTGTTACACGTGTACCTGTGCTGCTTCCAGCTCTACGATTTCTACATTGTGAGGATTCTCTGCAATATCCTTAACAGTTGCATTTAATCCTGCACCCTCTTTCAGTGTGATGATTCCGTTATCCTGGAGAAGAAGAAGTGCTCTTGCTTCGTTTGTGGTATCATTTGGTACTGCAATGGAATCTCCGTCTTCCAGATCATCCAGGCTGTCTTTTGTTCCAGGATAGATTCCGAATGGCTCATAATGAATGCCACCTGCATTTACAAGGTGTGTCCCCTTCTCCTCATTAAACTGATCCAGATATGGAATATGCTGGAAGTAGTTTGCATCAAACTCACCGCTCTCAACTACCTCGTTTGGTCTTACATAGTCATCAAATACAGTAACTTCAAGTTCATATCCTTCTTTCTCAAGAAGCGGTTTTGCCTCCTCAAGGATCTCTGCGTGAGGTGTTGCAGATGCTGCAACTGTGATGGTTTTGTCATCATCCTTTGCATAAACGCCTGTGCTTAATGTTCCTGCCACTAATACTCCTGTTAAAACTGCTGCCACTAATTTTTTCATAATAATTGTCCTCCTGAATTTATATTTTAACTTTTTCATAACCACATAACCATTTTATAATCAACGATTTCTTAAAACTACTTTCTTCTGTCAATCTTATTTGCGATCATCATTCCCACTGACTGGAAAATCTGTACCAGTACCACCAGCAGGATAACTGTAACGATCATAATATCTGACTGATATCTGTAATATCCATAGCGGATAGCAATATCACCAAGTCCGCCTCCACCTACTGCACCGGACATTGCTGAATAACCAAGGATCGTTCCGATTGCAATCGTTGCTCCTGTAATCAGGGAAGTTCTGGCTTCTACCAGAAGAACCTTCACGATGATCCTTATATTGCTGGCACCCATAGCTCTGGCTGCCTCGATCACACCTGCATCTACCTCTTTAATAGACGATTCCACCATTCGTGCGATAAAAGGAATGGCAGCCACTACCAGTGGCACTACCGTTGCTGTTGATCCATAGCTCTTTCCCACCACTGCTCTGGTAAAAGGAATCAGCAGGATCAGTAAGATCAGAAACGGAATACTTCTCACAATATTTGCAATTGCATCCAGTATCTTATACAACACTGCATTTGGTTTCAGTCCCTCTTTATCAGACACTGCCAGCAGCACTCCCATAGGAAGTCCGAACAGGTATCCCAGAACTGTGGAAAGAACTGTCATGTAAAGTGTTTCTCCCACACCCTGGACGATCATCATTATTGTCTCATGATCCCACATATTCTGTCACCTCCCCGATTGCTAAACCTTTTTCTTTCAGATACTGTTTCATCATTTCTGTCCTGGTACTGCCTCCATAAACTCCAGTATCATCTCTCCCTTGGCCACACCACCTACATTCTTGGTATCTGCCTTCAGGATATTTACCGGTTCTCCGAAGGTAAGGATCAGATTTGCGATCACAGGCTCAAAAGCTGAATTCTCGGAGAATACGATTCGTATCTTCTCACCGCTTTTAATCTCTGCCTGTCCCTTTTCTCTGCCGGCATCCGGTCTGCTGTCTGCGTCGATATCAGAGCCTGTATCCTTTCGGATCAGTTCTTTGGCAACCTCTGACTGAGGATTTGCAAAATATCTGCAACCAGTCCTTTCTCAACCACTTCACCCTCATACATGATCGCCACATGTGTACAAATTTCACGCACAACCGACATCTGATGAGTAATGATCACTATGGTGATTCCAAACTGCTTATTAATCTTTTTCAGCAATTCCAGAATGGAAGAAGTAGTCTGCGGATCCAGTGCACTGGTAGCCTCATCACAAAGTAAGATCTTCGGATCCGATGCAAGTGCTCTTGCAATGGCAACCCTCTGCTTCTGACCACCGGAGAGCTGTGCAGGATAAGCATTCTGTCTGTCCCCCAGACCAACGATCTCCAAAAGCTCTGCTGCCCTCTTTCTGGCTCTGCTTCTTCTTTCCTTTTATATAAAGTGGAAAACAGACATTATCGATCACTGACTTCTGCATCAGCAGATTGAAATGCTGGAAGATCATACCAATCTCTTCCCTCTGTTTTCTCAATTCCTTCTCTGTCAAATCTCCAAGAGCCTTCCCATCTATCAGAACCTGTCCCTCTGTAGGAACCTCCAGAAAATTCATACATCGTACCAATGTACTCTTACCTGCCCCCGACATACCGATAATTCCATATATATCACCGGAATCGATATTCAGGTTCACATCCTTCAAAGCCTCGACCACGCCATCCTTCGTGTCAAAAGACTTCCGGACCTTCTCAATCACAATCCCAGACATCTCATTCTCCCTTTCTCTTATTCCCCGCTCCGTTGAGCATGAACATACTATACCACTACACTTCCAAATATGCCAATTCATAATATCTAGCACCAGTTATAGTTTAAAAACTATATTTTTATCGCTTTACCACATCAAATTCTATATCTCCTGGATTTATTCAGAAAGAAAAACAGCAGGAGAAAGGTCATATTCCTTTCATCCTACTGCTTTGAAAACGTAATATTCATTAAATTCCATCATCCACATCCGGTTCTTTGGGATTTGCACTTTTGCATCCATTACAGGTCATCCTCTGCTATATTCATTTTGACTTGGATAATCCATCTGAGAATAATTTGTCGTTTTGTCCCATGTAACATGAACCTGAGTCAAGCGGATATTCGCAATCCGGATCCAGAATACGCACTTACCATTTTACTCTTCCAGGTATTTTTTGCGCAGCATTTACAGTTACTGACATTACCATACAAAACAGTATCAAAAAACACCTGTCAAAATCGCTGAGAACTTTTTCTTCCTCTTAGCTCCTTATCTTTTAATTTTTTTCACAGATGAGAACGCACTGTAAACTTTCTTTCCTTTCACTGTCTGATATGCGCGGATTTTATACTGATAAGTAGTATTCTTTTTTAATCCCTTATCTGTAAAAGAAGTGGATCTTGTGTCACTGACTTTTTTCCATGTCTTTCCAGTCAGTTTGTATACTTCATAACCAGATGCACCTTTTGTCTTGGCCCAGGTTACTTTCCAGCTCTGTCAAGCCCCATCATATTTTTCCAGCCCCGGATAGGTTTCCAGGAAATATTCATATCTCTGTACCGGATTACAGGTAAGAATCATTTTTCTGTATTCATATTCCCTCATAGATGCCACACTCTGCATTCGATTACAGACCAGAGCAATTTCTATATTCTCCATAGCCAGCTTTCGAAGAACATCCGCTGATATCCTTACAATTTCACAATCCGTTATCAACTCCACTGTCAGGAAAGAGGTTATCTGCTTGTCCAATTCATGATCCCTACCAAAGCTTTACCTTCTCGTTCTCTTTCATCAGCAAGTTTTTGCTTTCAACTTACAGATTTCCGAGTTCTCCGCCAACACCTCCAGCACAGCTTCCGATTTTATTCCTATCACATTATGAAAAAAATCTTTCAGTTTTTCCTCTTCATTTTCCCTTTTTTCTTTCATTCACTCATACTTTTTCCTTTTTACACTCTCAAAATCACCAGACAAAACCATCTTGCTTAAGTTACTGTTTATCCTGTTCTTTTGCAAACAAGATTTTCTCTAATTATATCTTATTGTCTGACAATAGCAATTTCACCGCTTGATTCAAATCAAGTAATCAAAAAATATTTTCCCAAACATACCCTTCACAATTTTTACTGCTACACAAAAATAGCTATAAGACTTCATTTTTGAAATCCTATAGCTTTGCTATTGATAATATTACGTTGTATTTGTAATCATCAATT